>MDTE01064377.1_pt1 | contig 16054 bp, 10 predicted proteins | sample 811231 | NCBI WGS metagenome assembly MDTE01 (sample SAMN05326651, study PRJNA326480) | marine metagenome | isolation source: seawater | place: Indian Ocean: Red Sea | collected 2010
CGAGGGACCTGGTGACTGAGGCGCTGTCCGCGACGGAGGCGTACGACATGACCAGAGAGCAGATCAACGCAAACTGAGAAGCACGCACACGAACAATCAACGGATGAGTGTCGCTCGGGTAACAAACAGACGCATCTGCAAAAGGATGAGGTTTGATGTTCTTTGGTCGGTATGGTGTGCGTGTTATCTCCAGCATGAAGCTGAGCATGAAGTTCAACGGGGGATCCGCCATGTACACCATACCGAAATATATCACATCCATCCACCGGGCAATTTCTTCACGCGGATGCATCTGTTTGTTATCTCAGCACGTAATGGCGAGGACATCGTGTCCACAAGAATGAATGAAAACGAATTTCGATGACATGTCTACGCCGCCGGTAAGCCTCCCCGTTTTCGCTCAAGCATCTCGGTAAAGCCCTGAACCACCGGCTCCGACAAACCCTCGGGAAGCGTCCGGATCGCGATCATCACGCCGTACTGCATCGATCGGAACAGCCATATCCTCGCCCACACCCTCGCGGTCCTCAGCTTCCACTTGATCCTGATCCTCATCGGGAGCGCGGCGATCCCGCCCTTGCGCCTGCCGCACTCCGCCAGCGCCGACGGCAGCGAAATCCCCAGGCACGAGTACCGCGCCATCGCCCACTGCCGCCGCCGGTCCATCCTTCGCCCCACGTCGCCGCCCATGAACCCGCCGAGGCTCAGGCCGAGCAGGCCGCGCCCGCCGGTTCCCTCGCCGTACATCGCGCGCTCGTGCGCGTCCACGTCGATGGCGAGCTTGCGCGTGATGTTTCGGATCAGCGCGTTGGCGCGCATCACGATCATCATCTCCCGCGGGAGCGCTCGGCCGAACTCGCTCACCTGGTCCATGCTCAGCGGCGGGCGCCCCCCTCGCACCAGGCCGTCCACGCGGGCCTGCGCCGCCTCCGCGGACCGGGGGTTCGCGGACGCCCGGTCCCCGCCCGGCGCGTCCGCGTTGCCGGACTCGCCCCCGCCCATCGGCTTGACGTTACTGGTCTGCCTGGCCATCAGCTGGGGCAGGATCCACTGCAGCGATTTCGGCACGCCCATCTCCTCGCTCACGCCGCGAACGCGCTCGGGGTCCCGCATCGCCACCGCGTGCCACAGCTGGCACATGCGCACGCGCTCCCGTTCGTTGAGCTCCGTGTACAGTCCGTGGTCCAGCAGGACGATCTGAACCTTGCCCGTCAGCGGCTGGCCCCCAGCCCGGCTGCCAAACGGCCACCACCGCCGGCGACTGCTCATCAGTACACTCGGCTCCGCCGGGCTCATCACCGCCGCGCCGAGATCGTTACCGCCCGCGGACAAGTCGCTGGGCTGCCGCCGCACGAGCATGTTGCCCGGGTGCGGATCCCCGTGCACGAACCCGTGGCACGCGAGCATCCTCGCGAACGTGTCGGCGAGCGCCGAAGCCGCCGCCGCGGGGTCGATCCCGGCGGCTCTCAGCCCCGGCCCGTCGTCCACCTTGACGCCCCGAACGTACTCCATGGTGAGCACGCGGCCGGTGGTGAGGGACCAGTGGATCTTGGGCGTGACCATTCGCGCGTCGTCGGCGAGCGCGCGCCCGGTCCTCTCGCAGCTTCGACCCTCCCACGTGAAGTCGAGCTCTCTCGAGAGCCTGTCGCGAAATTCGGGCACGAGGAACGAAAAATCAAACGAGGGAAACGCGACGCAAATCGCGCCGGTGATGAAGCGCATGGTCGCGAGGTCCACGTCGAACTGTCGCCTCAGTCCCGGTCGCTGCACCTTCACCGCCACCTCCTCGCCGGCGCTGGTCACCGCCCTGTGCACCTGCGCCAGCGACGCCGCCGCGAGGGGCTCGCGATCGAATTCGCTAAACGACGTCGACCCGCTGACGCCGCCGGCGAGTACCGGCTCGTTCGTCGCCCCCGCGCTCCGTTTCACCGCGTTCGCCGCGGCCTCGTCGGACAACTCCGTGGCGGCGAGAGCCTGGGCGTCGCGCGCGTCGTTCCCCCCGCCGAAGTTCACGAGGTGTTCCACCGCTCGGGGCGAGAGCTCGTTCGCCACCATCTCGCGAACGTCCGACCACTCCAGCGGCCTGGCGCTGTCCTGAAGCTTGGAGAGGTGGCGCTGGTACGGCGCGGGCATGCCGCTCGCCGTACTGATGAACTGACCGGCCTTGGTGTACAGGCCCCCGTTGCGCTCGCACAGGCGCAGGAGCCTGGCGGCGGACCGCTCGTGGACCCTGTTCCTGGCGTCGAGAAACGGGGGCGAGTTCTTCTCCAAGCCGGCGAGGCAGAGCTTGTAGTCCGCGACGATGAGCGCCGCGGTGGCGGTGGCGGTGACCGCGCGCGTGACGCCGACGCCGCCCTTCCTGTCGTTGGCGTCCCACGCGATGAACGCGGCGGAGCCGGCGGTGGCGGCGACCGCCACCGCGCGCACCCTCGACATCCCTGCTAACCGATCTTCTGCCCTAACTAACCTGTGCCCACTCCGACTGGGGTCTACTTCCTCCTAGTTTGGGGAGTGGAGTCCGCCTTGGCGTACTGTGACTGGTAGGGATTCGACCTGCGTGTCGAGGGAGACGAGGAGAATGTCTGGGTCAGGCGTTTGCGTGGCTCATGCTCGATGGAGGAACGAGATCCGGTCGCGATCGGGAATCCGCTCGTTCGATGACGTAACATCAACTAACGCGCGCACCTGTTGTACTCGTTGCGCGCGGTGTACATGCGAAGGCCGAAGGCGAAGGCGGGGGCTGCCAAGCAGGCGTAGATTACGTACTGAGCCGTGCCTTGGCTGACTGCTCTGTCCAGCAGGCCCATCGGCGACTGACGTGGGCGCGGGCAGGTGGTTGTGCCAGTTGGCGTCGAGGCGTGGCCACTTCCGGTCCACAGTCTCAGTCTGAAAACCAGAGGCGCGAAGGCATTACCTTAGCGAACGAGCGATGACCCCGGGCGAAGACGATCGGCCTGATGTTACAACAACGACTAGCTCAGCAGCACTGCCCGGCCGCGCCGCCGCCTCCTCCCACCCTCGGCGCGGCTCCCGGGTTGACGAAGCCCCCTTGGTTGGCGCCGGTGCCGCCGGCGCCGTACCCAACCTTGATCCCGTGCGACTCGTTGCTCACGTCCAGCCCGTCGTCGATCTTCTCGCAGATGACCGACGCGGTGTTGATGAACGCCTCCTCCACGTTATCGCTGGTCTTGGCGGACGTCTCCAGGAACACCAGGCCGTGCTCCCTGGCGAACTCCTCCCCTTCCTCGCGCGACACCTGCCTCTTGTGCGCGACGTCGGACTTGTTGCCGATGAGCATGATGGTCATGTTCGGGTTGGCGTGCTGCCTCGCGTCCTCGAGCCAGGAGGAGAGGTGCTCGAACGTCTCCCGCCGCGTGATGTCGTACACCAGCAGCGCCCCCGCGGCGCCGCGGTAGTAGGAGCGGGTGATGGACCTGAAGGACTCCTGCCCGGCGGTGTCCCAGATCTGAAGCTTGATCTGCCTGTCGTTTATGCTGACCATGCGCGAGCCGAACTCCACTCCGATGGTCAGGTCGTGGACGTGCTGGAACCTCTTGTCGGTGAACTGCAGGAGCAGGCACGACTTTCCAACGCCTGCGCGCGTGGAATCGGCGGAGGGATCGCGGACTTTGGTCAGCACGGGAGGGGAGGGCATTTCTCGGAAGACGCGAGAACGTCGTCGGCCGCGGAGCCCCCGGGGGCGAGGGAGGTGGGGGAACGGTCGAGGGTCGGGTTCGGACGCGCACCCGTGTCGCCGATGATTATGTACTTGAACAGATACCTGCGAAAGGGGCGAGAGGCGAACGGGTGGGGGTCTTCAGCGCCTCGGGAAGAGGGGTGCGGAAGAGGGTCCGGGATGCTGAATTTTATTCCCCCGACGCGGGCGGGCACGGCCGGTGGGGACCGAGACGCGGGCGCGCATTCGCGCGCTCTCGCGGGGTTGGGAGGGGTGGATCTCGGTCGGTCACTCACGCGTAGCTCATGGTCGCGTCGCTACCTCCTTCGAGTCGGGGTGGAGTTGTGCGGGCGCGGCCTTCAAACGGCCGAGTTACACGCAGGTCCCGACCAGCTGTGAGATGACTTGCCCGTCTGGCAAATATTCCTTCCCGCGGCCCGCACCGGTCGCGCCCGCACAACTCCCAGGAACGATGGAGGAGTCCACGGAGCCCGAGCCCGCGCCGGATTCACCCCGACCCGTCTCTGACGAGGAGGTGTACAAGCGATGGTTCGGCCTCGCCGACCAGGACCAGGATGGGCGCGTCACCGGCAAGGATGCCGTGGAGTTTTTCGGGCTCTCTGGCCTCCCCAAGGAGGCGCTCTCGCGCGCGTGGCAGCTCGCGGACCTCAACCGCCAGGGGTACCTGGGTAAAGACCAGTTCGTGCGCGCGCTCCGGGTCATCGCCTTGGTGCAGAGCGGCACCGAGGTCTCGAAGCTGAGCATGGACGCCCTGGACGCCGCGGTGGCTGAGGGATCGCTGCCCGTCGCCGAGCTCGAGGGCCTCGCGCACGACAGCAGCAACATGAACAACCCGTTCGCCGCGAAGGCCATGTCCGAGTCCCTGAGGGAGGTGGCCGAGCGCACGGGCAACACCTACCCGACCAAGACCACCCCGGGGCGTCGTAACCCGGGGTCCAACCCGCGCGGTCAGAGGATGACCGCCGCACAGGCCACCGGCATCGTCGACGCCCTCAAGGAGATCTACAAAGCCAAGGTCCGGCCCGTCGAGGAGGCGCTCAAGTTCGGCTCCTTCTACTCCCCCTTGCTCACCGACGGAGACTTCGAGGGCAAGCCGAACGTGCTGCTCCTGGGCCAGTACAGCACCGGTAAGACCACGTTCATCAAGCACCTGCTGGGGACCGAGTACCCCGGGTGCAACATCGGGCCCGAGCCGACGACGGATCGCTTCGTCGTCGTCATGCATGGCAAAGAGCCGAGGGTCACCCCGGGGCAGACGCTCGCGGTGCAGACGGACAAACCGTTCACGGGGCTGAGCAGCTTTGGCAGCGCGTTCCTCTCCAAGTTTCAGGCGAGCTCGTGCGACGCGAAGCTCCTCGAGGAGGTGACGATCATCGACACCCCCGGCGTGCTCTCCGGCGAGAAGCAGCGCATCGACCGGGGGTACTCCTTCGTCCACGTCTGCGAGTGGTTCGCGGCGAGATCCGACGTCATCCTGCTGCTGTTCGACCCGCACAAGCTGGACATCAGCGACGAGTTCAAGTCGGTCATCGCCAGCCTACGCGGCCACGACGACAAGGTGCGCGTGGTGCTCAACAAGGCGGACCAGGTCTCGGCGCAGCAGCTCATGCGCGTGTACGGCGCGTTGATGTGGTCGCTGGGTAAAGTTTTCAACACGCCTGAGGTGTGCAAGGTGTACGTGGGTTCGTTCAACGATCAGCCGCTAAACACGGAGAACAACCAGCTGGGCGCTGAGCTCTTCGAGAAGGAGCAGAGCGACCTCAAGCGGGACCTGCTGGACATCCCCCAGCGATCGTGCGACCGCAAGGTTAACGAGTTTGTGAAGAGAGTGCGAGCGTGCGTCACCCACGCTAAGATAATGACGCACCTGAGGGGGAAGATGCCGCTGATGGCAGGGCACGAGTCGAAGCAGAAGAAGCTTTTGGGTAGGTTGGATAAGGAGTTCGAGGAGTGCGTGCACGCCCACCTTATCCCCAAGGGTGACCTGCCCAACGAACGACGGTTCGCCGAGATTTGCAAGGGGATGCCCATCTGGAAGATGCCGAAGGTCGACAAGAAGCAGATGAAGGCTCTGGAGGAGGTGCTGTCGGTCGACATCCCGGAGATTATGCGGCGGTTTGATAACCCTTTCTGAGCTCGAGTCATGATTGTAACGATACGTCCATCATTCCTGTACACTCGAGAGCCGGCCCTCGCCCTCGCTGCGACATTCTCGGCTGGACCAACGCAGAGATGATACTCCAGCGGGGAACGAAGCTTTTTCGTGTGCACAGCCGATGCGCGACTGGGGCTTAGATCCGGGAAGCCCGCAATGGGCGCCAGATCCCTACGCAGAGGTCGATAGCACGCGCGTTTCTCGACGAAGGGAGCACGCGCGGCGCGCGAACGAGCTGGACAAGAGGCTGGCGTCTCCCACCGCCCCGGACCCGCTGAATCTCCCGGAGCACTACGCCGACATCATGTGGAGGGAGCACGTCTCCAGGTGTTGGGGGGAAGAGCCTAAAGTTCGAGAGTGGTCGCGGCTTCGCGAGGCCGAGGGGAGCACGCCGGAGGGACTTCTGCGTGGGGCAGCTCCGGCGAGGTGGGACGCGGAGCGATGGCCCAGGTCGCGCGTCCCGGGAAAACGATTCGTGCAACTTCTCCGGGACGACGACGTCGCCGCGCCAGTCGACGAGGACGAGAACGCGCCCGAGGTGGACATCGTCAACTCCGATCGGCTATACGCTCTCGGTAACTTCGACCACTTCTTCACCCCAATCCCGTCCGCCAGAGAGGAAGGCGAGGACTACGTACCCCCCCCTTGGGAGGTCACGCTGACGCCCAGGGAAGCCGAGGGCGCGGGTGACGACGAAGACCCGGATGATGACGAACGCCCCGCGGCGAACGCGACCGAGGATGACGGCCCACCCGACTGGTACGATAAGGTGGTGGTGGACCGCGCGCGGCTGTCCCGCGGCGTCAGGTTCGAGGGCAAGGGTGAGACGCGCGAGGAGGCTGTCGCGCGGAGGCTCCGTGGGCACCCAACTCCGGAGGAGGTGAGGCAGGATAAGAGGAGGGACAAGAGCAGGGCGATGAAGGAGCTCAAGGAGGTGAGGCACGCGCTGGGAATGTCCAACAGGGTCGTGGGAGAGAAGGATGACGACACACGGGCGAAGGAAAAGGGGCGTAAGTACTAGCTCTAGGTAGTAGCAGTTGTAGCAGATACGAAGGTAGATGGTTTACCCTTGCTCCCGACGATCGAACCTTTTTCGGAAGCCTCCGAGTCAGCAAGTGTCGCTTTTCACACCAGCTGAGCTCACAACCCGGGGCGGGCACGTGGCAGCCGGAGAAACGCGACCCACCCACGCCGCTCCCTCGACCATGCCTTACATCTCCGTCGACGCCCTCGTGGGTGACGGGCCCGTCGCTCCGCCCCAAACGCTCGCCGGCGGGGGCCGCGTCTCGGAAAACGCCCGAGATTGGGGCGCTTCACCTGCGAATGTCGACGAGGACCCGAAGCGCGTTGCGTGGCGCGCAAACTACACCGCCGAGCTCGCGCGCGTGCTCAACACCCCCGCGAACGACTATCACGACTCCGCCGCGCGACTCAGCGGCCTCGTCAAGTCCGCGCTCCTCGAGTTCCGGCACCTCAAGACGGAACCGTCCAAGTTCTTCGAGGCGCACCGGCTGCTCGTCAATCACGGCTTCGAGCAGGGGCCGGGATTCAGCATCAGGTTCACGGTCCAGTACAACCTCTTCGCCGGGACCGTGCTCGAGCTCGGAGGATCCGAACACCTGAGGACGCTCGACGAGATGCAGCGAGACGGCGAGCTCGGGTGCTTTGCACTTACCGAGAAGCTCGCGGGCGTCAACTCCGGGCTGGTGGTTCAGACGACGGCGAGGTGGGTCCCGGATAAGGGCGCGTTCCTGCTGCACACGCCCCACGACGGCGCGTGCAAGAACTGGATCTCGCAGGGTCTGACCGCGTGTAAAGCGGTGGTCATGGCGGACCTCATCGTCGGCAGCGAGAGCAAGGGACCTCATGCGTTCTTGGTCGAGCTTCGCGCGAAAGGTTCCGGGCCAGGGTATCCCGGCCGAGTATCGACGGGGGTGACCCTCGGGGACATGGGCGCCAAGACCACGGGTAACGACCTGGATAACGCGTGGATATCGTTCGAGAATAAGTGGATCCCGCGCGAGTCCCTCCTGGACCGATACTGCGACTTGACCGTCGACGGCGGATACGTCGCGAGGGGCGGAACCTCGGCGCCGATGTCGAACATGGAGCTCATCGGCCAGCGCCTCTTCACCGGCCGAGTCGCCGTGGCTCAGGGGGCGCACGAGTTCAGGCGCCGGCTCTTCCGCAGAACGCGAGCACATAACGACGCGAAGCCGTGCTGGGCTCCCGGCGGCGGCAGCCACAGCGCCAAGAAGACGCTGATGCTGTCGTCGGTGCCGCAGCTGAGAGCCCTGTATCGCGACGCCGACGCGAAAGAAGCGAGAATGACCGCCTACCTGGCCTCCGTGGAACGGGACCTGTGCGAGACGCTCACGAACGGTACGAGGCCCAGCGCGGAGATGGTCGAGGCGGTGGCGGCGGCGAAGGTCTCCGCGGTGGACGAGGCGATCGAGTACTGCCACAGGCTGAAGCAGGAGGTTGGCTCCTACGCGCTGATGGCCGGCACCGGGTTTGAGCACACGGACTTTCTTCAGTGCTGCAAGTTTGCCGAAGGCGACAGCAGGATCCTGCTCATGAAGGTGGCGCGCGATAGGGTCAAGGCGTACGGTCGCATCGCGGCGAAGGGCGGCGAGGTTCCCGCGTGGATGTCGCCGAGGGAGGCGAAGGCGGTGGCTGAGCTGGCGAAGGCGCTCCAGGCATCCGCCGCCGGGGGAAAGAGGCCAGCGGAGGCTTGGGAGGAACACTGGGACAAGGCGTACGCCACCGCGAGGTTGGCGGTGGATAACATCGTGACCAGACGCGTAGGCGGGCCGGATAAGTGGTCCAACGCTGGGTGGCGCTCGACGCCTGCGAGCCGGTTGTAGCTGAGAGGGCTTTGAAGACGTTTTTGATCAGTCACGAAGTCCGCCTTCTTGTCGTTCTTTCCCCGCGACACAGCTGTGCGGCGCCGAGGGCCCAGCCCGGCGCGGCGCGACATGTCGTTGCTTATGGGCGAGTGGAAGCACCTAAGGCGCACGCCGCCGGGCGGTGTACCCGCTGACGCGCCCGCATCGCCACCGAACCACCTCCACCTCCGCGCGCTCCCTGGACGCGAAAGCAAGTCCTTCGCCACGGGCGACGGGCCGCCCTCCTTCTTCTCCAGCGCTCTCCCGTTGCTCGAGCCGCCCATCGAAACCCCTCTCCCTCTTCCCGCGCCACTCAACCCTCGCCGCGCGCGCGGAAGGGCCTCCTATGACGCCGTCACGGCGCTCACTGAGCTCAAGCGCTCGCTCGACTTCGACGTTTCAGAAGAACGTGGGAGCGCCTCTCGAGTAGCAGGCGGACGCTCTCGCACGAGCCGCAGGCCGCGCGATGACATGAACGCCGCGATGATGCCCCTCCTTGCGACAGTTCCCACAGCAGCCGGACCCGGAGCCCCAAAGGCGCTTCCCGAGCTCCCAAGAGACATCGAGAAGATGAGCTATCGCGAGTTGAAGGTTGGGTCGACTCGTTCCTTTCTTCCCGATCCTCTCGCCGCCTCAACGCGTCTCTCTTTCCCCAGGACCACTACCCCCTCGTCTTCGGGAAGGCGACCAACAGCAACAACAAGGGCTGGTTGTACCGGGTCATCAAGGCTCGCTACATGAACCCGGAGGTCGAGGGGAGGGAAGACGTGACCGCAGAGGAAGACGGGACCGCGGCGGCTCGCCCTCGTCGCCGGAAGCGCGTGGACTACCTGGCAGTCGTGTCCGCGGGCGCGGCTTAAGCATGCGCGGGGGAGCACGCACGCGCGCACGCACGCACGCACTGCACTGCACGCGCGACATACGTTTCCGTCCCGTGGACGGCGCTTCGTGATGATGAGACGCGTATCAACAATCGATGACATTAAACCGCGGGCGGGTCTCCAACCTGCGCTGCTGGAAAAAAAACATTCAGCCCCCTCGCCCGCCCCTTTTAGCAGCACTGGCTGTTGGCCTTCCCGACAGGCCTGCCCTCGCCCGGCCTGACCGTGGCACCCTTGGGACCCTGGTTGAGCGCCGGCTGCGACGCCATGCGCGTCTTGATCTCGGCCGCCATGGTCATGAACGCCTGCTCGACGTTGGTGGCGTTCTTCGCCGAGGTCTCCAGGAAGGGGATGCCAATCTCGTCCGCGAACGCCTTCGCCGTCTCGTAGTCCACCGCCCGCTTCGACGTGAGGTCGCTCTTGTTACCCACCAGCAGCTTGTTCACGTTCTCGTTGGCGTACCTGTCGATCTCGCTGAGCCACTGCTTGACATTGTTGAAGGACTCCGCGTCTGTCACGTCGTACACCACGATGATGCCGTGCGCGCCGCGGTAGTAGGAGGAGGTGATGGTCCTGAAGCGCTCCTGGCCCGCGGTGTCCCAGATCTGAAGCTTCACCGTCTTGCCCTCCAGCTCGACCGTGCGAATTTTCTGTAAGAGGAGAGGCGGAGAGGAAAGAGGGAACGAGACGGTCAGTCGGCGAGGGATCCGAAATGAGTTTGTTCCAATTCGGCTTCCCAGAGGCAAAGGGCACCCGCGGCTGGATCTCGGAATAATCGGACGCGGGGGGTCGCGGCGAAATGCGCGCGCGAATCGGGAGGTGGGCACTCACGAAGTCGACGCCGATGGTGGAGATGTAGCTCTCGGTGTATGTATCGTCGGCGAAACGGAGCAGAAGGCACGATTTGCCGACGCCGGAGTCACCGATCAGCTGCGACGAGACGCGGGGGTGGAGAGGGGAATACTTTGGTGAGACGTTCGACGAGGGTGGGATTTCCGCCGAGATCTGGGCGGGGCGACGGGGCCATCGGGGCACGCGGGGCGACGGATCGACGTCTACTCGTCGTTTGATGGCGAATCAGACACGGGTGCGCACCAGGAGCTTGAAGAGGTAGTCACTGCGGGAAGGCAGGGAGAGGAGGGGAGCGCGGGACGTCAGCGTCGAGAAATTTGCCGGGGGGGGCACGCGTGACGTTGGGGGACCGAAAGGAACCGGGTCGACAAGGAGCCACGAGCGCGCCGAACGGTCGTCGCGACGCGCCCTCGCGTTGCGGGCACGAAGGGGACGTGGCACTCACTATTCGGGGTTCATCTTGCGTGGGCGCTGCGTGGGCGCAACCTCGAATGGCGAAGGGACGGGCCACCATTGGCTATCGTTTACGGCCACGAGTCGCAGTCACACAAAACTGAAACAGCATCTTTGCAACCGACCGAATTTTTCGGGGCGCTACCAGCGCCTACCGGCAAAGTGTTCGGGTCTGAAAACGCCCCTCGCGCCCCTCGCCTCATTCCTCCTCCACCAGCACGAAGTCCGCGTCGTCCGGCACAAAGTCCGGCGCGGGTTCCACCGTCCTCGCCGGCCGCCACCACTCGCACCACCTCCAGAACACGTAATCAACCGCCGCGACGCACGCAAAGAGCGGCCCCGCAAACGTGCCGCACCGGCTCAGCCGAACCAACCTGCCCACCAGACTATCCTCCGTCGCGTGCGCGCGCTCGTACACGCGCTCCACGCGCTCGGCGACGTCGTCCCAGCTGTACATATCGGCCACGCGCTCGTGTATGGCGACCGGGTCGACCGCGGCCCTTCGCCCTTCAGTCGAACCCTCGCGCTTTGGAAAACCGCCGGTTGAATCGCCGCCAGCCTCGAGCGCTTCGATCGCGTCGTTCAGCGCGTCGACGAGCGCGGCGGGGTTCGGCTTCGCGAGGTACAGGAGGTCCGGCGGGAGCACCTCCGGCACCCCGCCCACGCCCGTCGCCACCACGAGGCACCCGCAGCACGCCGCCTCGAGAATAGCGATGCAGAACGATTCCGTCAGGGAACAGTTTAGGAAGACGTGCGCCCTTTGAAGCACGTCGGAGACCCTCGCGTGAGGTACGTTGCCCAGCAGCGTGACCCGCTCCGTGAGGCCGTTCGATTTCGTCATCTCCTCCAGGTGCGGTCGCATCGATCCGTCCCCGGCGATGAGAAAGTCAACCTGGGGGAAACGTTCGCACGCCAATGGAATGACGCCGGCGAGCAGGTGAACCCCTTTCCTGTACGCCAGCCTCGCGGTGACGGCCACGGTGATTCGCCCCGGCTCAGCCTTACTCCCGTCCATGCGTAAACCCCGCTTTGCCGGATCCGGGACGAATCGAACGGCGTCCACCGCGTTCGGTATGACGGACACCCTCTGCGGCGGCACGCCCGACCTCAGCACCGTGTTCTCCTTCGCCGTGTGACTCACGCAAACCACGTGGTTACAGTCGGCGAGGGTCAACACCAGCAGCTTGTTCATGTGTATGTGGCTGGCGTCCGAAAAGCCGAACAGGGAGTGGTCCGTGAACACGCACTTGTATCCCATGGTTCGAGCGTGGAAGCACGCCTGGTGGCCCATCACCGCAAACGCCTGATGCGAGTGAACGACGGTGACCCTCTCGCGGAGCAGGATCAGCCGCAGTAAGTCGCTGTGCCCGAATATGTCCGGCAACGTCGCGCCGTTGTACACGGGAACCCTGGGCACGTAGTAAACCTTGAGTCCGTTGGTCATGTGCCGCACGCCGCACCTATCTCCGTACGCGTGGGTCAGCACCGTCACCTTGTGACCCCTCGCGATGAGCCTCTGCGCTAGCGAGTACATGTGGAGCTCCACGCCCCCCAGGTTCGGCAGGAAAAAGTCCGAGACGAGGAGGACGCTGTGCGCCGGCGACATCGCGTCGTCCGCGCGCCACCTCGGGCCCGGCACCCCCCACGTGAACCCGCGGTCCCACCACCCGCGGCCCGTCGCCGGGCCCGCTGGTACCCCCGTCGCGGGATCCGCCTCCCACTCCCAACCGCGGGACCCGCCCCTCGCGGGGTTTGAACCCGCGCTCGTCTGACAGCGCGCCCGCGTCTTACCGGTTCCCCTCCCACCCGTCCTCTCCGACGTCTCGCCCGGGAGCACACTGCCGAATAGCGCGACGTGCACCTCCGCGTACACCCGCGATATGACCGAGAGGGGCGGTCTGAGCGACGGGAACACCAGCACGACCCCGTCCCTGCACCGGGGTTTCGATCCCTCGACGTCCCCGTCACCGGACGGACGACGATCGGCACCGCCCCTCGCGTCCCCGACTCTGCCCCTGGTCACGAAGCACAGGTAGAAGAAGACGTCGGACGTGGTCACCGCCTCGTTGACGAGGACGGAGACGATCGTCTCGGCGTCGATGAATCGGACCGATCGGGGCGACCGCGACAGCATCGTTCGAACGGAGAGCTGCACGCCGACGTCGCGCATGACCAACACGGACTCGGATACCACTGCAGACGCGGCGGACGCGATCGCGAGCGCGAGCGACGCCACCGCGCCGAGGATGAGCCACGCGACGAAAGGGAGGGAACCGCCCGATCCCCGGAGAGTTAACAAGAGCGCCCGTCCGAGCGCGGCGGGTTCGGGAATCCCTTCGCCGAGAGATATCGCGCCGACGAGACACACGCTGACTAAGAGACACAGGGGTGTCATCGACGAGGTCAGCGCGTAGCGCGTGGACCTGCACACGCGGTACTCGACGGTGTCCGCGTCGATCTCGAACGTCCGCAGCCTCATCCCCTGACTCGGGGCGCCGTCCTCACGGGCCGCGGAATCGGTCCGTGCATCTTCGTGTGCGTCCGCCGTCGACGGAGCGTCCTCGACGATCCTTTTAGAGCCTCTGCGCCGCGCCGACATCGCGAACCCGGCGCGCCCTGCGCCAGCGACCCGGCGCTCGCGCGCCTGTGCCCTGACTTCATCGACGCGACGGTGCCGAAAAGTCAGCCACACCAGACTGACTGCGGGAAGAAGCCTTCGTCGGAACCCTTCGTTGGCCGCACTTTGACGCGCACCCCACTCGCCATGTCGAAGAAGTCGGAGCCCGATGCGGAGTTCATCGCCGAGGCCCAGGAGGCCTACATCGACGAGGACTGGCTCAAAGCGCTCGATCTGTACGACATCATGGTCGAGGGCTACCCCAAGTACGTGCCCGGTTGGGTCCATCGCAGCGCTTGCAACCTGAAGCTGGGCAGACACAACGATGCGCTGGGCGACGCGGCCAAGGCGGTCAAGCTGGACGATACCAACCCCAAGGCTCACCTACGTAAAGGCATGGCGTTCTTCGAGCTCGGCGAGGCGGAGGCTGCGAGGATGTGCTTCGAGAGGGGCGCACAGCTGGACGGCTCGGGGGCCAAAGTGTACGGGGAGTGGATCGAGAAATGCGACAACCTGATCTTGGGCGCGATCGAGTCGGCTGTTCCGAAGGAGGACCGAGCCGCCGACGCCGCAAAGCCCGAAAACCCCCGGGTCGATATCCCCCCCGCGTCTGCCGCCCCGCCCGAGCCCCGGTACAAGCACCAGTGGTACCAGTCCCTCTCGCACGTCACCTTGGAGGTGTTGGCAAAGAACGTGAGGCCCGACGACGCGTCGTTCCAGATTGACGCCGACCGCGTGCGCGTCAGCGTCGCGAACGAGGACGACCCGACGGACCCGTACGTGCTGGACCTGAAACTCTTCGGCGAGGTGCTCCCGGCGCAGTGCAAGACGTCCGTCGGGGTGGCCAAGCTGGAGGTGAGGCTTAAAAAGGCTGAGGACGCGCAGTGGGGCGACATCGCCGAGGGGAGCGGCGGCGCATCCGGCGCCGCGACCGCCGCTAAGACCGTCACGGCGCCGCCGCCCGCCCGGCCGGCGTACCCGAGCAGTAAGGCGGCGCAGAAGAAAACCGTCACGGACTGGGACAAGCTGGAGAGGGAGCTCGAGAAGGAGGAGGAGGATGAGCTGTCGGGGGACGCGGCGCTGAACGCGATGTTTCAAAAGATTTATAAAAACGCAAACGAGGAGACGAGGCGGGCGATGAACAAGTCGTTCCAGGAGAGCGCCGGGACGGTGCTGAGCACCAACTGGGACGACATCGGGAAGAAGAAGACGGAGGTGCAACCGCCGGAAGGGATGGAGGCCAAGAAGTACGAGATTTAGGCGTCGAGGATAGCCCGATGTGGTATATACAAACCGAGTTAGCACGTGTGGTTAACTTTTATTCTCGGAAGCGTCGACCGTCATATACCATGTGTTGTGAGTGATGTCGCTCGCCATCGTCGGAAGGGCAGCGAGAGATGGATGCCGCTCCGGTCATTCCGCGAAGTTCGTCGCCTTGGCAACCGCGCGAAGCTCACGCCACCTTCCAGGAGATGGAAGGGTCGAAGTTGATGGCATCTGCGAGCTCCTTCTTGCTGGTGTTGGCGGGTTGCACACCCGTGAGCACGCGCTGCACCAGTGTCTCCATCTTCTCGCGGTACATCGTGCGGCATTTCTTGAACTCGAGGTACCACACGAAAAATGGAATCCCCTCCTGCGCCATGAATTTCTGGAACTCGGCCTGGGATCCCTGGTGGTGCACGAACGCGCCCATCTCGGTCTTTGGCATCTTCTTCATGATTTGCGCAACTTTGTCGCCAACCGTTTTAGGCTCGAAGTAGGCGCGTATGAGGGGCACGCAGATGTTCTCCTCCTCCGTCAGGTGATTTTTCATGTCGGGCGCGTACTTATCGAACGCTTTGAGGACCGGTTGGAGTGTAGAACCGGCGCCCGATGAAATCTTGGCCACCTCATCGTCAACTTTATTCATGAGCTTCAAGATCTGCTCGTGGTCCTTCTCGGGCTTGGCCGGGAGTTCGACGCGCTCTTTGAGCATCGGGTTAAAAAGGTTCTCCTCGTGCCCGTGGTGGGTGTGCACAATTTGGAAGTGCCCCTTCCAGTACGTCTTCAAAGCGTCGATCTGCCAGTCCTGCATCACGGTCTCTTGCGAAACGCGAACCAACATGGCGCGGAACTTTCCCATCTCGGCTCGGATGGTGTTGTGGATCCTGAACCAACCGTCACTGATGGCGGGGTACTTCCACAGCGCCTCCTTGTCGGGGAGGAAGCCGTCGATGGCATAGGATCCGATGGGATTTGGGGGGACACCGACGGCCATGTTGGCGGTTTCGGGCGGAGGGAAAGTGACGTTCTTTATGGACGCAAAATGTAACGTTATGCGCCCCGGCGCCCAGATGACGTTTCGATTCCTTCTCGTCTGAATATATATCTCGTCTGAAACTCTTGCCAGCTGGCGCAACGAGATTCACAAATTTTTTTAACGAAGGCACGAGTCAAGGTTTCGCGGCGCGTATCCCGCGCCCGGGCGATGATCGCGTCTCTCGTCCCGCTTTCCAATCACCCGACGACGCC
>MDTE01076467.1_pt1 | contig 16054 bp, 8 predicted proteins | sample 811231 | NCBI WGS metagenome assembly MDTE01 (sample SAMN05326651, study PRJNA326480) | marine metagenome | isolation source: seawater | place: Indian Ocean: Red Sea | collected 2010
AATAATCCAACCCACAGTGCCAAATACACGGATCAAGGAAAACTCTTTTGCAGCATCTTTCATTTGATAAAATGAAACCGAGTTGACAAGAGCGAGTGTAGGCATATAGAGAATCATATATCCAAGCACAAAAGGATAAAAATTATCAAAGCTTTCAGCTCTGAACATCATTAACATTAATCCGCCACCAGCCAAGTGAAGAACGCCGAGTATTTTTTCTGCATTAAAAAAACGATCGGCAATCAGACCAATAATAAAGGGTGCAATAATTGCTCCCCAAGATTGGGTGGAGTATGCCATCGCAGTTTCTGCACCCGTTGCGGTGAGGTTTTGTGATAAAAATGTTCCCATGGTTACAAACCATGCTCCCCAAATAAAAAATTGGAGAAACATCATTATCGACAATTGTATTTTGATAGATAATTTCATAATGGATCTGTTGTTAGATAAATTTCTCAATCAATTTTTTGGTGAATAAAATCCCCTCTTTTTCAGAAAGGCGATTTCCTTCATATTCGACACCAATATATCCAGTGTATCCAGCCTTTTTGACCAAACCTAACATTTTTTGAAAGTCAATTGTTGTCTCGTTTCCTTGACTGTCAAAGTCATAAGATTTGGCACTCACAGCACCTGCTTTTGACAAAAGCTCTTCAACGCCCACATATTTGTCATATTCGTAAATACATTCATCCCCTCTTTTTTCAATACAAAAATTACCAAAATCAGGAAGTGTGCGACAATTGGGGAGGTTAATGTCGTTAATGACTTCCATTAGTAATTTAGCATTAGACGATAAGCCACCATGATTTTCAACAAGAATATTAATTTTAGAAGACGACGCATACTCTGAAAGCTTAAGTAGACTTTCTTTAGAAACCTCTTTCCAACGTTCTATTTTCGTAGTTCCATATAAATTTATGCGAATCGAATGACAACCCATTTCTGCTGCAGCATCAACCCAACGTTTATGGTTTTCGATTGACAATAAACGCTCAGATTGATTTTCGATTGATAAATCACCTTCCTCATCAACCATGATTAAAACATTTTTTAAACCAAATTTTTGGGACTCATACAAACTTTTTTTCACAAAAGTCCCTATGGCTTTAGTCTTATCTGTTTTACTGTAAATTTCTTTGTAAAGCTGGGTTACATATTCAAGGCCAGAAAACCCATATTCACTAGCGACTTTAGCAAAGTCATAAGGATCTAAAATACCTTCATTTATCGATTTATTTAATGACCACTGTGCCAAAGACAACTTTATTGTTTTTTTGTTGACGTTTTTAGATTTTAAATGATTTTTTTTCATGTTTTGACCAGCGAAGCCCAAAGTTGAAATTCCAAAAAACGCCATGGATAGGTTTTGTATGAATTGGATTCTTTTCATTTTGGCTAATGTTATTTTAAAATTTATATTTTGAAAACCGACTTATAGTTTGTTTAATGTCTTCAAATCTAGTGCACCAAAGACTTATCCTCAATCAAATTTTAAACAGTACGTCGACTAATAGAGTTACTGCAAAATTTTATGATAACACAATACACTTATAATCTTTAAATATAAAAATATTTTATTTAAAGTCTTTTTGTATAAATGGAACCAAAGAATTATAACAACATAAAATTAGAAAACTTTTACGATTCATAATTTATATTTTAAGGTTATATTCATTTGAGTGTTACTTATAAATGTATTCATAAGTGAGAAATCATTAGAATTTATAATTGCTGCATTTTGACTGCAACTTTTAATTACAATAGATAATTTGTTTTACTTTTAATCTTCTGTTTTTAATTTGTTTGATTAAATCCTAATAATAGTCGTTTCACGTCAAACATAGCTTTTCAAACTTCAACAAAAAAACACAATATGTTTATAAATTTATTTCGCTCACAGCTCTTATTCGTCTGTCTTCTATGGTTCTTGGTTGGGTATGGTCAACAACTTAGATCAGACCTTCCTGAAAATAACGGCATGTCTTCAGAACGCCTCTCAAATATTGATAATGTTTTTACAAATTACATTGATTCTCAAAAATTACCAGGCTCGGTAATTCTGGTTGCTAGAAACGGAAAAATCGTGTATCATAAATCTTTTGGGATGAGTGATATGGAGAATGAGGTTCCCATGACAAATGATAAGATTTTCCGGATCGCCTCTCAAACAAAAGCATTGGTTAGTGTAGGAATTATGATGTTGCAAGAAGACGGCAAATTGTTATTATCCGATTCTTTGGCTACGTATATTCCAGAATTTAAAAATACAAAAGTTGCTGTGTCCAAAGGAAAAAAAGGATACAGAGTGGTAAAGGCAAAAAGGCCAATTCGAATACGAGACTTGCTCACACACACAGCAGGGGTTGGTTATGGATTTGGCCCAGCTGCAAGTCAATGGAAAAAAGCAGACTTGCAAGGATGGTATTTTGCCCATAAAAACGAAAGCATACTGGAATCGGTACGCGAGATGGCAAAACTTCCCATGGATGCACACCCTGGAGAGGCATTTGTATATGGATATAATACGGATATTTTAGGAGCAGTGATCGAGGTGATTTCAGGAAAGTCACTGGATGTTTTTCTGAAAGAACGAATCTTGGATCCGCTTGGAATGGTTGATACGCATTTTTATCTGCCTGCCGAAAAAACTCCACGTTTGAGTGTTGTCTACAATCAAGAAGATAATAAACTCGTACGAGCTGATGATGATGGAGAAGAAGAATCGCAAGGACACTATGTTGTTGGGCCTCGTAAAAGCTTCTCTGGGGGAGCTGGTTTACTCAGTACCTCTGATGATTATGCCAGATTTTTACAAATGCTTCTAAACGGCGGAATTTATAATGATAATCGAATTTTATCGAGAAAGTCTGTAGAGTTAATGATTGCCGACCAAATGAACGGAGATCATTATCAAGGTGTTCGTTTTCCGTGGGATTGGGGCACTGGCTTTGGACTTGGGTTTTCGATTACAAATAATCTTGGAGATCGCGGCGTACTTGGCAGCGTTGGTGAATACGGATGGGGTGGGGCATACCACAGTAGTTATTTTGTAAACCCCGGAGAAAAGTTATTGGTTGTGTATTTCACACAAGTCGTTCCCATCACTTTAGATGATCATCAAAAACTAAAAGCATTGGTTTACCAAGCGATAGTGGACTAACACTTGTTTTATTCTTGTGAAACTCGAATGGACTTCCCGCCATTCAATTGCGTGTCAAAACTGCGGAGAACAACAACGTCGTCAGAGTCGATAAGTATGGGGTATTGATAGAGTTTTGAAGTTTGATTTGGAACTGATCCGTCGAGGGAGTAGCGAACCTGTAGTCCAGGGAACTGGCTGCGAACATAAAGGGTGTCGTTTTCAATGACTCCTCCTGGTTTAGGTAAATCATATACGATTTCAGGGAATCGATGGTGGAGGACGGGTAATGTGCGTTTTCCCAATACATTTAGAAAGTAATTCCAATCTTTCAACATCTTTTGTTCTTGTGTAGGTGCAGTATTTGAGATCCAATCGGGTTGTTTGGCCCATGCTCTTTCAGCGAAAACAATCAAATTGGGAACTAACATTTGCTCTAAAATCCGATGATTTGTTACCGTTTCAGTCCACAACTGGCTTTGTATACCGATGAGGTTGTCGCGTTTACTAGGTTTGAGTTTGGTTGTTTTTGATATATAGTCAGATTGGATATTGTGTTTTTGGTTCAATACAGAGTTGGCAAAAATATCTTGAGGATCAATCGCCCACGTATCAAAATAGTCCACGTACCCAGACCAGCTCAATCCAAAAGCGTCTATATCATTATCGTTGGCCATGTCAAAATAGAAAGCAGAAGAATTACTCATGACTGTTTTAAAGCCCGCATTTGCAAGTTTGTAAATCATATCTTCACGCCCCCCGCCCCAAGTATTGTTCCAAGCGTATGGAATGACCTCATAATTAAATCTCTCCTTTTTTAACTTAGTTTCACCATGGCTATTTTTAGAATGTACAAGTAAAAAATCTTCCCATCCCGACATGATTGCACCATGGCTTTCAATAGTTTCTTTAAGGCGTAAAAGAGCGTTATTATACAATATTTCTAAGTCAAGATTTCCCGGATTTCCGTTAACAGAATTGAGACAAACTGGAGACCCTTCCCAAACCCCATATGGTAATTCATCGGCTCCAATTCCAAATTGTTTAAATGAAACGTCTGCTTCAATGTACATCGCCGCTACTTCTGCAACAACCTTCTCAAAAAAGGCAAAAGAACTCTCCATGCAGATATTGATGGCGTTGTCGTTATAGAGCTGTGGGGAGAGATATTTGCTTTTGTCATTGGGGTCTGAAAGGGCATACTTTTCAGCGCCTACTACATCTCCCATGGCAAGAAGTTTATTTCGTCGAGCATCCATTGAAATAATCGAAGCTCGAGCATGAGAGGGGAAGCTGAGCTGTGGAATGATTGTGATATTTTTTGACTTGGCATATTGCAAAAGAGAAATAAAATCATCTTTGGACAAAAAGCCATTTCCAGTCTCTCTACCAGTTGCACCAGAGCCATACATCGGAATTAATCGGTCGCTTTCATCTTTCGTATATCCTCTTTTGGACCCAATTTCAGTGAGCTCAGGAAGTCCAGGAATTTCAAGCCGCCAACCCTCATCATCCGAAAGTTTTATGTCGAAATGGTTGAGCTTGAACATGGCCATCAAATCAACAATCTGTTTGAGTTTTGGTAAGCCGTAAAAATTTCGGGAAATGTCAAGCATAAACCCACGATATGAAAAGCGTGGCATATCATCGATTTTGATTATTGGCCAACCACGATTTTCTAAAATTGCAATTTGATCGATCTGCAAGAGTGATTGAAGCGCATAAAATAGACCACCATACGAATTGGTAGCGACGACAACATGATCTTGTTTGATTTCTAGATGGTAAGCCTCTTGGGTAAGATCTGAACTTAATTTTAAAATGAAATTCGCTTCCTCAACCGATTTGACCCATTGCAAACCAACATCTGGGAAAAGTGTGGATACCATTTCTTCAAAGGGGACTTTCAATAGGACATCAAATTCATCCATTGTGTTTTCACTAGTAAAGTATACATTCCAATTGGCGAGAGGCAAACGCTCTGATGTCATTGATGTGGAGTAGGTTGGACTCGGAACAATCCATGCTATAGAATCTATCGGCAGACTGTTGACGTTTTCGAGGTTCTGATATCTTGTTTTTGCAGTTGGTAGATTCAGTTCTTCAAGGCCCTTTGCATCTTGCCAATTGATATTGGTGTGAAGATCGATGGATTCATTAGATGTAACAATAAATCCACCCCTTGGGCCTAGCGGCAAACGACTCATAATTCCATTCGTTGCCACACGAAAGGAAATACTTTCACCTGATTGTAAAGACCAAGTATCCGTGAATTTTAAGATATAGTAGGTCCCGTTGACTCGCTCAAAATGAATGCCTCTTGGAAGACTTTCCGCAAGCGGCTCTCCATCGATTTGATTCCAGTGAATCGACCATTCATTTTCTTTAAAATCAATAGATGTTGAATTTGTAATCGTAAACACGACATCCATCGAGTTGTTTTTGAGGTCAATTTTTTCAATGGTATAATCCAATACAGCAAACGACTTATTTTTCGGCGAACAAGACAGAAAAAAGATTGAAATCAATAGATAATACAGAAAGAAATTTTGCTCAAAAATCGCTCGAAAGTTGGCCATGAATCTGCGAGTTTTATCGATGTGACACAGTAAGATAGAAAAACATTTTTAAACAAGGTGCATATAACGTACAAAGCCTTCTACGGCTTCAAACTCCGGAAGTCCTAATAGATTGTATTGATTGGCCGTATGTATATTTCGTTGTTCTGCACGTTGCCAAAATTCTCTGGCATCTGGTCCAGGAAACATTGCTCTGTCTTTTTGTGATTGGTGTTTAAAAATGGCCTCTCTTTTTCGCAACACATTTTCGGGACTCAGAGGCACTGCCATTTCAATTTCATTAACACCCCATTCTTGCCATGCACCTCTGTAAAGCCACACTTCACAGCCCTTAATCCACGCATCACCAGCTTTCAAAATTTCATCGATAGCATCAAAAATAACTTGCAAACACACGCGATGCGTACCATGCGGATCGGATAAGTCTCCAGCAGCAAATATCTTTTCCGGTTTAACTTCTCTAAGTAACTTTATGGTTAGCTCAACGTCTTTGCTGGTATGTGGTTTTTTCTTAACTGCGCCCGTTTCATAAAATGGTAGGTTCATAAAGTGAGCTTTATTTTCAGGAATACCACAAACGCGACAGGCGGCCAAGGCCTCCCCTTTTCTAATCAAACCTTTTATCTCTTGAATGCGCAATGAATCAATATCTCCGACCTTTTTGTTTGAAAATCTGCCAACAATCTCTTGGTATTCCTTTTCCTTGGATTGATTTTCAGGATCCATTTCCAAACAGAACTGCATAAAACGGATTACTTCATCATCATATACTGCGATATTACCTGAGGTTTGATAGGCCACATGAACATCAAATCCATTGTCAGCGAGTTGAATCAGCGTACCGCCCATTGAGATAACGTCATCATCTGGATGGGGACTAAAAACAAGTGCTGTGGAGGTTTTTTTTTGCTTTAAATTTTTGTTGGAATTCCAAACATCAAACGCTTCAAGAAGCGATTCATGAATTTGGTAGTTTAATTGATAGACTTCGTAATTGATGGCAACCAATAAAGACTGAAGGTGGTTATTTTCATAATCTTCTCTGGATAGTTTTAATATTGATTTTTCACAATGCCTAGCGAGCCATATGACTGCCTTTTTGATTTGTTCGGGATTCCATTGACAGGAACCGACTAGCCAAGGGGTTTTTTCTCGAATAAGCTCTGAAGCACTCGCTTTATCCAGTACAAACACACAGTCATTGTGATGTTGCAAAAAGGTAGCGGGAACTTGGTCGCTTATGGCTCCTTCAACAGTTCTCGAAATGATATTTGATTTACCTTCTCCCCATGCCATTAAAACCACTTTTTTAGCTTTCATAATAGTATCTACACCCATTGTAATGGCCTGTTTAGGAACAAACTGTTCACCAAAAAAACTACTAGCAGCATCTTTACGTGTGATAGGGTCTAGCCAAACACGTCGTGTTTTGGAATGAATGGCAGAGCCTGGCTCATTAAAACCAATGTGGCCAGTACGTCCGATTCCCAACAGTTGAATGTCAATTCCTCCTAAGGATTCAATGGTTTCTTCATAAGATTTACAGTAATCGTCAATCTCGTCTGCGACGATTGTACCATCTGGAATATGGATATTTTCTTTGGGAATATCGATATGATCGAAGAGATTTTTATGCATAAACTCTACATAGGAATGAATCGATTGCGGATCCATCGGAAAGTACTCATCAAGGTTAAAAGAATGTACATTTGAAAAACTTACTTTACCGGCTTGATAGGCACGAATAAGATGTTGATACACCTTAATTGGCGTGGATCCTGTTGCCAACCCTAAAACAAAAGCTTGGCCTGGACTTCTTTGATTGATTTGCTGAATGATCTCATCGCCAATTACTTGACATGCTTCACTCGAGTCCAAATAGATTTGAACGGGGATGCGTTCATGATTGGCGTGGTCTTCAAAAGTTTCTTGCGGGTGGTTTACAATAGATTCAGTCATAATGTTATTGCTGTTATATGCAAATAAATGCTTTATTTTGCTGTTTTGCAAATATTGTAAATAACCATTGCCTTAATTTTCTAAAAAACTGTTATTTTAATGGAAAATAAACTGGTGTTAAAAGAAGAACGTCATCAAAAAATTTTGGACGAAGTCTCTCTTCGTAATCGTATTCTTTTGATCGATATGGCTGAACAGCTTGATGTCTCTATCGATACCATACGAAGAGACGTGAAAGAGCTAGATAAAAATCAGCTGATTAAGAAAGTTCACGGAGGAGCAATATCATTGGGTTTTGTTTCCAACAACGCTTCGGTTGATGTGTTTGATGTTGATGAAAAGCAATTAATTGCACAAAAAGCACTTTCCTTTATCTCGGATGGGGCTGTCATATTTATCGATGGTGGGACGACTTGTATGGAGCTTGTAAAACTAATTCCACCGAAGAAAAAAATCACTTGTTTTACTTTGAGTTTGCCAATCGCAAGCGAAATGATTAAAAAACCAAATGTTGACCTGATTTTTATCGGTGGAAAAATTTCAAAAGAATCTCACATGAGTGTCAGTGTAGGAGCAGTTAACGAACTTTCACAAATCCGTTTTGACTATAGTTTTATCAGCACAGGTTACATTGACCCATCACATGGACTGAGTGAGTTTGACTGGGAAGTCGTTCAAATCAAAAGGGCAATTGTCCAAGCATCTCGAAAGGCGATTCTATTGTGCATTTCTAAAAAATTTAATTCACAACAGAAATACAAATGTGTGAACGTCACGGATATAGACACTTTGGTCACAGAACTTGATCCGGACGATCTGCTTCTTGATTCATTTAAAAACCTGAATATTAATTTGTTATAATTTTCAAATCTATAAGGAGTTCATGTTTGGAATTCTATTTTCATGTAGCAAATAATTGCATTACCAAATTTTTTTGCATTTTTTTGCTGTATTAAATTGTATTTTGTTTCAATATATTAGAATTAATGAAATGAGAAAGCTTATACTTTTTGGATTTATTGTTGGCATGCATTCGCTGTATGCTCAGTCGATATCTTCTTTAAATGACTCGATTCGAAAGTATGCAATTCAAGATCCAAAAAAAGCACTTGATTTTGGATATCAAGCGATCTCAACTTCAGATTTCAACAAATTAAGTTGGGATGTTTATGACACAAATTATTTGATAGGCGAGACCTTGTACTACATTAATTTTGAAAAAGAATCATTTGATTATTTATTTCAGGCTTTACGAGTTTTTGAAAGCCTACCTGTTGACCAAAGATTGTATAAAAGGATATCTAAGCCCCCATGGATTTTAGTTACTCTTGGGAATTCATATTTTAATTATGGGGAATATGAAAGGGCCCGCAATTATTATTTTGAAGCGATCGAAAACTTTGAGTTGTATGAAGAACAGTATATGGAGGATAAGTTTTTTGGACTCAACACGGTTGAAGGAAATTTAGCGATGATTAGTTATACTACTGGAGATTTTGAAAAATCACGTCAATATTATGAACGAATTTTATCCCGCAGACAATCAATTGATAAACCCTCAGATATCATCAGATCATACACGCAGTTTATTAATTTATTCCTATTACAAGACAAGGTTGATGAGGCTCAGCGTTATTTAGAATTATCTGAGCAGGTTTTTAAAACAGAATCTGCTAAACCCTCATTTTCCAGTGATTCAGAAACCCAACTTAGTTTTTCACGAGCCATTTTAACTCATGCGGAATATCTTAAGAAAAATAAACGTTATGTAGAATCTTTAGAATTGTTTTTGCAGGCAAAAAAGCTAGTCACTTCTTTCGCCTATGAAATTCCTGGACTGAACGTATCGATTGCCGAGTGTCATATTGGGCTTAAAAACTATGAGCTTGCGGAATCGCTATTAGTCAATAATTTAAAGTCTACGTTTAAGCGTCCAGCTGAGCAATTTGTTGCTGAAGACAATAGAATTCGAAATCTGAAGGCGATGGTTACTACGTACCAAAACTTGGGGAAATATGATAAGGTTTTAGCAATTAAAGATTCCATTATTCATTATAGTAATCAATCACAGATTGATCCGTACAAATCACTAGATAATGTTGAAAATATCATTTTGCTGTCTGAAAAACAAGCTGAAATCAATGAGAGTCAACTCAGGTATAATAGAGCGATTATATTGTTTGCTGGTGCTGCTCTTATCTTAATCTTATTGGTAGTGATTCTTCGAATCAATAATAATTTACAGCGGGAGAGAAGCACGCGTTTAGAGTTGGAAAGAAATCAGTTTGAGGAAGAACTCAATGTCAAAAAAAGAGAACTGTTTAGTAAAACGAACTTTATCATTCAGCGCAACGAATACTTACAGAATTTTAGAAAGAGCTTAGGGTATGACAAGGATCTTCCTCCGGCATGTGTAAACCGAATGAAAAGAGAGATATCATCCATGATTAATTCTGAAAGCACTTATAATGAGTTTGACAAAAAATTTATCGAGGTATTTCCAGACTTTTATAAAAAGTTGAACGAAAAATATAGCTTATCTAAAGTTGACTTACGCTTGATTGCCTATATCAAAATGAATAAAAGCAACAATGAGATTGCACAAATTTCAGGTATTTCATTGCGTACCGTACAAAGCCAAAGATACCGATTGGCAAAAAAATTAAATCTGATAAAAAACCAAGATCTTAACGCATTTATTTTCAGTATTTGATTTAGACCCCTTATTTATTACCATATTCCCAACTTTTGCAGTCAAATTGCAGTATCTGTTTTTTAGCATGTCGTTTGCGGTATATCTACTTTTGACACATAACCAAAATGAAATGATTATGAAAATATTACTTAATTCTTTAGCAGTAGCATTATTTACGCTATCATCCGTTAATTTGATAGCGCAGCAAACAGTTACTGGAGTGGTAACAACAAATGATGGCCCGCTTCCAGGTGCAACTGTTGTTGTTCAAGGCTCAAATGCTGGTACAACCTCTGACTTTGATGGAAATTTTAGTATTGAAGCATCAGTAGGCGATGTGCTTGTTGCATCATATGTTGGCTATGCGACGCAGGAACTCACGGTTGACGCATCATCACAAATAAATTTCGTACTCAATGAGGACCAATTATTGGACGAAGTTGTGATTACTGCACTAGGGATTTCCAGAGAAAAAAAGTCGCTTGGGTATGCAGTGACTGAGGTTGCAGGCGACAATGTTAATACGATTAAAGACAATAACCTTGCAAATTCACTTTCTGGTAAAGTTGCTGGGTTGCAAATATCTCAAGCAGGGTCATTAGGCTCATCTTCACGCGTCACAATAAGAGGTAATAATTCTTTAGGAGGTGATACTCAGGCACTTATTGTCGTTGATGGTATGCCAATTAACGCCTCAATTATGGATGATGGTGAAGGAAACCAATCTACTGCTGGAGCAAATGATAGCGGAGGTCAGCCTAGCTATGAACCAAGTATTGCTGGAGGTGGAATTTCTGATATCAACCCAGATGATGTTGAATCAATTACTGTACTTAAAGGCCCTAGTGCTGCAGCTCTTTACGGATCTAGAGCTGGTAATGGAGTCATATTGATTACAACAAAAAAAGGTTCTCGTTCTAATAGGCTTGGCGTGACTGTTAAAACTAATCTTTATTTTGATGAAGCCATGTTCTTACCTGAATTCCAAAATAAATATGGTCAAGGTACTTTAGGTGCTGCCTATCCTGAAAGAGGAACTGGTACCGCTTGGGAAGGTCTTTCTTGGGGAGCAGCCTTAGATGGATCGCAAAAACCATACTACAATGGATCTACAAAGGCATATACAGCACAACCCAATAATGTTGAGAATTTCTTTAGATCGGCTTTGCGTTCTATTACATCTGTATCAGCTGAAAAGGGGTCTGAAAATGGATCTGTCCGTTTTTCTTACACCAATAATTCTTCTGAATCCATCATTGAGGGCTCTGACCTTGAAAGCCATAATTTTACACTAAGAGCTGTAAACAATTTATCAGACAAACTGAGTATTGATACTAAGGCAACTTATTTTACTCAAGAGGTTACTAACCGCGCTTCTACAATTGGAGCTCAAGGTTTATTAGGGTATGTTTACCAAATGCCAAGGAACTTAGTGACTGATGATTTAAGAAATTATCAAATGGAGAATCCTGCCACACCAACTGATTTTGGGGTTATTACTTATTCTGATGGTTTGGTCGGAAACCCATATTGGATGACATTGCACGACGAAAATACTGTACGCCGTAATCGATTTTTAGGTTTTGCTAAGGTAAATTATAACTTTACAGACTGGCTAACTGGTTTCGTTAGAGTTGGTGCGGATATTACAAATGTTAGAGATAATAGAATCTTAAAACCAGGACGCCATTTTGAGGCTGGTGGTGCTTTGAGAATTCAAGAAAATTCTTTTGGGGAATTAAACTCTGATTTTTTACTAACTGCGAAGCATGATCTTTCTGACAAGATAAACTTGGTTGCTAATGTTGGTGGTAACATGTCTAAAAGAACTTATGAAGGAATGTCTGTAGGTGGAAGAAACTTTAAAATACCAACTAAGTTTTTTGTTGCTAATTTAAATGAGATTTCAACGCCATTGGAATTCCCTCAATCCATAAAGAAAGTAAATTCGTTGTATGGCTCTGCCAATTTAGCATATGACAACTTTTTATATTTTGATGTTTCCGCTCGTAATGATTGGTCATCCACTTTGAGTGCTGACAACAGATCCTATTTATATAACTCGGCAAGCTTGTCTGCTATTGTAAATCAATTTATTGACCCAGCACAAGATGTATTTAATTTAATTAAAATCCGCGCTAGTGTTGCACAGGTTGGTAATGATACTGATCCTTATCAACTAAATCAAACATTTAGTGTTCCGGGTGCTGGTTATCTGGGGCTCACTGAATTGCAATCGCCAAGGGTAAAGCTTAATTCTGATCTAAAGCCTGAAACAGTAACATCTTCTGAGTTTGGTTTAGAACTTAGTATGTTAGATAATAAATTAACTCTTGATGTGTCATTATACAATATGTCTACTGAGGATTTAATTTACGATGTTCCAGTACCGGCGGCTACTGGATTCCAGTTTGAGAGATCTAACATTGGTGAAGTCACAAATGAAGGAGTTGAAATCGCTTTGGGCGCAACTTTGGTAGAATCAAGTGATTTTTCATGGAATACATCTCTATTTTATTCTAAAAACGAGAACAAAGTGGAGGAGCTAATTGACGGATTAGATAGTTTTGTTTATAATACTTCAACTGACGGTAATTTGTCAATTAGTGCCACAAAAGGTGGAAGTATTGGTGATTTCTACGGCAAGGTATGGACTGGAGAAATTGACGCAGCTGGCGCACCTGTTGCTTCTGCTGTAGATGTATATCTTGGTAATGCACAACCTGATTGGTTAGGCGGTTGGTCTAATTCAATTTCATATAAAGACTTTTCGCTTAATTTTTTGATTGACGCAAGAATGGGTGGTAAGGTTTATTCACAAACCTCAGCTGATTTGGATGGAGCTGGTGTTTCTGTAAGAAGTCTTGAATACCGCGAGTCTGGTGTTGTTTTACAAGGAACGAATACATCTACTGGTGAGGCGAATACAGTAAATATTTCTGGTCAGGATTACTGGACTGCAATGTCAGAAATCTCTGAAAATTATCTATACGATCAAGATAATGTGAGACTTAGAGAACTTTCAATAGGATATAAAATTTCAGGTGTCGAAAAATTTGGGCTCCAAAGTGCAAACATCCAATTAGTTGGAAGAAATTTATTTTTCTTATCGAAAGCAGCTGATGACATCGATCCCGAGGTGATGCTCGGAACATCTCTTGGTGTTCAAGGGATGTCTCACAATGCCATGCCTACTCTTAAAAGTATAGGTATGAATTTAACACTCAACTTTTAAAATTTAAAAATTTGTAAAATGAAAAATAGAATTTTATTATTAGCTACTTTATTTCTTGCTTTTACTGTATCATGTACAGATGATTTTGATGAAATAAACGAACAACCCGATAAACTTGGGGTAAGCGACGTAAGTGCCAAGTTCTTTGTAACAAGTTTGCAAAAGGGTTTATTTAAGCCAACAGCTGGCCCATTATGGTTTGGACAAATTTTCCATCAAGACCAATACGCCGGTCAACATGCAGGAGGACATAGTCAATATGCATGGGATGGAAATTTCGGCTGGGAATACACAGGATGGCTTCAAGAGGGAACAAATGGCTGGTTGGCAGGTTACAACAGTTCATTGACTGCTTATCTAAACTTAGTCGGTGAAGGCGGAACTCTTGAAAATGACAAATATTATGCCATTGGGCTAATTATGAAGGGCCTATACTATCAATTATACACTGATCAAGTTGGAATGATTCCGTATTCTGAAGCATCCAACCCTGATATAACTCTGCCAAAATATGATGCTCAAATTGATATTTACAAGGGTGTCATTTCAGAACTGAATCAAGCAATTTCAATCATTGGAGATAATGTTTTGACTGGAACAGGGGTTGATATACTTTCAGACAATGATGTCCTATTTAATGGAGATTTACAAAAATGGAAACAACTTGCAAATAGTTTAAAATTAAGAATGGCTTTAAGAGCACATGGAGCCGTAGGCGAGGATTTTTCAGCAACTGCTGCGTCCGAAGCAATTTCTTCAGGTGTTCTTGCAAGTTCTGATGCTTTGTTTACTTCTTTCAATGAGGTTGCAAATATTTGGGTAGAGCACTGTAATTATGGTGACATTTATTATGGCTTTGGAGCAGCAGGTGCTTGGAAAGTTGGTGAGCCACTTGTTAATGCATTGTCCATGTATGATGATCCTAGACTTAGCAAAATGTCAAAACCGAGCGCAGGTGGGACCGTTACCATTGATATTTCAGGAGGTGAAAGTGGTGATCCAATGACTCCTGACCAAATAGCTTTTTTGAAAAGCACTCTAGATAATGCTGGACTTGTTCTTGATACAGATTATACTTGGACGCAAACAGCTGACGAACTAACGATCACCATTGATGAAAACACACATCATATAGGTCTTCCAGTAAGGTTAAGCCCAAAAATTAAGGGTTTATTTGATGGTACATTGTTTTCTGATCCTGCCGATATAGTTATTAACCAATCCAATAAGGACACTGATATTTATCCATTTGTGGTAATGTCTGCAGCTGATAGTCATTTTATGGTCGCTGAAGCTATCGTGAAAGGTTTAGCTACTGGTGACGCTTCAGCTCATTATGCTACTGGTCTAGATCACGCGATGAACCTTTGGGGAACTTCAACAGACGCAGATTTTTTAGCTTCTGAAATGGGCTCATTAACTGGAACTACGGAAGAAAAGCTTGAGAAAATTGCGACCCAGCGTTGGATTGCTAACTATACTAACGGTTATGAGGCATGGTCAATTGTTCGTGATACTGGCTACCCTTCATCAGCAATTACGACATCAACGGATAATGATATTCGCAGTTTATCAGGATCGATGAACGGAGCGTATGCAAACAGATTGCGATATATTTCTAGTGCATATACATCTAATGCTGACAATATTGCAGCTGCTGTATCAGCGCAAGGTGCTGATGATAAAACAACAAAATTGTGGTGGGCTAAATAATTTAATTGGTTTTTCATATTTAGTTAGTTTAAAAAAGCCTGTATTTTGCAGGCTTTTTTTATTTCGATAATTTAAAATATTGTTATTCTGTTTGGAGTTGATTTATGCTTTTGTAGGTCAACTCTTCAATTGAGGAAGCCTTTGTTTTAAATAAAACTGTTTTTGTTTCGTTGGGCTTCAAATCAAAATAGTTATCAGAAAAGTGACCTTTGGCAGAAGCCATTAGCATGACGTTTTTTTGAAACACCTGCGATTTGAGTTCAATGGAAAACCCTTCCGCTACTTTTTGGATCTCAATATCGAGACCTCCATTCTCCAGTGCCAAACTCTTTGGCTTTACAAAAAAGTAGGTGCTTGAATGATCGCCGTAGTGCGCCTCTAACATGACCTGATTCCATTGGATTTCTTCCATGCGATCAATTGAAAAAGACTCAACCAGCATGCTGCTGTTGCTTGGAACACTGATGGCCTTAGACGAATTCCACAATTCATTTCCCTGAAAGTCTATCAGTCGAACTTTTAGCGTTTTGTCGATATCATTCAATAAGTCATTCACAATATAAATCCCAACATGATCTCCTTTATGCTCAAATGAGACCAATACATTCTCAAAGGCTTTTTTTGCCTCGTAGTGCAATGCTTTCCAATTGCCAAAATGGTCGATACTCGACCATGAAATCCCTGGCCAACAATCGTTAAGCTGCCAATAGAGGGTGCCCATATTATAGGGT
>MDTE01011704.1_pt1 | contig 16052 bp, 24 predicted proteins | sample 811231 | NCBI WGS metagenome assembly MDTE01 (sample SAMN05326651, study PRJNA326480) | marine metagenome | isolation source: seawater | place: Indian Ocean: Red Sea | collected 2010
ATTAACTCTTGCTATCTTATCCTGTCCACGGCTCGGTGTAAACTCAGTAACTGGTATTCCCATTGCTCGTAATTCAAAAATTAAGGGTGAACCTGCCGCCTTAGCCTCAATAATCATCTGATCTGGCTCAAATTCCCAGTATTTATCGTATGCTGCTCGTTTTAAATCAGGAAATTCTAGTTTTTCTTTGTATGCATCAATTAAAATGAGGTTAGGGCGTGTTCTCCCCTCATCATCAGGCGCATGAAACACTCCCCACGTGGTACAAGCGCTATAATCTGCTCTTTGTGTCTTTAAAAACGCTGTATCCCATGATTGTATGATGGAATCACAGGGCGGTAAGTCATTTTTTGTCCATTCTTGCCACCATTCACGCTTGATTAGGGCTCCCTCCTCTGATGTGGGGTCTTGTTGGTACTGTGCATTCCATTTAGAGACAGGTAATTCAGCTTTTAGTGAGTCTAATTCTTCTTTTTTCCAAAACTCTGGCCACAAAGCATCACCAGAAGGCATGATAGCAGGCAGTTCTATGACCTCCCACTCCCCTGAGCCCTCTCTTTGAGTGTAATTTTTTAATATCTGCCCTGTTAAATCTCTTTTTGACCATCTGGTCATCACCAAAATGATAGCACCACCGGGCTGGAGTCTCTGTCTTGGCCCTGAAGTGTACCATTCATACACTTTGTCATACACCTCTGGGTTATAATCACCTATCGTAGCCTCTTGTTCTGAGTGAGGATCATCAATTACAAGAACATCAGCACCTTTACCTGTCACTGCACCACCTACACCTATAGCAAAATACTCACCACCTTTGTTTGTGGACCATCTACCAGCGGCCTTTGAGTCGGCTGACAAGGTTACGTCTGGAAAAATCTTTTTAAAATCTTCAGACTGAATAAGATTCCTAACCTTTCTACCAAAGCCTACAGATAACTCGGCTGTGTGTGCAGTCTGGATAATTTTCTTTTGGGGGTACCTCCCTAAAAACCATGCTGGGAATAAATAACTTGCAAACTCTGACTTAGTATGACGGGGTGGCATATTGATTATTAATCTTTTTAAGTCTCCCCGGGCCACTCTTTCAAATGCATCTGCCATTATCTCATGATGCTTGCCATGTATAAACGCTGCCCATTGAGATTTTACAAAGGGAAGAAACTCATCACGAGCTTGTTCTTTTGATTTTGCTTTTTCATATTCTTCTAAAAGCTGTAGCACTTCTAGTTTTTCATCATGAGGTAGATTATCTATCTTCCCCATGTTGTTTTTTATTATTTGAGCAATTTCATTCATTTGTAATTATATCTGGTGGACTTGTTTCCATAATCTTTTTAGCTATGTCTATCATCCACAAACATTCATCTGTGTCAACAGATGAGGCAATATACAAAGAATCATCTTCATCCCAGCCTATCACAATTGGATTACGAAGTTCTGGCTCTTCTTCTATAGTTTTTTTTCTATAATCACTTAGATAAATAATGTTTGACAAGTTTTCTCCTGTTTGTATAATACTAGTACTAGTCTAGACTAGTATATACTAATAACTAGACTAAGTCTAATACTAGATTAAATCCAGTAAATAAATAATACTACACTAGTAGAGTACTAGACTAGTAGAATACTAGACTAAGTCTAGTACCAGAAGTTAAACTTCACTTTTATCAAAAATTATAATTTGAATGTGTAGAATAAACTGCATGGCGCGTGGTCAGCCGTGCCTATACATGGGTGGTAGGGCATGGGTAGGGTCAAAATAACTGTAAAATCGTAACTAGGTGTACTACTTTTCTAGAAGTTTACCTAGTTTTTCTCTAAGTCTTGTTTCAACTTCTGTGGAACTGTTATTCTTTTCCTCAATAACAATATTTTGTTTCCATAAATCCAGATTACGACCATACATCTCTATAGCTTTTAACTTATTAGCAGTACTTTCAGCATCATCATTAATAAACCCCAACAATGAATTTAATAAATGATCTTTTATTTTATGTTCTGTCGCTAAGTTATTCCTCTTCTTTTCCTCTATTCTCTTATTAATAGTTTGGGTAATGTTTGGGTTAGCTCGTAATTGACTTGCCATATGCCTTATTGTGCTATTCTTAGTCTTAGGCGAGACTTGGTAATGCTCTAAATAACTTTCAACTAAAGATTTTCCATTTAGTATACTTTCTATAAATCCAAGTTGTTTTTTCGTAAGTTTATTTTCATCTGGTTTTTTATTCGAGCTGACTATTTTTAATTTTGGTTTATTTTTTTTATCTGACATATTTAATCCTAAAAGTTAATTTTAACTTCTACAAACTTACCATAAATTTCTACGCCAATAAAATTTTAAATTAATAAAAATGCTGAATTTACATGATATGCCATTTAATCGCCAAATAACGACCATACAGCCATTTAATTACTTTTAGCTATAATTTATCCTAAAAAAGTGTTTCGGCGTTTTTGAACTCCACTAAGTGTTACAGTACATATAGATAATATAAAGTAAAATAATGTAAAATAATGTAAATAAAACACTTGAATATTATGATTATTAGTATATATAAATATTAAGGCTTTTTTATAGGAGATACTAGCCATAATCAAAAAGGGTTGGCAACCCAAAGTAAGAGATGGGAACTCAAAGATGTTTAGGCGAAACCCTTTAACTGAGAAATCAGACTAGACGATACCCAATAAGCTAATAGTCTCTTGCCACTAGAAACGAAAGTAACCTAGCCATAACGATAAACTGCCAAAGGGATTTAGAGAAAAAACGAGCCTCTTCAACTGATGGAATTTGGGTTTATCAAACTACCAACAACTTAACAAAGTTAGACAGATTTAATTCTGTCTAGTCTTGTTCAGTTGATGAGCAATAACCCAACATTAGGAGATGTTATGAAAGATTTAGAATACTTACCAAAGTTAATTGAAGAGTTAGAAAACATTAGTTCTTGGAACTCTTTCGCTAGTAGTCTTGTTATGCAGTATAAGAGAAAGAATTTTTTATCTGAAAAGCAGATTTCATCTGCTCAGAATATGCTTAATAAAATGGTTGAAAATAAAATCAAAAGAGAGGGTATGAAAAAATCTTTTGATACAACCAAGATCGAGCAGTTGTTTCAAACTGCTATTAGCAATGGATTAAAGAGACCTAGATTTCATTGTGGCAATGTAATCTTATCTTTAGCTAGTGAGCAATCAAAAAATAAAGGTGCTATCTACGTTAAACATAAAGCAGTTAATGAGTATGGGCATGAAGATAAAAACTATGTTGGCAAGATTATGAATAAAGTTTTCATGCCAATTTTAAAAGCCTCTCAAGATGCTATTGATACAGTTATGGCAATAGCTGAAGACCCTTTAGGAAGTGCAATTAAGCATGGCAAGATGTCAAATCATTGTTCTATGTGCAGTAAAGAATTAACTGTCGATAGATCAATTAAAAATGGTTATGGCAAAAAGTGTGCTGAGAACTATGGTTTTCCATACTAATCAAATTAACTAATTAGAGCAGTTATAAAACTGCTCTTGCTAGTTCATTTGAACTGTAACCCAAATCTAAATAGGAGATAATATGGTTAATAAAGAAACTCAAATGTTAAGAGACAAGCATTTAAAACAATGTCTTTCCAGATTTAAAAAATCTGAATTAATGACAACTATAATTGATATCATGTTGAGAACTGATAGAGATAATAGGCAGTTTGGAAAAGATGGTAAGCCTTATGCTTATACTGTTGAAGAGGCTTTAAACTTTTTTGTTTCAATTCATCACTCAAATCAAAAATAGGAGATATTATGAGTAAGAAAAAAACTACTGTGGTCGCAATGTCACAAACAAACATTGATAGACTTGCTAAAACTGAGAGCGAGTTTCAAAAGTTAAAAGGCGAAAGAGCAGATGCCTACAACTCTATCCAAGAAAAAAAGCTAGACCAATACGCTACGCTTACAAGTCATATCAAGGTTATCTTTAATGATAATAAAACTGATAGCGACAACTTGCCTAGACACGTTGGTATTCAAATTAGGGAAGACTTAATGAATGATGTAGGCATGAGTAAAGCAAACGCTAAAATGCTTTATGAAAATACTGTAAAATTTGTAGCTAAGTTTGATAAAGATATACCAAGCCAAGCTACACCAGAGAGCGTTTTAGAAGTCTTTTCATCAATGGATATCAGCACACAAAACGATCTAAAGAAAAAGGTATCTAAGCAAGTTGATGATAATATTGGAGATGTATTGTCTAGGAAATTGTTTGGAAAATGGAAGACAGAAAAAATCAAAAAAGATGATGGAACTGTCGAAGAAAAAGAAGTGTATGTTCCTAGTAAATATACTGCTCAAGAAATACAAAACGCTTGGGAAGTTTTACAAGATGCAAAAAGAGAAAGAGACGAGTTTGATAAGTCTTGCTCTAATGCAACTAAGAACGCTAAGGATAGCAACGATATAATCAGCAGATTAGACGAGGCATTGGCTAGTTAATCAAATGCACAAATTAGGGCAGTTATAAACTGCCCTTGCTTGTTTATTTGAAACTATAACAAAAGGAGAATGTATGAATAAACATAAACAAATAATAGACTTCGCCAGAGGCAAAATAGTATCTGGTAAGTTTACAAAATTAGATAACACAACCAGAGAATTTTGGGGTGTTCTAAAGCATGAAGACAGAGACAAAGACTACCTTGTAACTGTCTTTGATTATCGCAAAAAGCAATATCGTAGATTTAGATTAGATGTTGGAAACATTGTTCTAAATGTAGCGAATACAACTTTTCACATTAACAACCAATAGGAGAATAGTAGTGAGATTAAGAATAGCTAAAAAAATAATTATGAAGTCCATTGAAAATACAATGGGTAGACCAAATAACCAAATGCCTATTTGTCCATTCCTTTTAGGCTCTATGGGTATAGGTAAATCATATTTAGTTAGGGAAGTAGCCAAAGAATTAAATATGTACGTTGTAGAGATTAATTTGGCTCAGTATGAACCTACTGATATTGGGGGTATGCAGATGCCAGATGGAGACAGTATGAAAGTACTGAAACCTAAATGGCTATTATCTGAGGAAGAACATCAATCTATTTTAGATCAGGGTTACAAGGGTGTAGTTTATTTCTTTGATGAACTTCCCCAAGCACCAATATTAAATCAAAATATTTTCGCTCAGATTTGTAACGAATACAGAGTTGGAGATTTTGTATTACCTTTAACCTCTTTTGTTATTTGTGCTGGTAACAGAATGTCTGATAGGTCTGGAACTAATCAAATGCCTATGCATTTAAAAGATAGACTTACAACTATCGAGATTGAACCTAACCTAGATGATTTTGCTAATTATATGTTTAGCAAAAATAAAGATAGTAGGGTTGTCTCTTGGGTTAGATTTCAGCCAGAGTATCTTCATAAGTTTGATAGAGATGCTAACGCTTTCCCAACTCCTAGAAGTCTTGAGAGAGTTAGCGATATACTATCATGGAAAGAATTAGATGATGATACTAGATATCACGCTATATCTTGCCAAATTGGAGAAACTGCCTCAGCTAGTCTGATCACTCATTTAAATATCCACGATAAATGTCCAGACTTAGACGAGATTGTAAAAGCACCAGAGACAATCGAAGTACCTACAGATATAGCTATTCAATATGCAACTATATCTGGTCTGGTTAATAAAGTTAATAACGACAACATGGGTTCTATTATCAAGTTTGTAAAAAGATTTGATGGAGAATTTGTAGCGTTCTTTATTAAAGATAGTGTAGCCAAGAATAGGGATTTATTACAGAATAAAGACCTTAGAGTTTACTTGTCTACTGATGAGAAAATTAGAGAAATCGTTTTATAGGAGAGAAAATGGAAAGAGATATCAAAACCAAAATATCAAGGTCTAATGTTAGACTTATGGTAGATAAGCAGAAAAAGGGTTGGGGGTTTTATGCCTCAATCCTTTTCAAAATGCCTATGATAGCTAAAGATGACGTTCAGACAATGGCTACTGATGGTAAAAGTATTTTCTATAATCCAGAATGGAGTAATACTTTAACAGATGAAGAGATGGATTTTGTTAGATGCCATGAGGGTATGCATAGAGTTTTAAGACATCATCTTAGAATGAATGATAGAGATAGCGAACTTTGGAATATTGCAACTGATTACGCTATTAATTCTATCCTCAAGAAATCTGGTATGACAATGCCTAAAGATGGATTGTATAGTAGAGAATACGAGGGTATGAGTGCTGAAAAGATTTATGAAACATTAAATAATTCAGATACCAGACCTATGCCTTGTAATTGGGGTCAAGTCAAATCTGGTAGTAAACAGATGACAAAAGAGCAGATCAAAGCTGAAGAGAATATGATTAGAGCAGAAGTTACTATGGCAGTTCAGCAATCTAAAAATATTGGTCAGTTGCCTAGCGATATCAAGCAAATCATAACAGAAATGGAGAGATCGCAAGTTGATTGGTCTTCAGTTATTAGGAGGGTTGTAGGTGGAGATCAGCCAGAAGATTACACCTATCGCAGACCTAATAGAAGAGCGTTACATTGCATGGATATATACAATCCAAGCACATTAAAGAGTTCTTGTGGAGATGTTGCAGTTTGGGTTGATACCTCTGGAAGTGTATCAGACAAAGAAAAGCAACACGCTTTGGGAGAGTTAAACGCTATAGCTGAGGATATGCAACCTAACTCAGTTACAATATTTTATGGAGATGCCAATGTTCAGAATATCGAAAGATACGAAAGAGGCGATATCATAGAATGTTTAAATTCTAAGGGTGGTGGTGGTACAGACCCTATGCCTATCTTTAAATACATTGAAGATAATAATGTAAATGTAGATAGTATGGTTTGTATAACTGACATGGAGTTTCATAATTTTCCTAGCCATGTCGATTACCCTTTGCTCTGGGTATCAACTAACCTAAGAGCAAAAAAGCCACCTATAGGAGAGATTACATTTATCAATGTATAATCCAATGCCTCTGGAAGTTAACTTTAACTTCTAGAGGTTTCAATTAATCTAAACATGGAGATAATATGACTATTACGAAAAAAGATAATTTTACTTTTAATAGTTTTGTAAAATATTTACGAGACTACAGAGATAGTGTTGTTGAAAACCCTATCGTTAATGAAGAGAAAACCAGATACAGAACAAGAGATGACCATACAAAGAAAAAACATTGTATATCTGCTTTTGATTATTATCTGGCTAATAAAAATAAAAAGATGTTGGTTGCCTTTAAAGAAATTTATGGCATTGCTAATGATGAAATGGCTGATATCGTAGATTACTATGAGAGAGGTCAGCACCAGAATTACCATAGTGCATCTAGTTACAAAGGCAAAAAGCATACAGACTTTAGCGAAAATTTAAAATCTTTATACGAAGATGTAGATTATGACAGAAGAAAGTCATTTGAATTTGTTGCTGACTTAGTTTCATCTGTTAAGCAATACAGAACTACTGCTAAAAGATTTTCTATTCTTGATGAAAGGTACAATGAGAAATCAGACCTTACTAAAAAATGGGCGAGGATATCTCTAGAGGTTGCCTCTGAATGGTGGAGAGAAAAACACCAGAGAACAGATGTTAGATTAGGTGTATTTGGTCAAGATGATTTATCTAAAGACAAGTATGGTAGTGATGGAAGACAAGGTAAAAGAGTTATCAAAGATGAAAATCCATGTATTCAAGGAGATGGTTACGTTGTTCAGCCTCATGTTAAGAAGAAAGAATATGACTATTACAAAGATAACGCTATTGAAGTTCCAAGCCTCTGGTATCTTAATGTTTACAGACATGGTTTATCTACTGTTATTTATAAAAGCAGACCTTGTATGGTTATTAAAGCCAATCCTAAGCCAATACAAAGATTAAAAGATAAAGGTTTTGATGTTTACAAAGCTGATATAGTTTCTTCTAAGAATGGAGAGATATCATTAATCCAAGATTTGTTTTTGATATCTTACCAAGCTAAGAAATGGGCAAGACACCCAGAGGGTAAGCAAAATTTTGACAACCCAGAGAGGACTTTTGCACCTCATAGGTTTGATACTCTTGGAGAATGTCATACTGCTTGTAATGAAAGCTTATCAATAGCTGAAAGAACTATGTCTGGCAGAGTTGTATCTGGCATTGCCAATGCTCTGGATATATAGGTGCTAACATGAAAGCTAAAGAAAAATATATCTTTATGCATAAAGGTTACACCTATGCACCAAAGTACAAGGTATCAGATGATGGAGAGATTTATTTTGTTCATAACATTACTAGGAGACGAGAGCCTAGTAATGTTGTCTTCATGTATTGGGGAATAAGAGAGAGACCATTACTTGAAGATGAATTTAAATCTTATGTAGATAAAATGATTAGAATAACAGAAAGTGGGTACTAAATGAGAAATAATCCAGATGATTTATCAAATCAACTTATAGCTAAAATTAAAGAATGGCTACAAGATGAAATTAATACATATCAAGAAATACAAACTCGTATTTCTGATGGAGAAGAACCAGAAAATGTTTGTGATGCACCAGAAGTATTTTTTGGAAGAAGTGAATGTGCAGAGGGATTGTTATCAAAAATAGAGGAGTGGGAAGATGGCAATGAATAAAATAAAAACATGGGTGGATTTACCACCAAAAGATTTAACATGGTCAGAGGCTATGTTAGAGATCGAGGGTGTAGTTAATGAAGAGGTCAGTAGACTTATGAAGAAAAGAACTGACCAATCTACAGAGTTAGCTTTGCTCTTAAATAAATCACTAAACATAATAAAGAGAGGATATTAATAGTGAAGAAATTAACTGTAAAATTTAAAGGGGAATTTACCCTTGATGAAGAAAGATTTAATTGGTTTTTAAAAGAGGTCTTTCATGGTTCATCTGATGACAAGCAAGGTGTTCAGTTGGCTAAAGAAAATACACCAGAAGAATTTTGCGAAGAAGTCAGATGGGTTATTAGTAATGCAGTAGAAGAATGGGTTGAAGAAAATTATACTGATGCCCTAATTAATAAGATGCCATACAATGATATGAAAGCTGATGACGATCACTACATGGTCAGAACTAAAGTTTTTATTCCAGAGGAAAAGAAATCTACTGAAGAATGTATGAAAGAAATACATGATTGGCAGATTAAAACATTTGGTAGCTTTGAGAGATAGGAGATTTGTTATGCCAATGATTGAACTATTAACTATGTTGTATGAGTTAAGACTTGATGTTGAAAAGCAAATTACTTTTCATGGGTATAAAGAAGATTACATGAAAAGACTTGATAAGATGATACAGATTGTCAAACCTTATGCAGATCAAGAGAATAATAACGAGGGACATTCAGAGGAGTTATTTGATGAACTTGATTGAATGGCTTAAATTATTTGTAGAGATGCTAGGGTTTTACATGGCAATAGTATTTCTGCTTTTTTTATATATAATCTTTATTTGAATTGGGGAATGATGCTCTCCTAAGAGAGGTCTGGTTAGTGCCTCTATCCAATGCTATGTCTCCCTAATACATGAGTTCCCCTACCTCATTAGTAATCGCTCTTGTAGGTGGGTAAAAATGTGCATCATGGCAATATACACCATTTAAGACATAGAAACTAACCAAATTATCTTGATTTAAGAGCCATACAGAGGCGAAACAATATCTCTGGGTATGATTACACCCTAAGATTTTACCACCCTCTGTATGGTTTTCTAATCAAAGGAGTAACACATGAAGAAAGAAAAAGAAAACAGATACGCTCTGATTGACCAACTTCCAGAGCAAACACAAAGAGACATTAGAGTTGGTATGCTTGTTCAATCAAAACTTGGCAAAAAGAAATACAGAAATGTATGGGTAGGTAGTGGTTGGATAAGTTTAGATGGAGATGACAGATTAACTTTTAGAGAGGCGAAGTATTAAATGATAAATTTTATAATAGATCATTCCAGACTTATAGTTGGAATATGTTTAATTTTGTTTGGTTTCAGCACTATCCCAGTATCTTTTGTTATACTGGAGACATCAGAGACCACTATTTCTTTAGCAACTTACTTTGATTATTTTATCTGGTCTGTTGCATCTGTATATATTTTATCTGGTGTTTTGTTTACCATGTTTGGTACTTCACTAATCGTGAATTATACCAGACACTAAAAGTTAACTTTAACTTTTAAAAGTAAAAGGGGAGTTTTTACTCCCCTTTGTAACACATAATGAGTTTCCTCAAATATATAATTAGTCTCGCAGAAGTTCTGTGTCAACCTTTATTCCACAAATTATAAAACTCATTAACTATCGTAGATAGCTTTCCCACCTTTTTACTATCCCCAAACCATTCTAATTCTTTATTAGATAATTTATTATCATCTAACAATTTTAATAATATTTTTTGATATTCACCACCTAGCTTGTCCTTAATATACTGAACACAACTCATCACTTTCATGCGACCTAAATTGTGAGAGAACTCAAATCCAGAACTTTTAGGCTTAATCATATAGCTTGTAGCTTTCACTCCCACCATTCCAGATTTATTATAATCGCCTTGTAGCTTGTCTAGTATCTTGTAATCAGAGAGCATGATAGTATCTGTTAGCAGTAGCGTATCTAGGATTGTTTGATCTACAACCCTCATTCTAACTTTATTTGTATTACCAACGAACTCTGGCTTTATCTTCCTATGGTCTCGTTGATAGAATTTTTTAGAATGGGATTTCATCTTTGTCTGGCTCTTCTATTTTTATAGAACCCTCAGTAGGTCTTGGTGCTAAAAATTTATCTCTTTCATAAAACTCACTAGTAGAAGAATATGTCGTTGTTAATTTATTAAATAACAAACTACATTGACCAATAGCACCCACCCAAGAAAATCTACACTTCCAAACTAATATCTCGCTGATATCAGAATAAGATGGATTTGGTCTATGAACTGTTAATCCAACATCAGCTTTAGCAAACCATGATGCACTTCCAGAAATATCATATCCTTTGGGTGGTGGTACTGTGCCGTCATCTCGTCTCATCATCTTAGTTGGGTGTGCAACAAACCAAATATGTATGCTATGTGCTTGTGCAAATACCCTTAACTTCGTAAGCATCTCAGATATCCAATCTGTTTCAGAGGTGTCTTGATCTCTGGCTATGTAGTTATAAGGGTCTATAATTATTCCTCTAACCCCATGTCTCATAACTGCAATCTTCATTCTGGTTATAATGCTATCAAGAGAAGATAAACTGCCATCAGCTTGATATAAAAAACTAAAATGTTTTTGTACAAACTCCTTTCCCTCTTTTAATTCTTCTTTTGACATACGCTTAGATGCATCTCCAAAAAAAGGTTTCTCTAAATACTTACTAATCAATTTTGATATGTGTATTCTTGGCTCGTTCTCAAAAGAACATATGCCAAACTTCCAATTTTTTTCTTTTGCTATGTTGACCATTATCTGATCTATGAACTCAGATTTACCAGACGAGGGGTGTCCTGTAACCACAGATAGCTGACCCTCAACAACAGTATAAATATCGTCTACATCTTTGTACCCTGTCGATATTCCTGTACCTACACCCTTATCGTAAATATCATCAACTTCCTCATAAAAATGTTCTGCATCATACAATCCACTTACTGGATAGGGTATTGGTCTCGTGGCTATCTCGTCTAATTTTTCTACACCAAACTTAACCAAAACTTCGTTGGCATCTTTACAACCATCTGGGTATTCTATCTTCCAACACTTATCTTTGCCAACTCTTCTGGCTATTTCCTCAGCCATAGCTTGACCAGATTTATCATTATCCAATGCCAATATAATTTTATTACATTTATCTAGTTTTGATTTAGCGTTCCAAATAAACCTAAACTTTGTGTCTTCTTGTGGGTCTATCTTTCCGTCTGTTACTTTCATTACAGCACCATGAGGAATGGACACAACTTGGTTTAATCCAATCTCTTTAAAACTTAAACAATCTATTTCCCCCTCACAAATAATAACCCAATCCTTTTCTTCAACACTATCTATGTTGTAAAAATTTAATGCTGAACCATGACTTGAAAATCCTTTTTGTGGGAAACTTCTAAGCTTTGCATACTCCATTTTTCCTTTGTTAAAGTATGGAAATACTATGCAGTTTTCTTCTTTGTTAGTGCCAGATATGAATTGTTTTGTATATTTTAATCCAGACTTAATTGCAGTATCTTTTGATATGCCTCTGGATTTTAAATAAGTTACAACATTATTATCAATATCATTCCATTTCTTTTCTATTGTCTGGCTCAAAGGTTCTCTCCGTATAAATTTAAAATTGTCTTGCTTTATTTTTATCACTCCATCTTTTGAGCAATGCCAACAGTTATAGAAAATGCTTTTCTCTTCTACTTTTAATGATAGAGTTTTTATGTGTTTCTTTTTTCTAAGGTGGGTGCAGAATGGACAATTAACTTTATGTTGACCACTCCCTAATCTTAATGCATCACTCTTGATGCTTTCACTATTTTCCATTAATTTACTCCATGTGTTACAAAGAAAAACATAATCATAAAATTATCCATAATCAAGATAAAAGTTAATTTTAACTTATAAGTTCAAGATGTTAAGTCTTCGTAATTTTTTGGCTGCCACAAAAATCTCAAAATGAAAATTAAAATTCAAAACTTCTAGAACCCCCTTATACTAGTACTAGTATTATACTAGTCTAGTAGTTATAATATATATATTATACTAGACTAGTAGAACTAATCTAGTTAGTGATGTCTTGAAGCATGATTTTGTATAAATTTTTTTAACTTCTCGCCAAGATGTCTGGCAATAATTGGTTTGCTCATTAATATTTCGTAAATAGATTTTCTAACATTCTCTGAATTTAAGTCAGCAAGATCACATACTTTTGTAAAGTCATCTCCTCTTATCCAAAGTCCTATGGTTATCTTTTCTTTGTTCGTGCCTAGATAACTATCAGAAATCGCTTGGCATATTACAAATCTCCATAGGCGTAACTCTGATGTGAGTTCTGGGTTGTTCCCTATCAATTCCCCAGAATATATGTTTCTGTTTAACTTGTCTGTCATTAACATATATCTTTCCTTGCATACAATCTAATATCACGCTTTCATCTAAATCTGGTCTCCTTGATTGATAATATATTTTTATCTCAACTTTGACATCAAGTTCAATAAGTTTTTCTAATTGTGGGCATTGTTCAGCAAATATCTTTACATAGTTCCTAGCTTTTTCTGATTTTATTACGCCAAATCTTTTTCCAAATTTAACGATTTTTCTGCTATTGCTTTTACTTGCTGGTTCTCCGTGAATAACAAACTTGGTTGATTTATATATTTTATTTGACATTATTTTACTTAGTATTATATATATAATTAACACATAGGAGTTTTAACATGAAGATTACCAATAAATTTGGTTTACCACAACCATTTGTTGATTTTATCAAAAACGATAAGTATAGCAGAGGAGACGCTGACATATCAGTAACTTCTCTTATTGATAGTCCTAGAGTTGCCTTGATGAGGCAAAAGCACCAAGATGAAATAGAAATAGATGCAGTAGATCAGATATGGTCTTTGTTTGGAACTTCAGTTCATGCCATTCTTGAAAGGTCTGAGGACACAATGTTCTCTGAGACAGAGCAAAGATTGTACGCAGAGGTAAATGGTTGGAAGTTTTCTGGTGCTATTGATAGGCAAGAGATAGATAAAAAAGATGGTAGCGTTAACATAATTGATTACAAAGTTACTTCTGTTTGGTCTGTCATCTTTGGCAAGGTAGAATGGGAAAGGCAGTTGAATTGTTATGCCTACCTATGTGAACAAAATTATCATGCAGTTTTTACACCTTTCTCAAAAGAAAAAAAGAAAGTAAACAAGCTAAACATATGTGCCATATTAAGAGATTGGAACAGAAGAGATGCTGAGAAGAAAGAGGATTATCCCAAAACACCAGTTGTACTGGTTGATATCCCTTTATGGACACCAGAGGAAAGAAAGAAGTATATAAACGAAAGAATTTCTTTACATCAAAACGCTCAAATAAATTACGATCTGCACAATAAACTGCCTCTATGTTCTGATGATGAAAGATGGAAAAAGAAAGATAGTTGGGCAGTTAGGAAGAAAGCACAGAAAAGAGCATTAAGAGTTTTAGATACAGAAGAAGAGGCTATCAAGTATATGGAATGGCATAAAAACACAGATAGTGCCTATATGCCTAAATATACTGGTGGCTATGAAATAGATTTTCGTCAAGGCGAATATAACAGATGCAAAGGTAACTATTGTTCCGTTGCAGATTTTTGTCAACAATACAACAAAGGAGTGAAAAATGGCAAAGAAGAAAACTAAAGAAACTGTAAGTAAATTGAAAAGAGCAAGAACTAGCAAAGGTAGGTTTGTCGCAGACAATCCAGACACACCAGAAAACGAGGCTTTTGTTAAAGCTGATGTTAAGGTAAAGGCAGAAATAAAGAAAGCCTCAAAACCCAAAGTGCCAGTTTCTCATATAAGAGAAGCTACAGATAAAGCACAAAAGCCAGAAAAAGATTTTTTCTTAGTAAGGTGGTTTAAGATTATTTTTGGAGTTAAGTAATGGCAGAGATAAATGACAAACTAAAAAAACTTTTACAAGAGGTTGGAGAGATCGTTGATGTAAAAGATAGAAATAGTGCAGTTTGGTCTTTGCCACAAAATCAAAATGTTATGATTGTAAAACATAAAGCACTAGAAAAGATATCCTCTCACTTGGGTATGTGGTTTGATGCACCAAAAATAATTGAAAGTGATACTGAAAAGAAAATAGTATCTTTGATTGTTCAAGGTTACATAGAAGATGGTAAGGGGAAAAATAGTGCTTGGTCTATTGGAGAGGTAAGTCCAGATAATTATAAAACTTATGCAAAGCAAAGCACCTATCCATACGCTATGGCTGAGAAAAGAGCAATCGACAGAGTTATCTTAAAGTTATTAGGTGTGCATGGAGATTTTTACTCTGAGGAAGAGGCTGATGAATTTAAAAAATCAGATCCACCAAAAGCAGACCCACCAAAAAAAGAAAGTTTTGATGGTAAGAAAGAGTTAGATAAACTTGCAGAAAAAGATGAAACTGTAAAAGAAATCAAAAAACACTTTCCTAATGCTGAGGTTGTTCCGTATTTTGGAGATGTAAAATACTTCAAAGACCTAAATGACGGAGAGCAAAAGGTAGTTTCTGAAGAAGACTTTATAACTACAATGAAAGGTTTTGTTGAATTGTCTGGCAATGACTATGACAAGGCTATTGAGTTGTGGGAATTAAATAAAGAATTGTTTGACCTATACAAAGAAAAAGATAGTGAAAAACATACAGAGTTAATGAAATGGTTAAAAGACAATACTAAACAAGGAGAAAAATAATGTCTGAAGAAAATATACAAGAATTAAAATATGAGCCTAGTGGTTCTATATTTACCAATGAAAGAAAGAGAGGTGCAAACGACCCAGATTATAATGGTTACATGAAGATAACATCTGAAGTTCTTGATTACTTGGTAGAGAAAAGAAAAAAACAAGTCGCTTTATGGGAAAAGAAAAACCCTAATATAGATTGGAGTACTGTAGATAAAACAAAAATGTTTGACCTAGAGTGCGATATGATTGCTTGGGGAAAGCAGACCAAGAGAGGAACTAATTGGCTTAGATTAATTGCAACAATACCTTATAAGGAAAAGAAGAAAAAAGGCAATCCATTCTAGGAGATTATCATGGATAAGAAAAAAGATAATGATAGTAGTATAGATGGAGACTTTTTAACTGCTGATGGTGTATCTAAGTATATGCATATCAGCAGAATGTCTTTTTACAAAATACTTAAAACAGATGACAGTTTTCCTCAAGGTCATTCTATACTTTCAGGAGAGAAGAGAAGTATAAAACTTTGGAAAAAACAAGATATTGCTGATTGGATAGTAAGTAAAACTGCAATTAAAAGTGAACATTAACTTTTATGAACACTAGACCAAAATATGAAACAAGTGAAGACTTGAA
>MDTE01165288.1_pt1 | contig 16052 bp, 13 predicted proteins | sample 811231 | NCBI WGS metagenome assembly MDTE01 (sample SAMN05326651, study PRJNA326480) | marine metagenome | isolation source: seawater | place: Indian Ocean: Red Sea | collected 2010
ATCATGGTTGTAAGGCATACAACGATTTTCGTGAAATTATTTCCGACAAGTCTGTAGATGCGGTGGTTATTGGTACGCCCGACCATTGGCATGCAATGCCAGCTATTATGGCGGCGAATGCCAAGAAGGATATCTATTGTGAGAAACCGCTAACGGTCACCGTGCGGGCTGCTTTGGAAACTTTAAAAGCAGCACGTCGTAATAACATTGTCTTTCAAGTAGGTAGCCAGCAGCGTACTGAGTATGGTGGAAGATTTCGTCAGGCAGTCGAGTGTATTCGTAATGGTCGTATTGGTGAGGTGAAAAAAGTGAAGATAGGTGTGGGAAATCCAGCGGTGCCTTGTGATCTTCCCACGGAAACAAAACCAAACGGGATTGATTGGAAGCTTTGGCAGGGGCCAGCGCCTGATCGAGGCTTCAATAAAATCCTTTGTCCGATTGATGTTCATCGACACTTCCCACAATGGCGTCGATACAGTGAATATGCCGGTGGTGGATTAAGCGATATGGGAGCACACCATTTTGACATTGCCAAGTGGGCAATGGACCTTGATGAGACCATTCCAGTGAAAGTAATACCTCCCAAAAAGGGTAATAATGGGTTGTCCATGGTTTATGAGAATGGAGTTGAGTTTATTCATGAAAGTACCGGTGACCGTTTTAATGACTGTGTTTTTTATGGTAGCGAAGGAACCCTTTATGTTGATCGAAGTGGTATCGATGCTAATCCGAAGACAGCCATAACTTCTTCATTTGCTAAAGATGCTTGGAGGTTGCAGGAAATCGGCGGCAGTCATCGTAGGAACTGGATCGATTGTATTCGTTCTCGTAAAAAACCAGTGGCCGATGTTGCCCGCGGGGCACATACCTCAATTTTGTGCAGTATGGCTAATATTGGTTATCAAACTCGCGAAGAAGTTCGATGGGATTCGAAGTCTTACGTCTGCGATAGTGAACTCGGTAATAAAATTGCTAACCGGCTTGGTCGTGGTGATTGGAAATTCACTTAATTTTCTGAGAACATCCAAATTATTTTACAATCATTATCCAAATCTAACTTTGCAGCTTGTTCCAATGGATTTCGATTCCTGCTTTTTGGATTTTATTTTGAAATAACAATAAATTGTTTTTGTTTTCCTTAATCGAGGCAGGCTTTTCTGATTTGCCAATTGCTTCTGCTGCTAAGAACCCTGCGACTTCACCGATGTTCCATTCTACAGGGTGCAGGCGGTAGCAGCCATTCGTGACATGGGTGGTTCCAATATTTTTATTAGCAGCAATTAGATTGTTTAATCTTTGAGGAATAAGTGCGCCCAATGGTAATTCAAAAGGTAAGGCGGCAAAATCGATGTAATTATCTCCTCCTGATGTTGGGTGAAGATCAATCTGGTAATGACCTATACCGACTGAGTCGTTATAGCTTTTAGCTGTGCTTGCCTTTTTGTTGTTTCCAAGTATCAGCTTTCTGTTTTCAACACCGCAATCCTGCTCGAAAATAGTTGTTAGGGCTTTAATTCGTCTTGATTCTCGAACATAGGGGAACTTGGCCATTCCATCACTTGTTCCCATTATGTCTTTCCTTAATCTTAATCCAGACCAACCTTTACCACCATCATCTCTAGGTGCTTCAGTTTGAAGCCAGTAAAGAAGTGAAAGGCTTAACTGCTTTGCGCTAGTAATGTGCTTTTGTTTTTCTTCTTCAGATACGCCCGTAAGATTTCCGCCAAGATAATCATTTTGCGGCCAGTTTATAAGGCTTATATCAGATAATTGGCTAGATGTTAAAAAATTCTCTTTAGATAGTATGCGTCGATAGGTCCAAAGATTAATGATGCCGTGCTTATGAGGGCCGGTAGGGTTAAATCCCAATCTCTTTGCTTTTCCGGTTGATGGATGCGTGTAAGTGAAGTCAATTAATTTGCCTGGCCAAGCTGGAATTATGTTAGGGATGTAATCTTTCCAATAATCAAATTCATGAGGTTTGTTGATTACATGTTCTTCATTCTCCCTGTGGTCAATGGCAAAGCATACGGTGAATGCTTGTTGATTACTGGGAGACGCTTTTTTTGGCATGTGAAGTTCGCCTGTTTGGCTTTTTCCTTCTGTTCCCATTACATGTTCACATCCTGTAATTGGAAGAAGATCTCCCAATTCGGTTGCATCAGCATAAACTTTTCCTACCAAGATCTTCGTATTGTTATCTTCAATATCAAGTACCTCTATTGCTTTAATTTCATCTCCAGAAACATCAGCGGATATGGGTATTGTTTGCCTGAGGATATTCAATTTTCCTTTGGATAAATACGAATCAAAAAGAGATTCAATACATTTTAGTGCAACCTTCGGTTCGTGGCATAAACGTGAGACCGTTCCATTTCCAGGATTGAAATAAACTGCCTGCCTGGCTTTTGGAGTAAGTGGATAGTTATCTTTGTAGTATTTTCTGATTGCTTCCCTCAATCTTCTGTAGCTTTGAGTGCAGCCGAAAGATTCTATCCACTTGTGTTCATCTGGAGGTACACCTTGAGATGTAAGTTGTCCTCCAATCCAGTCAGTTTCTTCTGTTAAAATGACGGTTAAGCCGGATTGCAATGCGCTTAATGCGGCGGCACATCCTCCCAGTCCTCCTCCTATAACAACAAGATCGGCTGCTAGTTCTTTATCCCTGCGATTTGTTTGTTTAAATAATGTCTTACATCCGGTTAGACTAGAGATTGCAGCCAAGCCAGAGGTTAATCGAGTTAGGCTTTTTCGACGGTTAATGTTGGATTTCATTTACTAGCGATTATAGACCTTACTTTGTTCCTGAGACTTCTTTATAGTCTGAATTGAATCCACTTTTTCATTTTTTAACAACTTTAATAAAGTAGGGCTAACCGCTCTTGCCCATGCTTCAGCCCCGGCTAGGCTGGGATGTAGTAAATCCCATATAAGATGGGTATTGATCTTACCGTCAGGTAATAAAAAAATATCATTTATATCCAGCCAGAAGACTTGTTCTCCGTCTGCAAGTTCTTTGGTCATCTTGCCGGCTTTTTTGCAGATTTCTATGCACTTAATTGATGAGTTAAAGAAAGGGGAGCTTACACCCTTTTCATTGTCGCTTCCCCGAGGGAATATTCTTAATACCAATATTTTTGTTTTAGGATGCCGGTCTTTAATCAGTTCAACGATTGCCTTGGTGCCTAAGAAAATTTCCTTGGCAGTATGAGTTTTTTTGAAGTGGCGATCATCGCTGTTATTGGTTCCAATCAGTAACATCACAACTTTAGGTGATATCTTGAAATCAAGTTCTCCATTCTGAAGATTCCATAGGATTTGTTCTGTTCGGTAACCATTGTAGCCTAGATTGATTGCATTATGAGGTGCGTAATATTTCTTCCAGACCGATTTAAAGGGTTTATATTTTCCATCTAACTCTCCAATAGTGTGAGTAATTGAATCTCCAATCAGTACTAGATCGTATTGATTGTTTTTGATTGCTAGTACCTTTTTATCATGGCGAGCACTTGGTGATGGGCTTGGGAAATTGGCATCACCCAGTATAGGATTGCCCTCTGTGAAAGAGGAAACCGAAGTGCTAATAAAAAAAAGTGTAGTGATAAATCTAATCATTACAGATATTTGATTGCTGAATGAATGTCAGACTCACTGATTAACTTTCCATCAACTTTTTGAGTGTAGGCATTATAGATTCGGCCCAAATTTCATGTCCTTTTTTGCTCGGATGAGTGGTGTCAGGCATCATTTCTTCGGATAGAAAACCATTTGCATCCAGAAACTTTTGTCCAATATCCAAATAGTTGACATTAGGGATTTCCTTGAGCAGTTCGGGTAAATAAGAGTTAAGTTCGATGATTTCCTTCCGATGTGGGTGGTCTAGAGTACGGCGTCTTGGAAAAACACCGAGGACGAGTATCTTCATTTCGGGATACATTTCGTTGAGTTTTTTTGCGATTACTTGTACACCGTCAGCGGCTTGTTTGGGCTGATCGCTTCCCCAACAAATATTGTTCGTGCCGATCATAAGGGAGGCTACTTTTGGAGGAGTCTTAAGTTTGGGGAGATGATTAAGTCGCCACAAGACATGGTTGGTTCGATCACCTCCAAATCCCAAGTTGAGCGCATTCAGAGGAATAAAGTGTTTCTTCCAAACCTCCTCACCGGGGCCGCCCTTATCGAAATTGTGCGTGATAGAATCCCCTACCATGAGTAGTTCAATTTTTTGGCCTTTTTTCGGGTCATTAGCGGCTTCGATGGCCGCTATGTTTTCCGCATGCCTTGCGATCCACCAAGCGGAGAGTCGTACTTGGGGAGAGATCGATGGATGCGCTTTTTCCTTAATTCCTGGAGACTTCTGGTCTGTGTAGACATTAGAAAAAGCGGTTGTAAAACCGAGTAAAAGATAGGCAAAGCGTTTCATACTCAAAGAAATATATCGATCTACCCGGTTGGTGCAAGGATCGTGAATTAACATACTTGTCTTACAATACACTAATAACTTTCTTATGATTGTGTTGTGTTTCATTTTTGATTCAGCTTTTAATTCTGTACTTGCCTTGTTTTTTTATTGTTCACTTAGATTTAGGTTTTCGCCTTGTAAGATATATTGTTAAGCACCCTCCTGCTATTGAGCCAAAACCCATGAATGCAACAGGATAAAAGATTAGGAAATATCCAATTAGAGATTTTTCAGCTGAATAACGATATATCTCAGTAGGTTTTTGTATTGAAAAAGATGAAAGAACACTTCCTAGCAGAGTGAAGCCTATAATACCTGCAATGAAACCGATAAAGATCCCTAGGCAAATTTTAAAAGCACGCATTTACTTCGTTTTGATGGCGGTTGGAGAGGGATTCGAACCCCCGGAAGCTTGCGCTTCAACGCTTTTCGAGAGCGCCCCGTTCGACCACTCCGGCACCCAACCGTTGCGCTTATCTTGGGGGATTCCGCAATTGGTTCAAGCCAATTGATAAAAACTAATTGCGTTATCGTGGAATAGTTTTCTTTGGTGAAGAGTCGGTCGATTTGAGACAATTTCTTTAAGTGCATTTACCCATTGATCGTAATTTGCGCCAAGAAGGCAAACAGGCCAGTCACCTCCAAACATAACTCGATCTGGTCCAAATTGATCGAGACAGTGATCAATGATTGGAGCTAGTTGTTCTGTATTCCAGTCCCTGGTGGTATGAGCGACGATACCCGATATTTTGCAAAATGTGTTTGGTTGATCCGCAAGTTGTGACATTGCCTCTTCCCAAGGTTTAGATTCGTGCATTGGTCTAGATCCGTCGAGTTGGGCATCCGGCAAATATGCCTTAGGATCAGCTGTGCCACAGTGATCGATTACAAATCTAGTATCCGGGCAACTCTTCACAAGTTCTAGTGCATCTGTCAATTGGGTAGGCTGAATTGTAATTTCAAAATGCTTCCCTATTTTTCCAAGTAGCTGGACTGACTTGATGAATGTTTTTTGCAAACAGAAGCCGTCGGGTGTTGTTTCCATAAGCCGTCGCACACCTTTGATATACGGATTATCACGGTAGGAGGCTATATAATCAGCAAAGCTTTCTTTTTCTGGGCGCCCAGAGATGACGCCACCTTCAGTAGGATATTTTGGATTCTTAGAAATTTCCGTGACGAACTTTGCCTCATCTTTTTGCTGCTCTGGAATTACGTCCACTTCGAGGTAAATGGCTTTCACTATGTTTAATCCTTTTGTTGCTGCAAGGTAGTCAGCTAATCGAAAACTACGATTGAGAATTGGTGGCGCTCCATTGAGCCATGCAAGTTTAAATCGGTTTAGGTTCCATAGGTGTTGATGTGTGTCAACGATAGGTATTGATTTGATTGTTTGCTGGGTTAATGAAGAACAGCCAGATGCTGCGATGGCACCTGATGTAGTGGTGATGAATTTTCGGCGATTCATAGTTTGTTTTATTGTTAATTAAATAAAGATTACGAAACCAAGGAATAGTCCAAGTGCTAGTACGGCTAGTCCAAGTATGAGTGGCAACAGTCCGGTTGATTCAGCTTTTTCGATTGACGTTTTGTTCTGCCAAAATAGCGGGCTTGGTTCTCTTCCTTTAATGAGAGTGATGATCCCCATAGTCAATGCTGTGATGAATAATGTAATTGGGCCGGTTGTATCTCCATTAAGCAGGGCAGGGGGCAGTAGCGCTATACCTTGAGATGAGGCAAGTGATTTAGCGATAAATGCATAAACTCCATATCCTACTCCGGCAGTAAGTCCGACCAGTGCGGATGTGCGATGCACGCGTGTGAAGGACCCAAGTAGATAGACTGCCAATAGTGGAACAACAAAGCTTCCTACTACTTTAAGATAAAAATCGATCATCCCCCCTGAACGCAATGCGGGAATGTAAATAAACGAACCAAAGATTATTACTGGGGTCATCCAGCGTCCAATTTTGAGATAATGTTCATCCTTGCGATTTGGAGCGATTAGTCGTTGGTAAACATCGCGCGTAATTAGTGCAGATAAAGTGGAACCAATTGAGTCGTATGTGGAAAAAGCAGCTGCCATTACGCCGGCGACAATTAATCCTTTAAAGCCGGTTGACGTTAAGTCGCGGACCATAACCGGAAAAATAGCATCCTTTGAAAGCACTGAGTCTTCAACAGGTAAATCAGATATTTCCGGGAAAAGTGCGCGCCCAAAAAGGCCGAGTCCCTGTGCAAGGAATGTTGCGCCGATCAAGACCACTCCGGCAAAGACTACAGATTGCTTGAGGTGACGTTCGTTTCTAGCTCCCAGCAAGCGCATCGATTGAGTGTGATTGACAATGGAGTAGGCTAAGCCGGCAATGATGAGACTTAAGCAAGCCAACCATGCAGGGCTACGACTTATAATTTGTTTTGAACCTTCATCATATGTTCCTCCCAGTAGTAGTTTTTTTTCTATTTCAGATTGGTTCAGTGTTGATGCATCCGTTCGACTAATTACGTCATTACCTGTGTGCAATATTTGTTTTTCAAGCTCTATAGATTGAGCTGAGAGTTTATTGCTTAATCCAGTCCAACCTCCAACTTCTTTGGATACAATGAAGAATAAAACCACGGTTGCGAGTATCATGACGATTGACTGAATCGAATCAGTAATCGCAACCATTTTTAGTCCACCTGCAGTGGTGTAAAATGTTGCTAATATAGCGATTAGAGCCACCAGCGACCATGCTGTGGAATCATCCCATCCACAGACTATCTTTAGAGTAAGGAAATTGGTGGTGCTGATCATGCCTAAAATGACCGTTCTATATAAAACCTGAACAAGAACACTTATAATTCTTGCAGATAACCCGAAGCGTGACTCGAGATACTCGGCATTAGTGTACATTCCTGATCGGTACATTGGGAGGATGATTCCGTGTGCAAGAAGTAACCATCCGCCAATGCATCCAACCCAGTTAATTAGGTAAAATTTAACACCTCCACCATAGGTTGCACCTGAGTCTACGACTAGATCTGTGGAGTCAACGAGTGTGGCGTATAATGAAAGACCGACAATCCACCAAGGCAATGTGCGTCCGGCAAGAAACCAATCCTTACTATTCTTTGTTTCACCGCTTTTAAGAAGGGCATAGAGAATGACTGGCCCGTTTAGAGCTAGCACTATGATCCAGTCGATGCTGCTCATGGTTTGAGTACGCTTGGCAAAATGTCAGTCATTGAAAATATTTTCGTTTACAGTAACACCGAGTCCTGGTTTTTCGGTGGGTTTTACTCGTCCGTTTATTGGTTGAGGTTCATCATGGAAAATTGGTTCGACTTCTACCTTAGGTAAAGAATCCCAGCATGGTAGTGGGAAGTATTCGATCATCGGTATGGCAGTTTCAGCGAGCGCGAAGTGGATATGTGTTGGACCATAAGCGTGTGGTATAACCGTGACGCCTGCGGCCAGTGCAAGTGAGCAAATACGACGTCCCTCCGATAATCCGCCGCAACGTCGAAGATCTGGTTGAATGATATCCATAGCCTGTTTCTCAATAATTTGTTCGTATCCGAAGCGTGTGTATTCATGTTCGCCACCAGAGACCGGGATAGAGGTTTCCTGCCTTAATTTTGCATAGCTATTAAGATCGTCAGGAAGGAATGCTTCTTCAATCCATGCAAGTCGGTAGGGTTCAAGTCGCTTCACCATTTTTTTTGCATAAAGAAAATCCCAGCCCATGTAGGCATCAGCCATGATTTCGATATCATCACCAACAGCGTCTCGAACGTTTGCTATATGTTCTTCATTAGCCCGCATTCCTTCAATGCCGTGACCTGGGCCGTAAGGAAAACGCATCTTCATTGCCTTGTAGCCCTCGGTAACGTAGGCCTTAGCTTCGGCCTTCACCTTTTCCGTTCCAACTGGATGCAGTGCTGAAGCATAAACAGGAATATCAGGTTGCACTGGGCCGCCAAGCAATTGATATACTGGCTTGTTTGCGGCCTTGCCAGCCAAGTCCCATAGCGCAAGGTCAATTGCGCTCAAGGCATGAAGAGCCACCCCCTTGCGGCCGTAGGGTAAGGTGGCGCGAAATAGACGATCCCAGAGAGCCTCAATTTCCTTCGCATCTTGCTCAATCAACAATCGGCTCATGTGGTTTTCAATAATAAGCGGTATTGCACTACAGCCATCCTCACACCAGCCTACACCGGTAAGGCCATCCTCGGTTTCGATTTCGACCACAGCCATACCTGAGTCCCAAAACCATGAACCTCGAGTTTCCTCGAATTGAGGATATATATCCAGTGGTGTCACGAGTGGGAGTGTTTTTTCACGTTCGGCTAAATGTCCCCAGATAGAGCGATTTGCATGACGTGTCTTGACAGAGGTGATCTTCACGCGGCGACGTTACTTGAATGTTTTCGTAATCACAGCAAGTTTTGTCTCTGAAAATTTATTGTAAAAAATGATTGGCCGTTCTGTCGGGGCAGGCGACTCTTTGTACGTGGATATTCGCTCCCCACATAACGATATAGAATTTGAAGCTTATTACGAGTTGCGCTGGCGTGTGTTACGTAAACCATGGGGTGAGGCTCGAGGCACGGAGTATGACGAATATGACCGGACAGCGACCCATATAGCGGCCTTCAATGATTCAAAAAATCTTGTTGGTGTGGGTCGATTACAGTTAGTAGAGGGAACGCTAGGCCAAGTACGCTATATGGCTGTGGAACCGGTTTTTCGGAAGCAGGGTGTGGGTCAGTTGATACTTTTAGAGTTGGAAAAACAGGCCAAGAAACAGGGAATGACAGACATTTTTCTTGATGCCAGAGAGCATGCAGTTGGCTTTTATTTACATAATGGCTATGAGGTTACTGGCAGTAGTTATCTTTTGTTTGGTGAAATTCCTCACAGCAAAATGGAGAAGCAACTTGAAGGTTCAGCTTGATTTTTTTTGTTTCTCGGTTTCGATTCCGTGCCCTTTAGTAGATGTCTGAGTTAAATTCTAAAGTTAAAAATGTACTGATAAGGTTAGCTGAGGCTCTTGTTGATCAGGATAATGCGAAGGTCTTGGTTGAGCCCCAGCGGAATGCTGATGGTTTCTGGTTTGGTTCGGGCAATATTATTGAAGTTAATCCTGACTGTTATTTGTTATGTGGGCGTTATCGAAATCATGGTGATTCCCGAACTGGTACTGGTTTAGGTGCGCGTGGCTTGGAGTTTGCGATTTTTAAAGGAGCATCACCTCTAGGTCCATTCAGTAAAATTCGTTCTTTTTCAAAAGAAGATTTGTCTAGGCCAGAAGTGCCTGTGGTTTCAATTGAAGGAGGAAAACTTTTTCTTGGACCAAAAGGTTTGGAGATGATCGTTTCAACCGAGAAGGCTATAGAATATCCGAAGGAGTTGTTGAATTATCAAAAGCCGGGTACTGGGGTATGGTCAATTGATCGGATTATGGGTGAGACTATTGAAGAGCTGGATAGTTCGAATTTGGAGGAAATTCAATCTTCTAGTGATGGCGCAACATTACACATAAAAGATCCAGTTGTGTTCAAGTCACCAAACAACGAGACAGCTCTTGTTTATTGTAATCATCCATTTACTTGGTCGAGTTCCAACACGGGATTGGCCATCTGTTCACAGGGCTCAGATGTGTTTGAATTATATGCCCAGACTATTCTTGAACGAGGAACAACGTGGGATGTTGCTTGCACCCGAATCACTGATCGATTGCCGGTTCCAAGGGTCGGTTGTCTTGTTGATTTGCCGGCTTTGTCTCTCTATTTTTATGATGGTGCAGAGTGTTTGCGAGTGCTTGATGAAAATGCCAAGGCAATAAACCGGCCGCGAGGTTTTTCCTGTGAAGAAATTGGTGGTTTGGCTTGGGGTTGGGATTCAGAGTTTCCCAAGATACAACGTTTGTCAGTAGATTTTCCATTATTTGTTTCCCCGAACGGAACAGGTTGTAGTCGTTATGTCTCTACATTGGTTACTCGCGAAGGAATCATGTCAAGTTGGCAGCAATCCCAAGCGGATTTATCACAACCATTGGTTGGGAATTTCTTGAATAGCGAGTATTATGAAGAAATATTGGAAATATAATTTTATTTTATCTTAAATCCTTCTTTAATTCGTTACTATTAATCTCGTCATGTCGGATCAGGCTTCTTTTCTGGGGTTGGTTATACGTAAAATCGTTCGACGATTTATTCGCATATATTATCCAGTAATTCATGTTACTCATCCAGAGCGGTTACCGAAAGAAGGTGCAACTCTTTACATTGCTAATCATTCAAACTCCCTAATTGATCCAGTTGTTATTGGTATTACAGCTAATCGCCCTGTTCGTTTCTTGGCAAAGGCTCCTTTGTTTACAGTTCCGGTTTTGGGGACTGTGATGAAAGCGATCGGAATGATCCCGGCATATAGAGGGCAGGATGACAAGTCGTCCTCATCGGTCAGACGTAATGTTGAGTCACTTAATGTTGCCGGTGAAAATTTAGCCAAGGGTTTGCCTATGGGGATTTTTCCAGAAGGGAAAAGCCATGACCTAGTTCATATGGAACAGGTTAAAACCGGAGCAGCACGAATTGCTCAGCGAGCTGTTGAATTGAGTGGTGGAAATATGCCAGTTTGGGTTGTCCCGTTAGGTTTGAATTTTGAAGACAAGACTCGTTTCCGAAGTCGAATATGGGTTTCAGTTGCTGAGGCGGTTGATGCAACAGCTTGGTTTAAGGAACATGAAGGAAATGAAAAGCAGGCGATGCGAGAGCTTACAAATATGCTTGATGAGCGGCTTAAGTCCGTGATTGTTCATCTGGATGATCCGCGTTGGGAACCATTGCTTGATAAGCTCGAATGGCTTGCACCTGATTATAAGGATAAAGAAAAAGTTGCGATTGTTTCGAGTGTTCAGCGGCGTAAGAATATTGCCGATGCAATCAATTATTTTGAGTCCAAGGATCCAAGTCAAGTAGAGTCAATAACGCATAAAGTGGCAGACCACCACAAGGCTCTTGAACAAGAAGGAATTAGAATTAAGTCGCCTCTTTTGAGGTATTCAGGAATGGCTCTGGCTTTGCGGCAAGGCTTTAAAATATTCAGGTTATGCTTTGGCTTGCCGGCACTTATTGGAACTTTAATTCATCTAATTCCTTTTTTACTGGTGCGTATTACTAGTCCTAGATTTCAGCTTCCTGGTAAGGCGACTGTTTCGTTTTATCGGTTAATTTTTGGTTTGCCGATTTATGGTTGTTGGTATTTTTTGGCTTGGTTTTTGTTGAAACATTATTATGACTATAAGGTAGCGATGATGGTTCTTTTAATGCCATTTTTGGGCGTATTTTCTTTTCATTATTGGTTGAATGCCAGTGAGGTTTTCCGATCGTTAAAAGAGGAAATGAAACTTATTTTTAATTCTAAACAACTAAATCAACTTCGTGAGGAAAACCGAGAGATTAAAAAGGAAATGGAGAAGTATGGGGATGAATATCGTACGGCTTTTCCGGATAGATTTCTTCCTTAATTTAGAGGGGTACTACGTCCTTCGTTTTTGTATTTTTCCAAAAGAGAGTTGAGTCGTTTAACTATTTCTGGATGTTTAGGATAGAGGTTGTTTTTTTCACCGAGATCTTTTTCCAGATTGTACAATTGTCCTTGAATTCCATCTTTCTTGGGCTTCACTGTGGATGGCTTTGAAAAGCCACCGCTACCTAGTCCCGGTATAAGTTTCCATTGGCCCTGTCGAACGGCAAGGTATTTGCGTGAAGATTGGTGGACGGTTGCCTCTCGGATGGGTTTGGATGCTTTTCCTGTTAGTGCGGGTAATATATTATAGCTATCTTCACCAGCGTTGGTTGGTAGTTTTTGTGCGGTGATTGCAGCGAAAGTTGCAATCATGTCGGTGTGACAGATAATTTGCGATGATTCGCTGTTGGCTGGTATATGGCTTGGCCAGCGTGCGATAAATGGCATGCGATGTCCTCCTTCCCAAGCATCGCCTTTCATTCCTCGAAGAGGTCCAACACTACTGTGTTTGTATTTTTTTACATCCTGTGGATACCAGACGGGACCGTTATCGCTGGTAAATATAAAAAGTGTATTATTGGAAGCGTTAGTATTATCAAGTGCATCTAATAAGCTTCCAACGACGTCATCGACCATCAAAACAAAGTCTCCATAATCCTTCACTGGCGATTTTCCTTCAAAACGCTTTGTTGGAAGCCAAGGAGTGTGTGGGGCTGGTAGAGCTGTATATAGAAAGAATGGTTTATCTAATTTGGCAGATTTACGAATGAATTCTACTGATTTATCCCGAATGACTGGAAGGACATCAATGTGTTTGTAGCCCGGTGCAATGCCGCCACCACGCCAGAAAGCGCCTTGAATCCGAGTCCAACCCGGTGAATTATTATCATCAATTTTTTTACTTGGAGGAGAGACCGGACGGTCATTTTTGATCCAGTAGTAAGGCGGGATATCAAGGGAAGCTGGTATTCCGTAAAAAAAATCGAACCCATGATCGAAAGGTCCGCCAACTAGTTGTTGGTTTGCTTTTGGGTTTTTCTCATGTTCTACCCCTAGGTGCCATTTGCCGATCATTGTTGTTTCATATCCAGCATTTTTAAGGACAGAAGGCAGAGTTGTTCGGTTAGGCTCTAGAAGAGGGCCTCGACGATCTATTTTCATTCGAAATGGATATCGCCCGGTCATTAATCCGTATCGTGTAGGTACACATACCGAAGCCGGTGAATGTGCATCAGTGAACCGGCGGCCTTCTTTTGCTAATCGAGCCAAGTGAGGTGTATTGATTCTGGAACCTGAATTATAGGATTTTAGATCTCCATACCCCATGTCGTCGGCCATAAGAAAAATGATATTAGGATAATTATTTTTCGAATCTGCGTGGCAGATCTTTTGCCAGGCAAACAGATTAAAAACAATTAATAAAGAGAGGATTAATGATTTCATTTTCACTATTTTTTCTTTGGGCCGAAACCGTCTTTCGGATCTCCATTTTCAGTAAGTTTATTGCAGGCCCATAGTATGCCGCGTGAAAGGAAATCCAGATAAATTTCCTGTTGCATAGTTTCATTATGATGACCCAGTGTGGTCCCAAACACACGTGCTTTTCCATAAGTATTTGTCCAGATGCATAAATGATTTTTTTTTGTATCCTTCCCGTAAGCTTGGCCAAGTGCTTTGGTATTAGGCCATATTTTTTCTATTTTATATAGCTCACCTTTTGGGGTTTTCCATTTGTTTGGGAAACTTTTCATGATTGGATGTTTTGGAGCCAAGTTTTCAACAGTTACTGCGCGATGGCCTTCATGGCTCCGAGAAGTTACGCCCAGTAGTTTTCGCCATTCATCTGTTTTGGCATTTCTGTAACTGTGCATAGAACAGTGAATTACTGCTGCAGCGATACCGGTATCTCGATGCGTTTTGGCAATGTTCTCGACCCAATCTACATCCGTAACACCACCGAAACATTCGTTATGAATGATTATATCGTATGCCTTGGCCCATTCCTTGTTCGCATATACTGGGATTTTAACATTACGATCGGTGCCGCCTTGGTATTTAACGTCGAATGATATATTTGCTCTAGCTGAAACTCCTTTGGCTATGATGTTCGATTGATTGCCATAATCATGACAGCACCCTCCAGTAATAATCAGCGCGCGCAATGGAACAGTTTCACCTTCTTCTCCACGTGTCAGTGAGCTATTAATGCTTAAAATAAGAAATAGAGCGATTAGCCTTAAGTGAGAGTAATTCATGCGCCAAACTTTCTGCTAAAAAGTTTGGCGTATCAAGTCTCTCTTAGTCCTGAACTGGTAACTATTCAGTCAGTATCGGGAATTGAGCTAACAGTCTTTTGTCAAAAGTCTTCGGATGGCCTTCATTGGATTGTTTCACGCCAGGAGTAGTGCGGCCATTTTTGATTGCCTTCGCCAGTTCTTGCACCAGTTCTTGCACCAGTTTTGGATGCTTGGACTGAAGGTTATTTTTTTCAGAAGGGTCTGTGCTCAAGTTGTATAGCTGGATCAATGGAAGTTTATCATTTTTCTTTGCAATATTCGGTCTGGGAGCGCTCCAGCCCCCGGAGCCTGGGCATAAGGAAAGTTTCCAATTACCACGTCGAATTGCGAATGATCCGTTAATCGAATGATGAATGGTGAATGGCCGTATTGGAGAATTTGTTTTTCCAAGAAGGGATGAAAGGAAAGAAAAAGAATCTTCAGCTGCATTGTTTGGAAACGGTTTTTCAGAATCTATAATTTCTTTTAGTGTTGCAAATAGGTCGGTAGTACAGATTGTTTGTTTGGAGATTGAACCAGCTTTAACTTTGGCTGGCCATCTGACAAGAAATGGGGTGCGATGCCCTCCTTCAAAAATATCTGCCTTGTGCCCTCTTAAATTGGAATTAGGCTTGTGCCCTTGTTTGATTAGATCAGGGATTTTTGCTTGAGGGGAACAACCGTTATCTGCTGTGAATATGATAATGGTGTTTTTGGCAATGTTGTTTCGGTCGACTGCTTTTAGTACTTCACCAACAACCCAATCGGTTTCCATAAGGAAATCCCCATATGTACCAATACCAGATTTTCCCTGCCAACGTTTGGCTGGCACAATGGGTGTATGTGGACTGGTCAATGGAAGGTATAGAAAGAAAGGTTTGTTTTTGGCTTTGGCTCGGGAATCAATGAATTGACTCGCTTCTTGAGCGAAATCACGCAAGCAGTTGATAGCTTCGAAATTTTCTCCGCTAGGTCCGGGTCGATGAAATGCTTTAGTTACTGTCGCCCATTCGGTTGGTTTGTCATCTTTCAAGTAGACGTATGGAAACATATCAAGTGATGCTGGGATAATGAATGATTCGTTGAAGCCGATTGCTAATGGTCCGCCTTTTACCTTTTTACTATAGTCAATTTGCCAGCCATCTCCTTTTGTTGGCCCAGATTTAGCTTGTCTCTTTTCGCCGTCGGGCAGCATCTTCCATCCAAGTCCAAGATGCCATTTGCCTATCACTGCCGTGTGGTAACCATTTTGTTGTAAAAACTTTGAAACTGTTAATCGATTTTCGGGAATTAATGGTTCAGATAGTCCCCGGAGCACGCCGCTCTTTAGTTTAGTTCGCCAATTATATCTACCGGTTACAATTCCGTATCGAGTGGGAGTGCAAACTGATGAGGTTGTGTGTGAATCTGTAAATCGCATGCCTTCTTTGGCTAGGCGGTCACAGTGTGGGGTAGGAGCTTTTCCTCCGGCATGTGAGAGGTCGCCATAACCTAAATCGTCGGCTAGGATATAAATGACATTTGGTGGATTATCAGCCAATATTTGACCTGTGCTGATAATCAAGAATAGGCTAGTAATTAATGGTTTAAAAAATGGCATGCACATCTCTATCGCACTGTTGTATAGCAATCAATATATGAGTGTTATTGTTTTAGCTGCCGGATTGACGTTACTTCATGAATTAGGAATCCTAGTTGCTTAATTATTTTGATCATCTTCACGTCAGCATAAAAAACTATCTATTCCATTGAGTGATAATTAATTACTATGAAATCTTAATTTTATGCATATTCA
>MDTE01007201.1_pt1 | contig 16050 bp, 14 predicted proteins | sample 811231 | NCBI WGS metagenome assembly MDTE01 (sample SAMN05326651, study PRJNA326480) | marine metagenome | isolation source: seawater | place: Indian Ocean: Red Sea | collected 2010
GCTCTAGTATAATAGTCAACGGAAGAAACTTTATTTTCAGGATTTGAAAAAGACCCTTGTGATACCCCATCAATAAATAATTCCCAATTATTACTTGATAAATCTATTTCAAATTTAAATTCAAACCATTGTCCTATTGGATATGATCCTGCTCCAAGTGAAGGAACTGCCGTATTACCCATTAGAATATCACCCGTTGTTTCAAAATTAACTTCTAGGGCCCATACTCCTGTTCCTTGTCCTACGTTATTTAATGATTGAAAATTTAAATATGCTCCTGTTCTTACATACATCATTTGAGAAAAAACTATATCACCAGCTACATGAGGAGTTGATAAACTTGGAAAAACAGTTTGATTTATATTTTGTGTTGTATCAAAATAAAATAAAATATCTTCAGGACCTCCTTGTCCAGCATTATTTTCTTTAAAATATAATGTATTTAATCCACTATATGCAGTAATAGGTGAGCTTAAACTAGGATCTATTACATTGCAATCATCTATAAATGGTGCTACTGAATTATTCATTATTTCATCCCAGGAATTCCAGTGAGAAGAAGTTTGAGCTATTGGACTTCCAGAAGTATAACTTTCAAAATCTTCAAAATAACTCATTTGAGAAAAAGTATTATTACTATAAAAAATGAATAATAAAATATTAAGAAGAGTAAATAAATTTTTCATAATCTTGTTTTTAATTTAATAGCGTAAACATACCAAATTTATTTGACATATTTTATCATTTAATTTGTTCGTAGATTAATTATATAATTACAATTTTTTTTATAAAATAAAAATTATAGTATAATATTAATTAATTGTTAATTGAGTTGAAAAAAATAGTATTGAATATTTGTATATATAAGATTTTAATAGTTATTAACTTTTTATTAAATTATTGAATAAAAATATATATCATATAAAGATTAGTTTTTTATAAATATTAACAATATTATTTAATTGTTAATAATATAAATCAACAATAAATTTTAATAAAAAATTATACTTTTAAAATGTAAAAAAGTTGATAAAATAGATAGTAAATAATTTAAAATATATAATAAAAAATATTGACTTTTAAAATTTAGAATTGCTTATAAATAGCATCCTAAAAAAAAATATATAATTTAAAAAAAACTAGTTATTTATTAACAAAAAGTAATTTATAAAAGTTAATAAAATAACAATAGTTTTAGATAAAAAATAAAGTAATTAACAATATTAAAAATTATGAAAATAGGACTCGCTTGTGATCATGCTGGATTTAAATATAAAGAAAAGTTAAAAAAATATTTATTAAATAATAATAAAGAGATTAAAGATTTTGGGTGTTATTCTTTAGATAGTGTAGATTATCCAGACTTTGCCCACAAATTAGCAAAAAGTATAGAAAACGGAGAAAATAAATTAGGAATTCAATTTTGTGGAACAGGAAATGGGATAAATATGTCTGCAAATAAGCACCAAGGAATTAGATCAGCACTATGTTGGAATACACATATTGCAGAACAAGCAAGATTACATAACAATGCAAATATATTAACTATGCCAGCGAGACATTTAGAATGGGAAGAAGTAAAAAGTATAGTAGATATTTTTTTAGATACCAATTTTGAAGGGGGGAGACATCAAAAAAGAGTAGAAAAGATTAAAATTTAAATAAATTAGGTAATAGCATAATTATATAAAAATGAGAAAAATCATTTTAATAAATTTAATTTTTTCTGTATCAGTAATTGCACAAAATAATTTAAAATATGCAGAAACAATAAAAAAATCAGAATTAGAAAAACATATTTTAATTTTAACATCCGATTCTCTTGAGGGAAGAGAAACAGGAAAGCCAGGTCAAAAAAAGGCAGCTAATTATATTGCAAATCATTTTGAAAAAATAGGAATACCACCTAGTGTAACAACAACAAATAAATATACAAAAAGAAAAGAAACATCATATTTTCAAAAATTTAGAGTAAAATCAAATAGACATCTATGCAAGTGTGATGATTGTGATGTAGATTTTGTTAGAGATTTATTAGGAGTAAAAAGGTGGATTGAGGGAGAAAATGTACTTGGTTATATAGAAGGATCTGACTTAAAAGAAGAAATAATAGCTATAACAGCCCATTACGATCATTTAGGAAAACATGACACATTAATATTTCCTGGTGCAGATGATAATGGCTCAGGAACTGCAGCAACATTAGAAATAGCAAGGGCTTTTATGCTAGCAAAAAAAGAAGGAAATGGGCCAAGAAGAAGTATTTTAATAATGCCAGTTTCAGGTGAAGAAAAAGGACTTTTAGGATCAAAATACTATACAAAAAAACCTATTTTTCCACTTGAAAATACGGTTGCAAATCTTAATATTGATATGATAGGAAGAATAGATGATTGGCATAAAGATGGGAATTATGTCTATTTAATTGGTTCAGATATGCTTAGTCAAGAATTACACGATATAAGCGAAGAGGTAAACAATAAATATACAAACCTTGAACTAGACTATACATTCAACCAGGAAGATGATCCAAATAGATATTACTATAGATCAGATCATTATAATTTTGCAAAAAACAAAATACCTGTAATTTTTTATTTTAATGGGGTTCACGAAGACTATCATAAAATGACAGATACTATAGAAAAAATAGATTTTGAAAAAACTAAAAAAATCACACAGTTAATATTTTTAACAGCTTGGGATTTGGCAAATAGAGATGAGAGACCAAAATTAAATTAAAAGATGTTAATAAAAAGAGTAAATGCGTTTGATATAAGAAAAATAAGACACAGAAATCTTAGACAAGGTAAACCATATTCAACCACGTCTTATAAAAGAGACGAAGAAAGCAAAACATTTCATTTAGCATGTATTTATAATAATAAAGCAATAAGCTGCGCAACATTTTATCCAGAAGAGAATAAATATTTTCCAAACGAAAAGGCATATAGACTAAGAGGCATGGCTACAGATATAGAATATAGAAAAAGAGGAATTGGAAAAAAGATAATGTCACGAGCGGTTGAAGAAATAATAAAAAAAAAAGGAACATTATTGTGGTGTAATGCAAGGATAATTGCCATCGAATTTTATAAAAAAATAGGATTTCAAATAAAAGGAGAAGAATTTGATATTCCAGAGATAGGAAAACACTATTTTATGTACAAAAAAATAAATTAAAGTTATTAAATAAAATAAATATCATATGGACGAAATCAACTTGTTTTAGCATTCAAATTAGAAGAAATACTAAAAAACCAAAAAGAAGAATAAATAGACTATAAATCAAACTTAATTCCTTGTGCCAAAGGAAGATCAGAGGTGTAATTAATAGTGTTTGTTTGTCTTCTCATATATATTTTCCAAGCGTCACTACCGCTTTCTCTACCCCCACCGGTTTCTTTTTCACCACCAAAAGCACCGCCAATTTCAGCCCCACTAGTTCCAATATTAACATTTGCAATACCACAATCACTACCAGAGGCAGAAAGAAACTTTTCAGCTTCTCGTAAATTATTAGTCATAATAGCAGAAGACAAACCTTGTTTAACACCGTTTTGCATCTCTATAGCTTCATCAAGAGAAGAATATTTTATTAAATATAATATTGGCGCAAATGTTTCATGTTGAACAATATCATAATGATTTTCAGCCTCTATAATTACAGGCTTAACATAACACCCGCTTGTATAATTGGGTCCTTTTAATACTTCACCCTCCACTAAAACGGCACCTCCTTCCTTTTTTGCCCTTTCAATTGCTTCCAAATAGGTATTAACCGCATCTTTATCTATAAGAGGTCCAACATGATTTGTTTCATCAAGAGGATTTCCTATTTTCAATTGAGTATATGCTTTTGATAATTTTGTTTTAACTTCATTATATAATGATTCGTGAACAATAAGCCTTCTGGTTGAGGTACATCTTTGACCACACGTTCCCACAGCACCAAACAAAGCTCCTATTATTGTTATATCAAGATCTGCATCAGGGGTAATAATTATCGCATTGTTCCCGCCAAGTTCTAGTAAAGATTTTCCAAAACGCTCTGCAACAACAGAGCCAACAATTCTTCCCATTCTAGTTGATCCAGTCGCTGAAACGAGAGGAACACGATCATCTTTAGTGATAAGCTCACCAACTTTAAAGTCACCATTTACAATACAAGACACTCCTTCAGGAAGGTTATTTTCCTTAGCCACCTCAACCCAGATGTTTTGACACGCAACAGCACATAGAGGTGTTTTTTCAGAGGCCTTCCAAACACACACATCCCCACAAATCCACGCAAGAGCAGTATTCCAATTCCAAACAGCAACAGGAAAATTAAATGCAGAAATTATTCCAACAATTCCAAGCGGATGATATTGTTCATACATTCTGTGTCCTGGCCTTTCAGAATGCATGGTTAAACCATGAAGTTGTCTAGAAAGCCCCACTGCAAAATCACAAATATCAATCATTTCTTGAACCTCCCCAAGACCCTCTTGTAATGACTTACCCATTTCATAAGAAACGAGCTCACCTAAAGGCTGTTTGTATTTACGAAGTTTTTCTCCATATTGCCTAACAATTTCCCCTCTTTTTGGAGCGGGAACGGAACGCCAATGTTTAAAAGCTTGAGAAGCAGTTTGTATTATTTTCTCATATTCTTCTTCAGTTGTTACAGAAACTGAGCCTATTAATTTTCCATCAACAGGAGAATAAGAATGAATTATATTATCAGACTTATATGATGTTTGACCCGTAGAAGAACCAGCGTTAATTTCTAAAATCCCAAGCGTGCAAAGAGTTTCTTGTATATTTATCATAATATTTAGTTTTAGGCAAAGCTATAAAAAGCCGGAAAAAAGACAAAATAGAGAGTTAATTATTCTTCTATATTGTTTTCGGTTTCTTTCTGAGCAACAGGAGCTTCAACAAGATCGGCATCTTTATCCACACTTTCGTTTTTAACCTGATCAAGAATTTCTTTTTGTAATTTTTCTTTGTTTTTTTGGACAACCAGCGCCCAACTCATTATTAAACATGTTGTTAAAATAATAAACAAAAGTACACCTTCTATTTCTTCGTTTGCGTTTCTAGTTTCTTCTGGTATAGCAAAGAAAAGAAGGATTGTTATTAAACCTCGCGGGGCTAAAAAAAGTTGTGGAAAAATATCTTTTCCTTGAAACAGAAATAAAAATAATGCGCGGATTATATAAATGATGAATAAAATACAAATACCGATACCAATAACCTTTAAACTAAATAAATCAGAAATAGTTATAGACCATCCAAAGATAATAAAGAAGAATGTTCTAACAACAAATGCAGATTCAGCAGTGATAACCTTCATGTCATTTAAGATGTGGTCAACCCTTTCCATATTTAAAAGAGAAGCAAGGCCGCCCGAAAAAAACAATTTGTAATTATTTAAAATTACACCAAAAATTAATATCATAACTAATGAGGAAAGATGAAACATTTTTCCAACAGCGTAAAGAAGAAGAAGAATTGCTATTAACAAAAACAACTTAACATGACCAGCAATATTTTGAAAAACGTACACAAGAACATAAGAAATTATTATTGAAAAAATTACCGTGAAAACAAGATTGCCAAAAACCTCTCCATAAACACCTTCATTAGAGTCCGCCCCAACCATTGACAAAACAGCATAAAAAGCAATAATACCTAAAATATCAGATATTGTGCTTTCATAAATCATGAACTCCTTTTTATTTTCATTTAGATCTTCAACGCTTGGCAGAATAATGGCCGAGCTTAATATTGAAAGAGGAATAGTATAAATTAACCCAGTAATTATATCCATTTCTTCAACAAAAAGAACAAGAGCCTCGGCAGAAAAATAAGCGGTCCCAACTAAACCAAGCAAAGCCACAAGCGTTGATTTTATAATTAGAGAAACCTTTTCTTTAACCAAAGAAAGATCTAAAGCTGCTTCTAATACAATTAAAATTAATCCAAAAACACCAATAACCTTTAGAATGGGAAAAAGATTAGGCTTTTCAACACCGATAAAACTTGATAAGACATAGTTGATAAGAACACCAAGCCCGATAAGCATTAAAACAGAAGGTATTCCGGTCTTTTTAGCATAAATATTAAAAAAATAGGAAATTATAATTGTTAAAGAAAAAATTATAATATAATGATATGAAGTAAGAGCAAGAATCATTTATAATAAACGGATAATATCATTTGCATTTGCATACACCACCAAAGATAATAAAATAATCATGCCAAACACCTGAGCGTTTTCAACAAATTTTTCAGGGGCAGGCTTGCCAACAACTATTTCATACAGTAAAAACATAACATGACCACCATCAAGAGCGGGTATAGGAAGAAGGTTCATGAAAGCTAACATTAATGACAAAAAAGCTGTTAAGTTCCAGAACATTTCCCAATTCCACTCAGACGGAAACAGAGATCCAATTGATCCAAACCCCCCCAGACCCTTATATGCCCCTGTGTTTGGGTTGAGAATAAGTTTAAACTGATTGATGTAGCTAGATAGTTTTTTAACAGCCTTATTCCATCCGGCAGGAAAACAAGATAGGAGCGAGTATTTTTCGGACGAAAGTTTATAAACACCTAATTTATCCAGCTCATTTAAATCCAGTCCGGCAGGATAGAAACCAATTTTTCCATCTATTGAAACCGGAACATCAAAGCTCATGAGATTGCCGTTTCTTATTACGCCTATGTAAACACTTTGGTTTTTATAGTTTTGAAGAGCGTTAATAATCTGATCGTGATATTTAATTTCTGTTTGTCCAATTTGTACAATACGGTCTTTTATCATAAGTCCAGACTGTTTGCAAAGAGAGTTTTCTGCAAACCCAGCGATAATAGACGGTATTCTTGGTAAGAAAACAGCACGACTTTCTTTTTCAATGAAACGAGAAATAATATCTGTTGGAACAGGTAAATCAATGCGTTGACCAGCTCTATCTATTGTTATATTTTTTGAAATCAGAGTGCTTTCTAAAATATCGTTAAAACGCTCGACTTTTTTTCCGTCAGCAAACAATATTTTATCTCCGGTTTTAAAACCTAAATCCAAAGCAAGACTATCTACACACCACACGCCATCAGTTATGTTGTCATTTGACAAATACTTGTCCCCATAGTAAAAAAGAGTTAAAGAATAAATAAAAACGCCTAATAAAAGATTAACTAAAACACCCCCAAGCATAATTATTAGTCTTTGCCAAGCGGGTTTTGCACGAAACTCCCAACTCTCAGCAGGTTTTTTCATTTGATCTTTATCCATCGATTCATCAATCATTCCCGAAATCTTTACATAACCGCCAAGGGGCAACCAACCAACACCATACTCGGTTTCGCCAAAGCGTTTTTTTATTAATGAAAACCAAGGATCAAAAAACAAATAAAACTTTTCAACCCTAGTTTTAAAAAGTTTAGCGGGAATAAAGTGCCCTAACTCATGCAAAACAACTAGAATTGATAAGCTTAAAATAAGTTGAGCCGCTTTAATTAAAATCTCCATATTATATTAGTTTTTTTGCCAACTTTCTTGTTTCAGAGTCACAATACAGATAATCTTCTAAAGTTGGATTTTTTACAAAAGTAATTTTTTCCATGCAATTTTCAATAAGATCAGACATATTTAAAAAACCTATTTTTTCTTTTAAAAAAGCATCAACAGCTATTTCGTTGGCAGCGTTTAAAACACAAGGCATATTACCCCCTTTGTAGATTGCTTTTTTTGCTAAAAATAAATTTCTAAACACTTTTTCGTCAGGCTTTTCAAAACTGAAATTTGGATAATCAAAAAAATTAAACCGCTTAAAATTATTTTTAATTCTACCTGGATATGCTAATGCATATTGGATTGGAAGTTTCATATCAGGAATTCCAATTTGTGCAATTATTGAGCCGTCCTCAAACTGAACACCGGAGTGAATAATAGATTGAGGGTGAACAACCACCTCAATGTTTTCAACAGCAACATCAAATAACCATCTAGCCTCTATTAGCTCCAAACCTTTATTCATAAGAGAGGCGGAATCTATGGTTATTTTTGCTCCCATTTTCCAGTTAGGGTGTTTAAGAGCCGATTTTTTAGAAACATTTTCAAGCTGGGATCTAGAAAAACCTCTAAAAGGACCACCTGAAGCAGTTAGATAAAGTTTTTCTATGGAGTTTGGTGACTCTCCCACCAAACACTGAAATATAGCTGAATGCTCAGAGTCAACAGGCAAAAGAGACACACTATTCTCCTCGCAAAGTTGAGATATAAGCCCACCCGCAACAACTAAAGTTTCTTTATTTGCCAAGGCGATAGTTTTTTTAGCCTTGATAGCGCTAATTGTTGGTTGTAGCCCAGAAAAACCAACAAGCGCTGTTAGAACAACATCAACACTTTCCTCTGAAACAACATCACACAAAGAACTTTTCCCCGCATATACTTTTATTCCAAGTGGAGAAAGAGTGTTGTTTACAGTTTCATAATGAATTTCGTTTGTTATTACAACAGAGTTTGGTTTAAACGTCTTAGCCTGTTCGATTAGAAGACTATAATTATTGTTTGCGGTTAATACCCGAACATCAAATAAGTTTTGATGTTCAAACACGACTTCAAGAGCTTGTGTACCAATTGATCCTGTAGAACCAAGAATAGCTACTCCTTTTTTATTCATATACATAATAATTTATCAGCAATTTTTCTGTTGTTAGAAAGCCTAGGAACCTTGTTTTGGCCACCGAGCTTACCAACAGACTGCATATATTTTCTAAATCCGTTTTTGTTAATTAAAGTAATTTTTAAAGATCGCAAAACCTTTCCTTTAATTAAATCTTTATAGTAAGAGTTTTTTTCTTGTAAATAATCATCAATTGTTTTTTCAAACAATAACAAGTCTTTTGGCGGCGATTCAAATTCAATTAACCACTCGTGGTAAGGCAATCCATTTGTTGGATTTACCATAGGGGCAACATGAAATTCAACAATTTCTGCTGACAATTTGTTTATTGCCTTGTTGATAGCAAAATCAACTTCCTCGCCTATTACATGCTCACCAAAAGCGGATGTAAAGTGTTTTATTCTACCCGTAACAATGATTTTATAAGGGTCCAAAGAAACGAACTTTATAGTATCTCCGATATTATAGCCGTAAAGTCCCGCTGTAGTGTTTAGTATTATTACATAATTAACACCTATCTCAACGTCTTCAAGACTAATTCTTTTTTGTTTGTTTTCATAAAAACTATCAGCAACAATAAACTCATAAAAAATTCCGTGATTTACACACAACAATAAACCTTTTTCTTTTAAAGAGTTTTGATAAGCAATGAAACCTTCTGAGGCAGGATATAGTTCAACAGAATCTACGGATTTACCAATCAGCTTCTCAAAAGTTTTTTTATACGGTTTAAAATTAACCCCTCCATGTATGAACAAACTAAATTTTGGAAAAACCGAGGCAATATTTTTACCTGTTTTTTCAATTAATTTTTCAAAATACATTTGTACCCAAGGGGGAATACCGCTTATTAATCTAAGGTCTGCCTTTTTAGTTTCATTACATATTGCATCAATCTTTTCTTCCCAAGAGTTAATACTATTAGTTTTAAGTGTTGGAAGCTGGTTTCGTTTAAGATACCAAGGGGTGTGGTGTGCAACTATTCCAGAAAGTCGACCTGTTAGTATTCCAGAAATAGTAGACAAGACGGGTGAACCCTGAATAAAAATCATTTTACCGTTTATTATAGATGTGTTTTTTGTCTCATATATATATGCTAAAATAGCATCTCTTGCTGCAATTATATGGTGCTTCATAGACTGTTTACTAATAGGAATATATTTACTTCCAGAAGTTGTTCCAGAAGTTTTGCAAAAATAAATAGGTTTTCCAGGCCATAATATATCATTTTCACCATTAACAACCAAATCAATATATGGTTTCAAGCCCTCATAATCTCTGATAGGAACAGATTTTTTCCAATCAGTATAGTTTAATATTTTAGAAAACCCATGATCTTTTCCAAATTTTGTGTTTTTAGCATTATCTAAAATGAATTTTCTCTGTTTGTTTTGTGTGCTAACTGCGGCATTAATCCAGGTGTTGTTTTTTTTAACAATATATTTTGCAAAATAATATCCAAAAAAAGATTTTAAAGTCATATTTTAAAAATTAATATAGTCTAATGGGTTAACAGGACTTCCGTTGTGCCATAACTCAAAGTGAAGATGAGGTCCAGTAGAAAATTCTCCAGAATTACCAATAACAGCTATATGTTCACCAGCAGAAACATAATCACCAACCTTTTTAAGCAAAGCTGAGTTATGTTTATAAAAAGAAATGTAGTTGTCTTTGTGTTGTATTCCAATAAAATAACCAACTTCTGAAGACCAATCACTTACAATAACTGTTCCTGCTAAAACACTAGAAATTTTACTATTCTTTTTAGCAACCAAATCAACAGCAAAATGTCTTTTTTGAAAATTAAACGTGTCAGAGATATAGCCGACAACAGGAGGGAAGAAAACAAAACTGCCATCGTCTTTTTTAGAATAACTTAACATACCTCTTTCTTCATTTTCAACTACCAAACGAAGAATAGAGTCTTCTTGTGAAGCCTCAAAAGTAATGTTTTCTAAAGCTAAAGCAGTATCAGCGTCAAAATCATTACTATTAATTAAAAACGAATCATTTCCGGCCAAAACACTTTCAATATTATTTAAATATGCATCACGCTTGTTAAGTGAAGCCTTTAAAGAGTCAGCTTGCATGTTGAGATCAATTAGACTTTTTAAAACCTCATCTTTTGATCTGCCAGGAATGTATTGGCTTAAACTAGAGTTGGTTACAATAAATAATGTAATAAAAACCACAACAGCCAAAATACTTGATATTAACACAAAAAACTTAAGTATAGAAAAACGAATAGACATTCTCTCTTCAAGAGAATTATCCGCAATAATTACAACTCGATAGCGTTGTAATAGAAATTGAAAAATTTTTTTGCGAGGTTTATTATTCGTCATTATTTTGCAAATATCATAAAAATATAAGCATATTTGTGATTATTTTTATTTTACCGTAAAATATTTTAATATACAGTTAGATTTTAAATGTTTACAAAATTTTACAGAACAATTTTATTACTATCTCTGCTGTTTTTGATAAACTCTTGTTCAACCAAAAAAAAGTCTTGGGTTAATAGGCAGTATCATAATACAACAGCAAAGTATAATGGATATTTTAATGGAAACGAAAGTTTAAAAACAGGTTTAAGAAAAATTCATTCAAAACATCAAGACGACTACACGTCGATACTTCCGGTTTATAAAGAGGTTAATTTGAAAAACGCTAATACACAATCCTACATGGATAAAGCTATAAAAAAGGGCTCTGTCGTTATTCAGCGTCATTCGATGAAAATAAGAGGAAGGGAATATTGTAAGTGGATTGACGACAGCTATCTTTTAGTTGGAAAAGCATATTTTTACAAGGGTGATTTTCAAGAAGCAAAAAACACATTTACCTTTATAATTGAAGAATACAAAAAAAATGAAATTCGATTTTACGCTACACTTTGGCTCATTAGATCACATTTAGAACTAGGAAACTACACTCAGTCAGAGATGCTGTTAGAAGAGTTGGAGAATGAAAAAAATAAACCAAAGAAGTTTGATGTTAAGTTTGGTTTTGTAAAGGCAGATTATTATTTAAAACAAAACAACCTTTCTTTAGCCCTTGAAGAGTTAAAAAAGCTTGAAAAGATTGTTAAAAGAAAAGCAGATAAAACAAGAATCAACTACATAATAGCACAAATATATCAGTTTTACAACAATTTTAAGCAAGCGTCATTTTACTATCAAAAGACCCTTAAATTAAGCCCAGAATATGAAATGGCGTTCAATGCAAAAATGAATTTAGCACGTTCGTCTGATTCTGGAAGCAGGATGGGACAGAAGGCAAAAGAAAGCCTTGTAAAAATGCTAAAGGACGAAAAAAACAAGGAATATTTAGATCAAATTTATTACACTCTTGCAGAAATAAGTTTAAACAATGCAGATACTAATGCAGCAATAGAAAATTATTTTTTGTCTACAAAAAATAGCGTAAATAACGATGCTCAAAAAGCGCTTTCATTCCTTTCTTTAGCAAACCTCCAGTATGCAAATAAGAATTATGTTGCGACTAAAAACATGTATGACAGTACAGTTTTTTATATGTCAGAGAACCACAGAAATTATATTGAATCTAGTGAAAACCAGCAAGTTTTTACAGATTTAGTTTATCATATAAATATTGTAGAGCTGGAAGACAGCTTACAATACATAGCGTTGTTACCAGAAAACGAAAAAAGAGCACTGATACAAAAGATTATACAAAAAGTGATTGAAAAAGAAAGAAAGGAACAAGAAGAGCGTCAACAAAGACAAAGCCTCTCTTATCAAAATTCAAGAAACAACACTGGTCAGCTTGGTAACAACACCTCTGCTGGAAAGTGGTATTTTTATAATCCATCTACCCTAAGTTTTGGAATGTCTGAATTTAGAAAGAAATGGGGTAAAAGAAAATTAGAAGACAATTGGAGGAGAAAAGATAAAAAGAGCGTAAATGTTTTAATGGAAACGGATTCGTTAAGCAAAGATTCTGAATCAGATTTGGATAAAAGTAAAAAAAACCCAGAGTTTTATTTAAGTCAACTTCCAAAATCTAAAGAAGATTTTGATATATCTAACAACAAAATAAAAGAGTCGCTGTATCAAATGGCTATAATTTTTAGAGACGTACTAAATGAGTACGAAACAAGTATTAAAACATTTTTAAGAATTGTAGAAAAACATCCAAATGACGAGTCCTATAGCTCTTTAGCTCTTTATAATGTTTATTATTTATATTTCAACTTAAATAAGAAAACAAAAGCAGAAGAAATAAAAACAGACTTGCTATTAAGATACCCCAACAGTATGTGTGCAAAAATATTAAGCGACACAACTCTCTTAACTAGCGCAACTCAAAAACAATTAACAACTGAAGGCGAGTATGATCAAATATTTAAGCTGTACGAAGGTGAAAGGTTCGAAGAGATTATCAAGCAAGGAGATTCATTAATAAAAAAAGAGAATATACAAAAACACCGGCTGATTAAAGCAATGTCATACGCCTCTATCAATGATACTATTAATGCAAAAATAGAATTGCAAAAAATTATAATCAACTCATTGGATGAAGAAATTAAAAACTACGCCACGCAGCTTCTTGAAAAAATAGAAAATCCACAGAAGATTACAGACGCTAATAAGCTAGCAACATCAGAGTTTTCTTATTTATACAAACCAAAATCAAAACATATTTGCGTTGTAATATTAGATAAAAAAAATATAAACATAAATTATTTTAAAACATTGGTTTCTAATTTTAACGCCACCAAATATGAAACAGAGGTTTTTGAAATTGGAGCAATGATTTACGCTTTAGACAATCACCTTGTTACAATTAAAAGTTTTGAAAATTCTGAAAAAGCCATTTCTTATAAGAAAAAACTAAAAAAGGCAAATGAGGTCAACAAAATACTATCACAAAGAAAGCACCAAACATTTGTTATAAATATTGAAAATTTTAAGAAGTTATATTCAACTAATGGCGTTGAAGAGTATTTAAAATTTTATAAAAAGTATTATAATCTTAAAAATTAATATTTAAGTTTGTAGGCATAATCAAAACAAGATGTTTACAAAGAATAACGAATCTATGAAAAGAACAGAAAACAACAATTCGGTTGTTAATATAATTGGGCAAGGCACATCAATTCTTGGTGATATCAATTCTAATGGTGACATTAGAGTTGACGGAACACTCAAGGGCTCTATTAAAACTGAGGGCAAAGTAGTTTTAGGTAAAGAGGGTGTCGTTGAGGGGGATGTTATATGTCAAAATGCGGATATTTCCGGAGTTATTAAAGCTAAGATAACAGTATCCAATTTACTTTCCTTAAAAGACACGGCAAAGCTTAAGGGAGACATTGTTACCAATAAGCTTTCAATTGAGCCTGGAGCAGAGTTTACCGGCTCATGTAGTATGGGGGCGGTTATAAGAGAAATAAAGAATGTTGAACAAGCCACCGAAAAAGAAAAGACCGCATAATAAATTATTAGTATTAACTGCCGCTTCATTTCAAATGGGGGTTACGATTTATTTAGGGGCTTATCTTGGAGATTATTTAGAATCTACTTATTTAAGACCTGGAACGCATATTAAAACAATTTGCGTGGTACTGTCTGTATTTATTTCACTTTACATGTTGATCAAACAAACAAAAAAGCTACACCATGACTAAATTTATTATTTGGTTTCATTTGCTTCTCCTGCTTATTTTAACATCCGCCTATTTTGTTCATAAACACTATTGTTTTGCCGAGAATCTAAAAATCCTATATCTCTTTAACGCGCTTATAGCGGTTCTTGTTGTTGTTTCAGCGTTCTTATTTAGAAAAAAACATAAAGATTACATTGCCTTTTATTTTTTTGGTGGAACAATTGTCAAATCACTACTTTTTTTTATCCTAATACTACCTTTATTTAAACAAGACAATAACGTTTCTAGAATAGAGTTTCTATCTTTTTTTGTGCCATATTTGCTCACATTACTAGTAGAGACGCTTTCATTGGTTCGTTTGTTAAACATTGCAAATGACAAAAGTTTTATAACCACAGAAAAATATTCCAAAAATAACACATAAATTTCGTTAAAAAATCTAATTTTGTAACGTCTAAAATTGAACTCAAAAAATTAAAATGAACAACATAAAGACAGTTTTATTTATAGCAATATTAATACTATTAACAAGCTGTTCAAACTATGTGTTTGCTGGTGAGCAAGAAAAAAGTAACTACCCTGATCGGGATGTAAGAAAAGAGTATAAGGCATTTAAAGACCACCACCTAAAAGATATACACTCATTTAAACTCTTCAAGTATAAAAAAGAAGATAAAACAGTATATGTTTCTTTCCCACTTCCGATAATTATTTATTGCGAGGGAGAATTAGATGTTTTCATGTCTTCAAAATTCTACAACGATAAAAACAAAAGAGTTGAGTATAAGGTTGATGACAGAATATATAAGATTGATGATCATGAACACATTAAAGCAAGGAACTCTTTAGGTAAATCTTTAAGTTTGCTAGATTTGTCTATCACAAAAAACGTAGTGTTTATTCTTATAGCATTTTTTGTTATGGTTGTTGTTTTTGGAAAAATGGCAAAATCGTATAAGACTAATCCAGTTCCAACTGGAATCGGTAGACTTTTGGAGCCCATAGTTTTGTATATTAGGGATGATATTGCAAGGCCAAATATAGGTGAGAATCACTATAAAAGATATATGAGTTTTCTTTTAACGGTATTCTTTTTTATATGGTTTGTTAACCTTTTCGGTTTAACTCCCCTTGGTTCCAATGTAACCAATAGCATTGCCGTTACAGCTTCGTTAGCGGTATTAACTTATGTTATAACAACATTTACGGCAAACAAAAACTATTGGGGTCATATTTTTTGGATGCCGGGCGTTCCAACTCCAATGAAAATAATTTTAGCGCCGATAGAGCTTTTAGGAACAATTATAAAGCCTTTTTCACTAATGATTAGGCTTTATGCTAATATGACCGCAGGGCATGTTGTCCTCATGAGTATTTTGGGGCTAATTTTTATTTTTCAAAATTGGCTAGGTGGAACTCTTTCTTTTGGACTTGCTTTTGCCTTAGCATTATTGGAATTATTGGTTTGTGCTTTGCAAGCATATATTTTTACAATGTTATCTGCTCTATATTTTGGTGCGGCAGTTGAAGAACACCATCATGATGAGCATTAAAATATTAACTAGAGTGTTTAATTTAACTAATTTATTATTATGGAAATCCCAGCAATTGTAGGTGGTGGTTTAGTTGTAATCGGAGCAGGTATTGGTATCGGTAGAATTGGGGGTTCGGCATTGGAAGCAATGGCGAGACAACCTGAGCTAACGGGTAAGATACAAACTGTGATGCTTATTGCGGCGGCAC
>MDTE01050884.1_pt1 | contig 16050 bp, 12 predicted proteins | sample 811231 | NCBI WGS metagenome assembly MDTE01 (sample SAMN05326651, study PRJNA326480) | marine metagenome | isolation source: seawater | place: Indian Ocean: Red Sea | collected 2010
ACAGTTCGGCACCAAGTATTTTTGCCTAATGCCTACTAACTTATATGGCTTGGGTGATACGTATAATACGGAAATGTCGCATGTGCTGCCAGCTATGATATGTAAAATGACTTCCGCCAAAAGGGAAGGTGCGAAATCAGTAACACTATGGGGCAGTGGTTGGGCCAGAAGAGAGTTTCTATACAGCGAAGATCTAGCAGAAGCTTGCGTGTTTCTTTTGCGTGAACTGGACGGCAGACTTGGAGAGTATTTTTCATCAGAACAACCACCACTAATTAATGTTGGTGTTGGGAAAGAAATATCAATACGAGATTTAGCTGCCCAAGTCGCTCAGATAGTTGATTTTCAGGGCGAAATCCTGTGGGATGAAACAAAACCTGATGGGGTAGCCAGCAAGCTGCTTTCTAGTCAGCGGCTTGAGCAATTAGGGTGGAAGGCCAAGACGGAGCTGAAAGATGGTATAAAGTTAGCCTATCAGGATTATTGCAATTTTGACAATAATTAAGTTGCAAGAATTAATACTGTAGCCTCCACATGAGCAAGATGAGTTAATGATATCAGTCGAGCATACAGGTATTGGAACGAGGCACGAGAGTCGTATTAAATCGATAGAGCGTTGGGCAGATGATATTTTCGAAAAGCGCTTAGCTTTCTATCGAAAGAACAGATTTTTCTACGAATCTGATGACGCGTATTTAGAGTTTCTCGTACCTCCAGGACAAAGAGTGCTCGAGCTAGGATGTGGCACTGGCCGATTGTTGGCTAAGCTAAATCCTAGTCTTGGTGTAGGGGTAGATATCAGCGGTAATATGATAAGTGTTGCAAAAGATAATTACCCGGACCTGATCTTTGTTAATGGGGATATAGAGTCTCCAGAAACAATATCGGGATTGCTGGAACATGGACCTTTCGACGTAATTATTCTAGATAATACTTTAAGCTATGTAAGTGATGTCCAGTATTTTTTGGAAAATATTTCTCAGCTAATGTCTCGAGACACTCGTATAGTGAATGCTTATCATTCATATTATTGGCATCCAATTACGCTTTTGGCAAGCAAACTTAATTTAGTCCTGCCCAAACCTGATATCACTTCACTTCGAATAGCTGATGTTGAAAACTTTATGAAGTTGGCAAAACTTGAAACAGTAAAAAAGGAGCGCAGGATATTGTGCTGCTATAGACTTTTTGGAATCGGTAAAATAATTAATAGATATATTGCGACGCTACCGATCGTGCGCAGCTTCTGCGTTCGAAATTATCTAGTAGCTCGCAATAAAATTGATAGAGATCCTTCATATATACCTTCAGCGAGCATTATAATTCCTTGCAGAAATGAGAAAGGAAATATTGAGTCAGCAATAACACGATTACCCGAGTTTCCTGGTTCAAAAGAAATCATTTTCGTAGAAGGGCATAGCACGGATGGAACCTGGGACGAGATACAACGTGTAATGCAATTGCATCAAGATGAGACCATTCGTGCTATAAAGCAGTCATACGATGGGAAAGGTGACGCTGTTCGGGAAGGGTTTTCTTTGGCCAATGGTGAAATACTTGTTATCCTTGATGGCGATCTAACTGTTCCACCTGAGGATGTAATTAAGTTTTATTGGGCGATTGTGGACGGGGAGGGCGAATATATAAATGGTTCACGCCTTGTTTATCCAGTTGAGAAGGGCGCAATGCAATTTCTAAATCAGTTAGCAAATCATCTTTTTGCCCGAGTTTTTACCTATTTGTTGAACCAAAAATTTACAGATACGCTGTGTGGAACAAAGGCCATTAGCAGAAATCATTACAAACTTATAGAAAAAAACCGAGCGTATTTTGGAGAATTCGACCCATTTGGTGATTTCGATCTAATTTTCGGCGCTGCAAAAATGAATTTAAAATTTCTCGAGATTCCTGTTGCCTATGCGAGTCGTAATTATGGTAGCACTCAAATTTCACGATTTCGACACGGCGCTCTATTATTTCGGATGGTATTGTTTGCGTACCGGAAGTTAAAAGCGATATAGACGCATTTAGACGTATGATTTGTCCATTGAAGAGTGTTGTTGGTATTGAACTAAACATCGCTCATGCAGATATGCAATTTACGATCTATTGATGATATTGCGAATGAGTACACTAAAAACAACATACTCGTCTGAAAAACAGCAATATAAAGTTGATGTGCTTATTGTTATTCCTGAGATGAGTTCCGGAGGAGCAGAGAGGGTTGTTTCCAATCTGATTGAATATTGGATAAATAGAAACTTAAGGGTAGCAATTTACTCATTGCTTTATAGTCGAGATCAATCATTTTACCGTCTAGATCCGCGTGTTCTATGGGTAAACGATGATTATGTGTCGATAAATCACCCAAGTAGTCTTATAAGATCGTGGACGCATTTGAGGCGCATAAGAAAGCTAATTGTGTCTCTCAATCCTAGATCAGTCCTCAGTTTTTTGCCATCAGCAAATGTGTTATCTATTCTTGCTGCGACAATGTGTGACACCAGAGTGATAGTGTCAGAAAGGAATTGCATGAAGAAAAGACCTATAGACTTCAAATGGCGAGTTCTAAGATTCTTGACATATAGGTTTTCCCATGCTGTTGTAGTGAATCTCAGCAGTAACATTGAAGTTTTAGCAAGATTTGTTCCCAGGGGAAAAATTATTTATCTGAGAAATCCACTTAAAAGACCTGCCCCCGCCGCAAAAGAAGATAGAAAACGGATCGTCTTATGTATCGGGCGCTTTACTGAACAAAAACGAATAGACTACTTAGTCGAGGCTTTTTGTGCGTCAGATATTGCAAAGACTGGTTGGGAGTTGCATCTAGTTGGTTACGGTCCACTCAAGTCAGATATTACTGCCTTAGCTCATCGCTTAGATCGCTATGAATCGATAAAGATTTTCGAACCTATCGCTGATGTTTGGGATAGTTATTGGGATGCTTCTATTTTGGCCTTAACCTCTAAATATGAAGGAATGCCGAATGTATTACTAGAGGCAATGGCACGTGGACTTATACCAATAGTGACCGCTGGAGTGGGAGATCTCGCGACGCAAATCTTTGACTGCGATGAAAGATTAGTGGTTCCTGGGGGAGACGTTATTGTTTTTTCAAGAATGCTGAGAGAGGTTTGCGAGCATAAAGTACCTAGTGGCGCATTAGAACAGTGTATTAAGTCAAAGATTGAGCCGTATTTCATCGAGAATACAATAGTGGATTGGGATGAAGTTGTATGGGGAACTCACAGAAGCTGAGGTATTATATGTCTCACAGTGTTAACATCATTCATGGCCCTATGAGTAATATCAATTCATACGGCTTCGTCTTCCCTATTTGGTATTATCGAAATTTACTTAGAGCTAGTGGAATTAAGATTAGGTTTTTTGACTGTCTTGACGACCATCTTCCTTCGGCTGATACCATTTTTTTGGATAGTAAGGTCCTGAAGAACAATTGGTTAGTGGGCGAGGAAGAAGGCCTTCGCCAGATCGAATTTGTTCGTAATCGCTGCGACAAATTGCTCTGGACCAACACCTCTGATGGTACTGGAGCTATTCAGCGCCAAGTTATGCCGTTTGTAGATTATTATCTTAAGAGCCAGATTTTTAGTAATCAAAAAGATTATCAATCTTCCTATTATGGCGACCGAGCATACACAGACTTTTACCATCGTACACGAGGGGTTGTGGATCATGATGAACTTAGTACACACGGATTAACAAGTACAGAAATAGCAAAGCTGCGACTGTCATGGAATTTTGGCATGGCAAATTATTTCTCCCATAGTAGGGCAGTAATTTCTCAGATTTTAAAGTATACGCGCTTTATTCCAGTTCGTGGCTACCCCGATCTAGCAACTGTTGCAAAGAGGTTAAGTCGAGCGAATTATCTTGATAGGCCTGTTTTGTTTAGCGCACGTTTGAGTAGTAACTATAGTCGTAATACGGTTAGTTACCAGAGAAAACAGATAAAAACGCGCTTGACTGCGATGTCAATACCTCTAGATCGTCTTTCACAAAGGCAATATTTTCGTGAGTTAGCAAGCAGCAGGTTTTCTTTTTCTCCATTTGGGTGGGGTGAGGTAAACATCAGAGATTTCGAGAGTATCATTGCAGGTGCGGTATTGATAAAGCCCGATATGTCACATATTGATACATATCCTAATGTCTACCAATACAATCAGTCATATATCCCAATAAAGTGGGATCTTAGTGATCTAGAAGATGTGATGGCATCACTGAGAAGTTCCGATTGCGCAGATATTGCACTAGAGGCATTGGACCAATACAAGAAATGTATAGGAAAAAGTGGTGAAGCAGATTTTGTTGGAAGGATATATAGTTTGTTGGGGTTATAGGAAAAAATATGATTACAATCGTCTTTAGAAATATATTTATTAGGGCTATGTAATCCATAGTAACTCTAAAATAGGAAATTATGTTATGCAGTCAAAGTTAGATTTTTACAATCAACTTGATCAAGTAGATAAGCCAATAGTATCTATAGTAGGCCTTGGTTTCGTGGGTGTTGCGATGACCGCAGCTGTCTCTCTAGCAAGAACAAATACTGGTGAGCACAGATATTTCGTACTGGGTATTGATCGAGACGATGAGGTTGGGCTTTCGAAGATTAAGGCAATCAATAGGGGAATATCGCCGATTATTTCTGTTGACCATAGTATTCAGAGTGCAATTCATGATGCATACATAGATAACTCAGTTCTGGCGACTGCAGACCTTAATTTAATCGCATCGTCAGAGATAGTTGTAGTTGATGTTAACCTAGATATAAGTCTTGCGGACATGTCAGATCCTACAAGTATCAAATTTGACGATTACTCATTCAAAGAATTACTTATCAAGATTGCTGAAAACATTCAGGAAGAATGTCTGGTGATCATCGAGACGACGATTCCAGTGGGCTATACAGAACATTTTATAAAGCCCCTATTTACTAATATATTCCGCGATCGCAGTCTGGATCCGAATTTAATTAGACTAGCGCATTCATATGAACGAGTAATGCCAGGAGAAAATTATCTGAGATCTATAACAAGTTATTACCGCGTTTATTCTGCTATTAATGAAGAAGCTAAGCGAATGACACGAGATTTTCTATCTAGTTTTATTGATACTGAAAGCTATCCACTAACCGAGCTGAAAACGACTAATGATTCTGAGATGGCTAAATTGATAGAGAATTCGTACCGTGCAACTAACATAGCATTTATACAGGAATGGTCGGAGCTTGCTGGTAGAGCAGGAGTCGACCTTTATGAAGTGCTAAATAGCGTCAGGAAGCGTGAAACTCATAAGAATATAATGAACCCCGGATTCGGGGTTGGTGGCTATTGTCTAACCAAGGATGCCATTCTAGCCGAATGGGGTTCGCGGGAATTTTTTGAAAATCATGTCACACTGGCATGCTCGATGAAGGCCATCACCATTAATGAAACTATGCCAGACTACTCTTTTAGATTAATGCTAGAGCACTCGAAACACATAGCGTCAAAAAAAGTTGGCATTCTTGGAGTATCATATAGGCCGGCCGTTAGTGATACTAGGCAGTCACCCGCTCGTCGGTTTATTGACAGCTGTATCAGCAGTTCGATAGAAGTGTTTTTGCACGATTTTCTTGTGACACAATGGTCGGAAGTCAACCAACCGATTGTCTCTAGATATACAGAACTATCAAAAGACATAAATATACTTTTGTTTTCTTTGGGTGACGAACGTTACAAGTCTATTTCTCCGATGGAGCTCAAACGCACATTTCCGAAACTGTTGTTAATAATTGATGCTAGTGATGCTGTCAATGATGAGAAAGCTGCTGAGTATCGCCACCTTGGTATTAAGACTGTGGGCATTGGCAAGGGTCACTGGGGTTGCTAGCTATGCCAGAAAAAATATTGATAACGGGAGCGGCGGGTTTTATTGGATACAATATGGCATGTGAGTTGCTGAATAAAACAGATAGTCTTTTGTATTTAGTAGATAATTTACAGAGGGGGCGATGGGATACTGATTTTGAGCGACTGGTCGAAAACCCAAGAGTGGAATTCTACAAAAGAGATTTGAGATCGCCGAAGGCCTTTAGTGACCTACCAGATGTAAATTATATTTTTCATCTAGCGGCAATCGTCGGTGTTCGCAATGTAGTAAATAATGCATCAGAGGTTTTGAAGACCAATTTATTGGCGACGTTAGGAGTTATAGACTATGCAAGAGAATGCTCAAACCTCAGAGGTATGACTTTTTCATCAACAAGTGAGGTTTACGCTGGGACCCTGAAGCACTTTGGCGCGGAAATACCAACACCCGAGGACACTCCTATTACCTTAACCGATCTTAATCAAGAAAGAACAACATACGCTCTCAGCAAAATTACAGGAGAAGTAATCTTCAATATTGATAGCATACGGAGTCAGGTACCTACGACAATCGTTCGTTACCATAATATATATGGTCCTCGCATGGGGTATATGCATGTTATACCCGAGCTATACTATCGGATGAGGCAGCATCAGGAGGTTGAAGTGTTTTCACCTTTTCATACCCGATCGTTTTGTTTTATCGAAGATGCTGTTCGGATGACTCGTATTCTTAGTTTAGCCTCTAGTGAAAACGGCACTTATAATATTGGAAACGCGAGTGAAGAGCTTTCTATAATGACTCTAGCTGGTAAAATCAGGGATGTAGAAGATATGAGCTGCAAGTTGATCCCTGGGAACGTAACACAAGGATCTCCAGAGCGGAGATGCCCTGATATTGAAAAACTTGAAATCAAGTTAGGGCGACAGGAATTTATCACCCTAGATGACGGGCTTAAAAAAACGGTCGAGTGGTACCGAGATCGTTTAGGCGAACGGTTCGAATAACATTTATTCAATTAGGCAATAATATAAATGCAGGCAGTAATACTGGCAGGTGGAGTTGGGAGGAGATTAGAGCCATATACGACGGTTCTTCCAAAGCCGTTAATGCCGTTGAATGATTGTCCCATTATGGAGATTGTCATTCGACAGCTAGCTTTTTATGGGTTTAAGGACGTTTTGATCGCCGCAGGGTACCTATCTCATTTAATAGAAGCCTATTTCCAAGATGGTGAGCGATATGGTGTTTCAGTGCGGTACTTTAAGGAAGAGTTTCCATTAGGTACGGCGGGACCAATTGGCCAGTTATTAGAAGATCTAGAGGATAATTTCTTAGTTTTAAATGGTGATGTACTTACTACATTAGATTTCGCCGATTTGTATAACTCACATGTAGATGCGAACTGGGCAGCAACAATTGCGGTATCTAGTAGAACTGAGAAGATAGACTTTGGTGTGTTGAGCTACGACGAGAACGGCTTGCTTGATTCATATACAGAGAAACCCACGTATACATTTGATGTAAGTATGGGCATCAACGTATTACAAAAAAACGAGATTCTTCCGTTTATTGATCCTGGAAAGTACTTAGATATACCAGATCTTATGGTCAGCATGCACGATGCAGGTAAGTCTGTTTTATGTTATACCACCGATTGCCAATGGCTAGATATAGGCCGTATTGATGACTATAAATTGGCAGGAGAGTTGTTCGAACAAGATAGGGATGTATTTTTACCCCCTGGATGAAGATCCTATTAACCGGTTCTAATGGATTTGTAGGTCGAGTACTTTTGCCATTGCTAGAAGAGTGCTCTGAAGTCCTGACAATCTCAGCTCGGCATGATGCCGAGTGCTCGGAGTATATACGTTCTGAGTATGATGACACATCGTTAGCTCGACTCATTAAACTTTACAAGCCTGATAAAATCATTCATCTCGCAGGCGTGATGAAGTCAGAATCGCCTGACGCCTATTATCGAGTCAATTGTCACTATGCACAAACAATACTTTCGGTTGCGCGAGCTGATCCAAAACGACCCCAAGTAATATTAATTGGTTCAGCAGCGGAGTATGGTATTAACTATGTAGATTCTGAGCTATTTCGAGAAGAACAAGATGGAATACCCGTTAATTATTACGGGATATCAAAGCTCGCGCAAACAAAATTAGGCCTATGGTATCAAAGAAATGGTTTACCTGTGACTATCTTGCGTGTATTCAATCTTACAGGTCCTGGACAAGGAATAGAATTTGTTTTGGGTAGAGTGGTTAACTATATAGGCCAATATGCTACTCAGTTCACTAGTCAATCATCAATCAATCTTCCACTTCAAACGGGTTTTTTGGGTGACCAGCGAGACTTTTTAGATGTTCGCGATTTTTGTGGATTATTGCGAAATATAAGCTGTATGGATTACAAAGAAGATTATTCACTATTGAATGTTTGTACGGGTTCGGGAATAAAGGTGCGTGATTTAGTTGAGGAGTTGCTATTATTGAGAGATATACCCTACTCTGTTGTGGAGGAAAAAGCGAACTCTAATCAGACACCCACTGCCATTGTTGGAAGCCCGAAGAAGTTCATTCAATTCTATGGGAGCTCCTTAGTTTTTGATAGTGGAAGGACCCTGAGAGCTATGTTAGACGAAGTTGCAGATAGTGATACCGTGACTTCTTAGGTTGACTTATGTTTGATCTGTTAGTCAATACTTAACTCTGCAATTATTCATAGATAGTGGATTACGGATATAGCAGACTTCAACAATAAAATCTATTGTACATATTCCTAGGATCGTGGTTAAAAACTAAGTTAGAATTCTACTGAGATTGACTATGGTGTCATCCATCATAATATTGTCCCTAATTACGTTATTTGGTGCTACGGTTAGTGTCTATCAGGAGCACTCTAGGCAGTTTCTCTTAAGGTCTTTACTCATTAGCTGTGTACTACTAACTGCATTATGGGATGTTGCCTCATGGTTGCAAATTCTTAGAATTTATCCAAGCGTTCTGTTTTCGATAATAATTGTGTCATGCGTAGCGTTGCTTTATAAGTTTTTTACTGAGTATCGTATTGTAGCCAGATATGCATTGCGCTACTTCAAATCTCCATCTTTTCTTGTTGATCTTCTGATTATAGTTGCGACAGGTGTTTATGTAGCAATAGTTGGTGTCTATTTAGAGATACCAGCTGATGTATTCGCACACTTGGAAGGCGTGCAAATAGCTTTGAATAATTTGAGAATAGGATTATTAGGTTCTGATCCCATATGGTATTCACTTATTGCGCTTGTCCTAAATTTCTCCGGCGAAGATATACGGGAGATCCTCCAATCCTTTACCTATCTGACTATGACGATCTTTCTTCTTGGAGTTCGGTGTTTTACCTCTGAGGTTGGCCGAAGGCTTCTATTCAACAATGGAAAAAATGCTATTTTTTCTTTACTGGGGGTATTTCTCACAGCCATTCTGTTTGGCACCAGTGTTTTTTCTTATTTGCGCTATTACACATTTGCGCCTGGATATATCGCATACCTAATGTTTTTGCTTGGTGCTCTCGTAGCTACTGATCTTCAGTTTAACCGAAATAGATTGAAAGCATCTGGAAGCTCTCTCCTCATTCTATTATCTTGTTTTTTCGTAACTGTGCATTTCCATAAACAAGAAGCTTTGTTCTTATTGTTGTTCATAGTTTATTCGTTTACTTGGGAGTGTGCTTCCTATTGGCGCTTTAAGAATAATTGGAATCGACTAGGTGTTTCATTTATCCCCATAACTGTATTAGGAGTTATTGTGCTGGCAAGCGTTGTTTCTTATATCTATTTGATGTTTAGTGGTAGTTTCGCTGAAGTTCGACCACCCCTATTCAACAACACAATAACGCTTTCTTGGCTGCCAGGGAATGCAAGCTCTTTGCAAATTGCAGATCCATTAGGACGAGCATATGAGACGTTGGGATTATTGGGACTTACGGTGATTACGCTGTATTTCATACCAACGTCTAGATCTTACAGGACAAAAATAATCACTGTTCTTATATTTGTGCCATTATTGGCTATCTTTAACCCAATATTTACTGAAATTTTTTTGCAATGGACCATGCCGTCAGTGTTATGGCGACTAACATATATGGTTCCAATAGGTGTTGTCGCCGCGCTATGTATACTTAGTATGATTGAGCAGCTGAAAGTAAAGCTAGTTCTTGCACTAATTAGTCTAGCTATAATCTTTTTGCAGCTGGTGCCATTTCCGGGACTTGAACAGCTACAACATACCAGATACACATCACTGTCAATTATCGATAAAAGAAATACTCCAAGACATTGGGCAGATTTGATTGAGTTTATGTCAGAACGGCAAGGTATAAATATATTGACGGATCCAGTAACAGGATACATGCTCGGAGCTTTGACAGGTGTAAGCCATAGTCACTCTAAATTCCATGCAACCAAGATTGGTGATATCAACAAGAGTCAGTATGGACCAAATAGCTTTGTTGATCATGCAAAAGAGGGTGATTGGATGTTCGTTGTCAATCTTCGAGATGGCATTGACAGCATAAATGGGAAACGTTCTGGACATTGGTCCCGGGACATTAGTCTCGTTAGCAATTATTACAGCGATCAATTACTTAATTGGCTATCGATCGATAGGCTTTACAGAACCCATCTGTTGTCAGAATTGCCACCACATTTTGAGTTAGTGTGGTACCAAGATAGCATTTGGGTCTTTTTGTTAAAGCAGGTCGACACCTAAGTGAATAAGGAAAAATCTCAAGCGCTAACAGCAGTGTATATAACTACTAGCCTTGGTATGGGGGGGGCTGAGGAAATTCTTGCTAAGCTCGCTAACGGTTTAACTGAGTTGGGCGATAGAATTGTTATTTTCTCGCTTTCTGGCGATGGTTATCACGGAGAAAGACTGCGACGGCGAGGTATAGAAGTTTATTCAGTCGGAGCTGAGCGTACTAATTTTTCTAGCGCTTTTATTTGGGTAGTAGAATTGATTAGGCTTTTTTTCGCAATTAAGAGGTTGCGGCCAGGTCTCATACATTCTTGGATGTATCCCGCGGATATCGTGGGAGGCGTTATCGGTGTTATGCTACGGGTGCCTGTAATTTGGGGGGTATTTTCAGGTAGCACAGATCGTCGTTTCTATAGCCGTAGAACCCATAATTTCATAAAGGTCTGTGCACGACTTTCCCATTACTTGCCAGCACTAATAATTAGTTGTTCTTCCTATGGGCGTGATACTCATATCAGCGTGGGTTATAGAGAATCAAGGTTTTTATATATTCCAACAGGATTCACTAGAAGTTTAAAAGAAAATATTAGCAAGTTGGATTCTAAGCGAACTACGCTAAGCGTTACAGCAGACACGATGCTGGTGGTAGGGATGCTAGGACGTTATACGGTTGAAAAAGACCATGTGGCATTGGTTCGGGCAGCGGGCTCCATTAATCAGACAAGCGAACGTGTCTATTTAGTTTTTGCTGGGGGCGAAGGTATTACAAATCATAATGATGAGTTTGTTAAAGAAATAGAGCATGCTGGGATGATTTCTAGTACAACTTTACTAGGCCAGATTGCCGACAAGGATGCATTTTTCCAGGCTATTGATGTTTTCGCTCTTATATCTCATTCGGAGGGATTTCCCACGGTAATCGGCGAGGCGATGTCTCATGGTTTACCCTGTATAGTTAGTGATGCGGGAGATGCCGAGATTCTTGTAGGCGACCAATCTCAAATTATCAAGATGGAATCTGGGAGCATTACGGAAAAGATTGCAGAAAGAATTTTGGAGTTCAGCAATAATCAGCAACTACGCAAAGAGATTGGGTTGCGGAATCGTCAAAGAATTGAAGCGCTATTTTCAGAGAAGCTAATGATCAGGCGTTATAGAAAAGCATATATGCATGTAGTCAAGAAAAAATAATCTGTGAATACATTAAAAAATATCGGTTTAGTTGCTCTGTCTCTATTGGTTCTGATTTTGTTATTGGAATTTCTCATATTTAAATTTATATTTCTGCCAGCGGAAATTCCAAGGTTGAGTCAGACTAGCTTGGGTCAAACCCTCACGTATGCGCCTAATCAAAAGGGCGTATGGCGAATCGAAAATCAAGTGGAAGCAATTTATCGTATAAATAATGATGGATGGAACTCATTTCATTCATACTATCAGAAAGAGCGAACCCCCAATCTTCAGAGAATAGCGATAATTGGTGATTCCTATATTGAAGCACTTCAAGTGGACTATGATGCTAGCGTCGCAGAGAAGTTAGAACAACTAGGGAGGAATCGAGAGGTAAATCGTTTTGGTATAAGTGGTGCCCCACTAAGTCAATACATACATATTTACGAAAAAACTGTTTTACAGTATAAGCCCGATGTCGTAATCATTAGTGTCGTGCATAATGATTTTCTGGAGAGCCTATACGGGAAAGAAACATCGGTGTTTTCTCCGGCATTTGCGAAATGGAGATTATTGTCCAATGGTGATTATGAAGTGGTGCCACCACAAGGATATAAGCGTGATTGGAAAAGCTTTATCAAGGGTAGGAACATATATGGATACTTCGTGACTCGAAAGCACGTCAACATAGGGGCCATAAAAAACGCTGTGCTTGAGAGAATGTCACGAAGATCGCAGCGTGGGCAAAAGTTTACCAGTAATATCGCGATTAGTGATCTAGATGATCCTAATTTTAAGAGGATTATTGAGGTATTTGCTTTGGAGCTTAATCGAGTAACATCTGGCGAGGAAATCCACCCAAGGTTAGTTATCATCATGGATGGGCCACGTGGCAATTCGAGCGAGACATGCGCTAAGAAAAAACTAATACCAAGAATCGCTAAGTTGCATAACATTATGACCGAAACTATGGTGTCTAGTGGCATAGAATTTTATGATTTGTGGGAGTTATTTCATTACGAAGAGTGTGTGAACGGGCTTAAGCTAAAAATCCCATCTGATGGTCATTGGTCTGAGGATGCACATAGAGTTGTAGCTAAAAAGCTGGATATGATTTTGGAGTCTGCTCAGTAGCAATGGTCATAAAGCTTAGACGATTAATTGGCGCGTTTATGGGGAGAATAATGTCTCGCAGGCGATTTTCTGGAGCTAAGGTAGTGTCATGTAACTTAAGCGCTAACCTGTCTCCATCTATTGAGACGAAGAGAGCATATTTATCGTTAGATCCGGAGTATTGCTATCGTGGTGGTTCTGTTAGGGATTGGAGAGAACGAGCAAGACCACAGTTGAATCGTTTGTTAGGCATGAATGAGCTTTCTGATAGAAAAATTTCTGAATGCCATACACTCTGGACTGCGGAAGACACTAGGGCAACTTATGAGAAGCGTGCATTGCGAACTTCTTTTGGAGAATATATCCCGATTTATGTAGCTTCTAGTAAGAGCAATCCTGAGCCAAAACACTGGCTTTTTTGTTTGCAGGGGCATACCAGTGGCATGCATATTACTCTGAACTTTGATGGTGATGAAACAAGCCAACTTCGAGGTGCGCATAAGGATAGAAATTTTGGATTAAATGCACTAGAAAATGGTTTTGGGGTGATATGTTTAGAACAAATGTCACTAGGTATTCGGTCAGAAAACAGCGTTACCAAAAGAGCTCCACATCCATGTTTTGATGCTAGTATGCAGTCATTGCTCGTTGGACAGACTCTAATGGGTAGGCGTATATCAGATTTGTTATTGACTCTAAGTTACATGCGCATGGAGAAATCCTATGCAAAATCCTGGGGTGTTATGGGCAACTCACTGGGTGGATCAGTCGGATTGTTCGCATCAGCAATAAGTGACAAAATTGACTACTGCATTGCCTCTTGTTGCATATCTGATTTTTATGATTCTTTGCTAGATATCTACCATTGCGCTGATCTATATATACCAGGTTTGGCGAAGTCATTTAGAATGGGAGATATTGTTGGTCTAAACTCGCCAAAGCTTTTAGTTGCCAGTATGGGTGTGATAGACAGAATTTTTCCGATTAATGGGTTTAGAAAGAGTTTTACTGAAGCGCAGGAGATCTACAGAAATTCAGAAGCTCCCAGTCAATTGAAGGCTGTTATTGGCATGGGGGGGCATGGAATTTATACGGAAGAGATATTTGCTCTGATTAGTAGATCTTTACGGCCACGGTCAACTGATTTCTGAAGTAGTTCGCCAAACTGGCCTTGATGATGCAAAGAATTCTATTTATCCATCACTCGCTAGAGTTCGGCGGTGCTGAGACGCAGTTATTGCATACACTCAGACATCTTGCTAGCCAAGACAATGTAAAAGTTCACCTAGTCGTTTATTATCCTACCGAGTTGACAAAGTTGCGCATCGCTGAATTAGAGGGTGTTGAGAGTTATATTGTAGATAAGAAGCGCGGCCTTCTGGGAGGCGTAAAAACTGTGCTCTTCCTGAGAGGATTTATCAAGAATAAGAATATAGATATGGTTGTGACATATTTGGTGGGTGCGAATCTTGCTGGCTTAATTGCGGGCAGGTGGGGTGGAGCAAAACGCATTGTATGGGGATTAAGGGTCACTAATATATCGTCCTCCACACTTGGTCTCAAAGGTCGAGTTCTTGAGGCTATGATGATTTGGTGTTCCTCATTTGTGGATCTAGTTATTGCGAATAGTATGGCATCATTAAATCAATACACGGACCATGGCCTCAAGGCTAAACGCAAAATTGTAATTCCAAATGGTATCGATATTGACCAGTTTGATAAAAATGACGACTATAGACTAAAGGCAAGAACTATGTTCCATGCAAGTAGTCAACAGATTGTGATCGGAACTGTTTCTCGACTAGTCGAATGGAAAGGCTACGAGATTTTTCTAAACGCTGCACAAAAACTATCTGTCCTTAACTCAAATATTGTTTTTGTATGCATTGGGTCTGGAAAATCCAAATACGAGAAGTCGTTAATAGATTTACAGCATCGCATTGGATTAGACTCAGAAAAGATACAGTGGCTCGGCAATAGGGGTGATATTAGTCATCTCATCAATGGCTTCGATATTTTTACTTTAATGTCAACTTCCGGCGAAGGTCTTTCAAATTCACTGCTTGAAGCGATGGCGACTGGAGTCCCGGTAGTGGCTACTGATGTTGGCGACTCGAGAGTAGCAGTTGGAGATTTTGGGACAGTTATCAGCGCTGGGAATTCTACGCAGTTAGTAAATGCATGGCTTAACATCTTGGCCGAACTGGACAAAGCAAAGACGAGGGCGCTCGAGGGAAGGAAACATGTACGGAAAGAATACTGTTCTAGCGACAATATCCAGAGGTTCTGCGATTATCTAATCGATCATCGATAACCGCGGCCGGTAAGTATGACGACTACTGTTTGTATCATTATTGTTATATCAAGTGTTAAAGAAAAATACTTTATGTAATACAGATCAAATTCTGTTTTCGATTCTGCTTCAATCTTATTAGATGCATAACCGAAATGGATCTGTGACCATCCTGTAATTCCTGGACGTACAAAATGTCTCAAAGAAAAATATGGTATATCTATATTGTATATAGCCTCCCATTCTGGTCTTTCTGGCCTTGGGCCGACAATGCTCATATCCCCACGAAGCACGTTTACAAACTGGGGCCATTCATCAATTCGCCATCTTCGTAGGAACCGGCCTAGCACAGTTATTCGATCATCATTAGTACCAGTAAAGGTTACATTAAAGTTATCTGGTGCATACATTGTTCGTAGTTTGTATATTGTGAATTCTTTGCCATGTAAACCAACACGTTGTTGTTTAAATATCGGTGATCCGCGCGATGTTAGCCAAATAGAAATGGCGAATATCACTAATAATGGAAAGGTTATAAGAAGAGCGAGAAGACTTACTAGGATATCTGCAATTCGTTTTATGGGAAGATAGTAATTTTCGGTCCAACGAATGAGTGACGGGTCACTGGCCACGGTACTGAGAAAAACCCGACCTGTTGAAAGTTCTACCACATCCCTAATGTCGGTTATAGTGCATCCTTTCGTTCTTAAATCCGAAAGAATATCAGTCCAATCCTTCGTCAAAGGCTGGCGTAGATCAATTAGGATATCACCTTCGATGGTCAGCGAGCGCAATTCCTCTGGAGAATCAACGGAAGTTAATACGAGATTGCTACTATCAAGCAGTTGCCAG
>MDTE01134244.1_pt1 | contig 16049 bp, 15 predicted proteins | sample 811231 | NCBI WGS metagenome assembly MDTE01 (sample SAMN05326651, study PRJNA326480) | marine metagenome | isolation source: seawater | place: Indian Ocean: Red Sea | collected 2010
ATCTTCACTTCCTGATGGGATCGACGTTTTTAGCATCGTTAAGTACTAAGACACTGTGTTTTAGGCTAATGGATCTCTGGCAAACGTTCATATTTGACGGTGATAGTTCAGCTAAGTCGGATGCCCGGCGAATCTTCCGTACAGCCAGTGTCGGCATTAGATGTTGGTGAAAATTTACATACTGATGTTGGAGGCGCTGCTTCTGTTGGGATGGCTACTGTTTGGATTAAGGGTTTTAGTTCTTCAAAACTGCCGGTAACCGAAAATCCTGATTTCACAGTTACCTCGATACTTGATTGCCTGAGGTAGCCCAGGAATGATCGTCTAGACTTCCAGATTGATTTTTTTTACTAAAGCAATTGCTTATTGGCGAAATGTATTGCGATTGCGATCAACATGTAGTCGATAATGGTAAGTAGCGCTATAAAAAGACTGGCTTCAAAGAAGAATTGCTGAGGGAACATGATAATTAAGTAGTCGCTTCTTGGGTCTAGCATCCAAAGATCGTTGGCGAAGCTCAAAAAATGGAACTGTGTAAACAGCCAGCCGAAGTTGACAAGGGCTATGCCTCCAAAGATCAAAATAAAGGTGCCGATTCCAATAGCAGACCACTTCAAAGATTTCTTTAAAGCAGTAAAGATATTTCTTTTTAGCACAAAGAATCCGGTGGTTAGAAGTATGGCTAAAAATATTCCTGACCATATGCTCACTTTGAAAACAGCCTGCATTAGGGCTTTAACATCGACCATGTGCAGTATTTCTCGTTCCCTATAAAGTGAAACTTCTGTGCTTTCGAATCTGACTCTTAAATCTAGGAATTCTTCATCGTTGTTGAAGTACTCCTTGATCTGGTCTGCTCCATTGTTTAGCTGGTCTACGGTGAGGCCTGTTTTGTATGAGATATCGTTGCGCCACCAACCATAGTCATATAGCCATTCACTGTTTGTGATGTAGCTTGTGTTAAACAAAATTAGGAATAACGGAAGCACTATAGCGAACACTACCATCCCGACTGAAGTTAGCGTAAGGATTGTCTTTGAGTGTTTTTGTTGTTGTTGGGTGTTTGCTGACATGATAGTTAGGATACTTGTCATTATGTCCACAGGTTTGCATTTGTAGTCCGTAGGGAGGGTGTATTGAGCTCCGAAATGTTACAAAGTGAACAGTCTTCAAAGGCTGGAGATGCGTTCAGTGAACTGTGCGCGATTATCGAGCGTTTACGTGATCCTGGTGGCTGTCCTTGGGATTCTGAGCAAACACATGCTTCCCTTCGCCCAAATCTACTGGAGGAAACTTACGAGACGCTTGAGGCTATCGATGTAGAAGACTCTAAAAGTTTGGAAGAAGAACTCGGAGATATTTTAACGCAAATAGTTTTTCACGCTGATATCGGAAGACGAATCGGTAATTTTGATGCGGCTTCAATTTGTCAAGCAGTGCGATCTAAGTTGATCAAACGTCACCCTCATGTATTTGGTGATGAAGTTGTTATTGAAGAATCAGATCAAGTGGTTGATTTGTGGGAGAAGTTGAAGCGTGACGAATCGGGCGGCAATCGTTCAATCGTTGCCTCTCTGCCAGTAGCGATGCCTGCACTTGCATATTCTTCATCATTACAAAAGCGTGTAATGCGAGCAGGGCTTCCATGGCCAGAAAAACAATCGATGCCACTTGCGTTCTCGAGAATCGAAGGCGAAACCATCGATGAAACTGAAAATCGAGCTGGACGCTATTTGATGGCAGTTGCCCGGCAGGTCCATGCAGCTGGCATCGATCCTGAAACCGCATTGAGGAAGGCGGCTGTTAAACTTAGAGATCATGTTTTGAGAGCTGAAGCAGAAGCTGGAAATGAATCACTTGCGGACATGGACGTCCTTCCAAGAACACAAATCTGGGATCGTACTTGAGGTGGTTGGCTATTTGTTAGGTCAGGTTTTTCGATGTGCTCGATTAACCGGAGCTGTCGGTAGCACGTTGAAAAAACTTTGTATGCTCCGTAGCCGTATAGGTGTTATCGCATGCATTACTTCCTGATAGCGACAGCCCCTACCTCCCCTTCATCGGAGACCCTTCCTATTACAGAACTATAAAGAACTTTATTATTAATCAAATGATTTACAAGGGATTCTAGTCGGTCTTCTGGCACAGAAATCAATAGTCCACCCGAGGTTTGTGCATCAGCGAGAATCATGAATTCCAGCTCAGTAATGCCTTCAGCTAGAGCTATTTGTCCTTGCATAGATTCCATATTTCGTCGGGTGCCGCCAGAGACTGCTCCGGCTTTGGCAAGGTCCATTGCTCCAGGTAGGATTGGAATACTTGCCCAATTCAGCGTTGCGGACATTCCACTGGCTTTCAACATTTGTCCAAGATGGCCCAGTAGCCCGAAGCCTGTCACATCGGTCGCTGCGCTCACCCCCGTTTCAATCATTGCTTGGGCTGCGCCTTTGTTTAGTGTCGCCATTGAAGTTACCGCAGTCTCGATAACCTCAAGTGGAGCGATTCCTGCTTTACCTGCGGTTGTAATGAATCCAGATCCAATTGCTTTTGTCAGCACAAGTACATCACCCGGCTGTGCCTCAGCATTTGTAATCTGTTTTCCAGGAGTGACAATCCCTGTTACTGCTAGTCCGTATTTTGGTTCTTTGTCGTCGACGGTGTGCCCACCGATTATTAATATTCCTGCTTCCTCTGCCTTCGCCTGACCACCTTCAAGAATTTTTGTAATTACTTCCATTCCTAGGTCACGTGGGAACGCCGCGATGTTGAGGGCTGTGATTGGTTGGCCGCCAACTGCATAAACGTCGCTTAGCGCATTAGCTACGGCAATTTGTCCGTAATTGAATGGATCATCAACTATTGGAGCGAAAAAGTCAGTAGTTAGAACGAGAGCGACGCGCTCATCTAACCGGTAGATGGCTGCGTCATCTCCGGTTTCGTTTCCGACTAGCACATTTTCGTCAGTGATATTCGGAATAGGCAGCTTGCCCAAGACCTGAGCAAGTTCGCTCGCGCTGAGCTTACCAGCTCAACCGGCGCAAGATGCCAGTTCGGTTAGTCTTACAGGTTTATCGCTCATAACAGATAAATCTTGTCACATATTTGACGATAGATACATTGTTTTCAAGGGTCACGCTATGATTCAGACTTCCTAAATTTGATTTGTATATACCTTTACCACCCATTTGATTAGGACATTTTTTGTTAATTATTCAAATACACTAAGATAGATGTTTATAGCAATTGCGTTATTTAGCATGCATTGACGATATCGAACTCGATTTACTGTAGGTTTTTTCTTAAAAATTTTTTTAGTTTCATAATTACAAATGTCTAATATTCCTGAATCTGAAGTTCTTCCGATCACAGCCGATGTGAACGATGATGGTCGTTTGGCGATAGGGAGGTGTGATATTCGTTCTCTGGTAGAGGAGTATGGTAGTCCTCTATATATTTATGATGAGGACACTTTGCGTGATATATGTCGAGATTTTATTACCAGTTTCAAAGCTGAGTATCCGAAGATCCATATCGAGTATTCTTCTAAGGCTTTTGCGAATCCGGCAGTTGCTAAAATAGTCGAGGAAGAGGGACTAGATCTTGATGTTGTGACCGGCGGAGAGTTAGCGGTTGCTATTGCATCGGACTTTCCTCCTGAAAGAATGAATTTTCACGGTAACAATAAAGGGCGTGAAGAACTCATTGAAGCGCTTGACTATGGCGTAGGTTTGATCACAGTCGATTCATTTGCTGAGATTGACCTTCTGGATGAGATAGCCCGTGAACTTGGTACGAAGCAGCAGGTAATGCTTAGGTTATCGCCGAGTATTGATCCACATACTCACATGCTAACTTCAACTGGAATTTTAGATTCAAAGTTTGGGTTTTCCATTGAAACAGGTGATGCGGAAGTTGCGGTTGAACAAGCAATTAAAAAGAAAAATCTCGATGTAGTCGGTGTGCACTTTCATCTTGGCTCACCGATATTTGAACTAGAGCCATACTCAGAAGCGATTGACTATGTTCTGAAGTTCGTGTCATCAATGAAGGACAAGTACGGGCTTGATTTGAAGCGCTTTAGTCCCGGAGGTGGATTTGCTATCGGTTATTTAGTTGACAAGCTTCCACCAAAAATGAGCGAATATGCCAAAGAGATTGCGGATGCTATACGTAAGAGTTGTGATGCGTATGGACTTGAAGAACCTGAAGTGACAGTTGAACCAGGCCGAGCCATTGTTGGACGAGCAGGAGTCGCTATTTACACGGTTGGTGGAATTAAGGTCATACCTAATGTACGGACATATGTAAGCGTAGACGGGGGAATGGGTGACAACATTCGTCCAGCGCTTTACGAATCAGAGTACGAAGTGGTTCCGGTGGACCGACCTCTTGATCACCGTAACCAAATAGTTACTATTGCTGGAAAATTTTGTGAGTCAGGTGATGTTTTGGCACGCGACGTTAATTTACCGGACGTACAACCAGGAGAACTCCTTGCATTACCAGCATCCGGAGCTTATTGCTTGATGATGGCTAGTAACTACAACATGCAGACTAGACCAGCTGTTGTCATGGTGAAAGATGGTAAGGCACGATTAATTAGGAGAAGAGAGACCTACAGCGATTTGCTCGCATCGAGCCAGAATCTTGACTGATCAAGGTTCAACTTTAACTGAAAAATCTCCAGTTATTGGTTGGACTGTATTTGGGCACCCTGGTGCTAAGCGATTACTTTCACGTTCGTATGAATTAAATCGTTTATCTCATGCATATTTGATTACTGGTCCTGACAAAGTGGGCAAGCGAACACTTGCCCTTGATATTGCTGCAATGGTGAATGGCGAGCGAATTCCAGACATGTTTGGAGAGCTGCCTCCTCTTGACCTTAAATCTTCGCATCAGGGTGAGCGAATTCGAAAAGGAATTCATTCTGATGTTAGATTGATTAATCCTCAAACTGAAATAGATGGAAGTTCGAGTAAGGCGACACTTGGTGCGTCAAATTTGAGAGGTAGGCAGACCATATCTATCGATCATATTCGCGACATGATCAAAGATTCTGTGACTATGCCCTTTGAGGGCACCAAAAAAGTATTCATCATTGATGGTGCCCATCGAATGGTTGAGGCAGCGTCAAATGCTATGTTGAAAATCCTTGAAGAGCCATCAGGCGAAGTGATCATCATTCTTACGGCACCTACACTCGAATCATTACCAGAAACGATTGTATCTAGATGTCAGAGAATTGAATTGCGGTCGGTTGAGACCACACTAATAGAGCACGAATTGATTCATGGATATGGCGCGGAAGAGGCGGAAGGGAAACTGCTTTCTAGGCTTGCTCAAGGATGTCCTGGATGGGCAATCGATGCACTCAATGATCCCACTATTGTTGACGCACACAATCAAGCTGTTCTTAGGTTTGCAGAGCTCATTGCCGGTGGCATTGAAGAGCGATTCAGATATGCAAGGCAGACAAGTCAACAGTTTTGGCGGGATAGAGATGCTGTTATTACTGAGATAAATCGCTGGATCGAATGGTGGCGAGACGTTGCGATGATACACCACAAACTCACAAATCAGTTGATAAACGTGGAATGGACTGCTTTGCTGTCAGAAATAGCAGCCCAACTCAATGGATCTCAGATATCTAATGCACTGACATCGCTCCAAGATGCTTTGAGTGCGTTAGAAAGAAACGCAGTGCCTCAGATAACATTAGAAGTTCTTATGCTGGATCTGCCTAGTGTAGATCCAGCAAAGGTACCATCCACCATTTTTGAAGTTGACCCGTAAGATTATTCAAAGGCTGTTACGACTGTTCTAAATTCAGATGATGGAATATTTGAGTAAGCAACGGGACGTGGGATAAATGGTAACCATGCCGCCCTAAGTGACTCGCTTATTAGGAATGAGTATGGATTTGGGAGAGGTTCATATGGTTTATTACGTAGCTTCATCCTAGCTTCACCTGGTGTGCGACCTGCTTTCCGGTGGTTGCAAGGTTTACAAGCACTAACAACGTTATCCCATGTGAATTTTCCGCCTTTACATCGAGGTTGAACATGGTCAATTGTCATGTCATTAGATTCGTTTCCGCAGTACTGACAAGAAAAATTGTCGCGCGTAAATATTTCTCTGCGTGACATTTTCCTACGTTGAATCGGTCGTTTTACCATGTATATAAGGCGAATTACATCTGGACGATAAAAAATGTTGTCCACAGTGTGTAAATAACGGCCGCTATCTTGGACTGATTCTGCTTTACCTTTGCATAAGAGTTTTATGGCTCTTCGTATATTGCAGATGCTTAAAGGCTGGTAATTTTGATTGAGTACAAGTACTGGGGCTCTACTGCTTTCAATTGTATTAGTGACCATTTTGCTTCCGAATATCTAAGGCCTTATCTTAAAAGCTTCAGTAGACAAAATTGCTATTTGTTATGAAGAGTTTAATGTTCATTGACTTTTCGGATCATAATCATGGTTGAGGCTAATTAATTGTTTTGATCAATCGCTTGTTCAAGTCGATCAATTGAAATGCCAAATTCTTCAGGTGCAAAACTTATTACGAAGGTTCTAAGGTTTAGCAACGAAGGTACGATTTGTGATCTAATGAGCCATCTTCGAGTATTTTCACGACCAAGATTTTGGGCATATGCGATAGTTCTGCCCGTGATCTCGTCTGTAAATCCTTCAATACCATCAGTTATCAGGTTATCCAGTTCGATTTCAGCTTCGACTGAAGTGGTTGTTTCCACGAACGCGTAACGTGCTAATACGGTCATTACACCACCGGATATGAGTATGCCTGCGACAATTCCTATCAGAACGCCCCCGAGCGAATCTATCCAGGTCGTGAATGTTAGATTTAGGGCTTTCTTGATTATTGCAGCTACAATTCGACTTATAAGGAACACTGCAACAAAAATAATTACATATCCGATAGCAGTGGAAATTGCTGCGCTATCAATTCCGTCCCATATTAGCGATAGCACGTTTCCGGCGAAAAGCCCGCTCAACAATAGGGATATATAAAGCGAAGCTGCATTTAAAGTTGCTGTCACAAGGCCAGTCTTATATCCCCAAATTGCTGATACAGCGAATATGCCAATGAGCACCCAATCAAAAATGTTCATTTGTGTTCATCTCCACCAGTCGTTAGGAGGTGTCGGATTCAATTCACGTTACTATCAGTGCAATCTTGCAGAATTATTCATAACCCGTATCCGTTAGATGAATAGGATTTTACCAGCAGTGGATTATCCTGTTAGTAATTTAATCGTCATCAATGTACTTGATTCCAAGCTCCAATTTATGGGCAACGAGCAGTTTGTAAGTGGTAGAAATCAGTAAAAACTTAACGACTATTGCTATAGATGGCCCAGCAGTTTCAGGCAAATCTTCTGTCGGAAAAGCTGTAGCTTCTTCTCTTGGATATAAATTTCTTGATACTGGGTTGATGTATAGAGCAGCAACTTGGAATACCGTTCAGTTAGATATCGATATTTCAGACCATAACGCCGTTGTAAGTGCTACAAGGGCGATGCAAATTGCTATTACGGCAGGCAGTGAACATGAGAATTCGATCGTTGTTAATGGAGAAGACGTGACGCAACACCTTCATGCTGTCACGGTAGACGCTTCGGTTTCGGCGATCTCAGCAATTAATGGTGTCAGGGAAATTATGGTTTCTCAGCAGCGGAGTCTTGCGTCAAATGGATGTATCGTTATCGTTGGGAGAGATATAGGTACATTCGTAGTCCCGGACGCGAAGCTCAAAATTTATCTCACAGCGACCGCACAAACACGAGCTATACGTCGCTATCAAGATTTTTGTGCTGCAGGCTTGGATGTCAAATTTGAAGAGATATTACAGTCTATGGAGCAGCGCGACCTTGCAGACTCTTCTAGAGAAAATTCTCCTTTGCGGCCAGCAGATGACGCCGAAGTTGTGGACACCAACGATATGACGATGTACCAAGTAGTCGACAGGATTATTGAGCTTTTTAAGGTAAAAGTGTAATGGCTGGCTGGCTGTTTCCGATCTGTAATGCTGGGTTTAAGACAACCCTGAAGTGGTTTTCAGATTTAAGTATAGTTGGGCAAGATAATCTCCCTAAATCAGGTCCGCTAATTGTAGTGTCTAACCATCTTTCCAACTTGGATCCTGCAATAGTTGCGGCCGCACTTCCTGAGTCACCAGTGTTTCTTGCCAAAAACGAACTGTTTAAATTCCCATTTATGTCTTCTTTCATGCGAGCATATGGTGCATTTCCAGTTAATCGACGAAAGGCTGATCTGCGTGCTGTGAATTGGCTCACTAGGCAGTTAGTTAGCGAACGGCGTATGGCAATTGTGTTCCCAGAAGGAACAAGAAGTAAATCTGGAGGACTGTTACAAGGGCAGAGTGGAATTGCTCGTATTGCATTGTCGACCGGGGTGCCAATCATTCCGTTTGCTTTGACTGGATCCGAAAATTTACAAAGTCCTGTTAAGGTTTTCAAACCGACAGCAACACTCAGACTGACTATAGGTGCATCATTTGTTGCGATCCCGTCACGGACATCGTCTACTAATGAGAGAGCGAGCCTAGTCACTACTGAAATTATGATTAGAATTGCAAGGATGCTTCCTGAAGGTTATCGCGGGCGGTACTCTGATCATTGTGATATTGATTTTTCAGCTACCGCAGATTATTCGTGGTCAAACAGAGAGGTGTCCGTTTAGTGTGTGGAATATTTGCATATGCTGGATCTGAGAATGCAGTACCATTCCTGATAGATGGGCTTCGTTCTGTCGAATATCGTGGATACGACTCAGCGGGGATTTCGGTTGTTGGTTCAAATCGAAGCATTAAAACTATTAAGTGTGGAGATCACAAAGAATCACTTCAAAACCTTATTACAACGGTCGATAACGAAGGATTATCTGGATCAGTTGGTATAGGACATACTCGTTGGGCTACTCATGGTGAGGTGAATCACAAAAACTCTCACCCACATTCATCTAGTACCGGCATAGTTTCGATTGTCCACAATGGAATCATTGAGAACTTCATTGAATTGAAAGATCAATTAATCAACTCAGGCGTCCAGTTTAAGTCAGATACTGACTCTGAAGTTTTAGCGCATTTGGTTGGTGACTCAGTCTCAAATGGAACGAACTTACGTGAAGCATTGGTTACGGCAGCAAGTCGAATAAAAGGCAATACAGCTGTAGTTGCCATAAGTGCAGACGAGCCTGATGTCATCGTAGGATTGCGAATTGGAAACGCTGGCGGGATTGTTGTTGGGCGAAACGAGAAAGCCTCAGTATTGGCCTCAGATGCCATCGCACTTTTGCCACACACTTCAGAGGTTGTTTATCTTCAGCCAGGCGAGGTTGTTGAGATCAGCCAAGGAAAGATAACCCTGTCAACAATTGAAGGAAGTCAGGTCCATCGAGATCCAGTGACAACGGATATGGATTTTGAGGCAGGTCACAAGGGCAATCACCCGCATTTTATGGCGAAAGAAATTGCGGAACAATCAGCAGTTGTTCAAGCAGCTATGCGCGGAAGAACAGATTTCGCTGCTGAGACCGTTTCACTTCCTGAATTTGAAATGACCATGGACGACATAAAAAAGATTAATCGTGTGATTTTGACTGGAATGGGTACATCTCTCAACGCCTGCATTTTCGGCGCTTATTTGATTGAGACATTATCTCGAATTCCGGCGACAGCAGAGAACTCATCAGAGTTGAGATATAGAAACCCATCTATAGATTCCCGCACACTCGTTATTGCGGTTACACAATCAGGTGAAACAGCTGACACTCTTGCTGCTATGGAGCATGCTCGCACACTGGGTGCCCCTCAAGCAGTCGTATTAGAACACGAAGGCTCTGAAGCCACACGCATTGCTGATTTCAGTCTTCCAATTAGAGCTGGACAAGAAGTTGGAGTGGCATCTACAAAAACTTTGATTGCTAGCATGACTACGCTGCTGCAACTAGCGGTGGTACTTGCCGAGGCTAGAGGCTCAATTAGTCGATCCACTATGAAAATCATTATTGGAGGTTTATCAGAACTTCCTTCAATGATTGGAAGAACGATTAACTTGAGTGGTAGTTTAGATACTCTTTCGAGTCGACTTTCAGTTTTTGGCGATCTACTTTATTTGGGTCGCGGCTCGCAGCTTGCGATTGCCCTTGAAGGTGCACTCAAGATGAAGGAGTTAGCATACATACACGCTGAAGGATATCCAGCAGGTGAAATGAAGCATGGGGTGAATGCTTTGCTGGGGCCAGATATGGCGACTGTTGTTACTGTTCCAAAGAACAATCTTTACGAAAAGTTACTCTCGAATATTAGCGAGGTTAAAGCACGAGGTGGAGAAGTTGTTGCAATTGCTACAGAAGGCGATACAACAATCGAGAGGGTTGCCGATCACGTTATATTCGTACCTCAATGCCCAGAACTTTTTCAACCATTTGTGACATTGATACCAATGCAGTTATTGGCTTATCAGACTGCCGTTGCGCTTGGCAGGGACCCTGATAGGCCTAGAAACTTGGCAAAGACGGTTACGGTGGAGTAATTTTAGCCAAGTTAGTTAATTTAAACGAAGAGAAGAAATGAAAGCTTTTGTAAAAAAAGTAACTGGATTAATCTTTCTTTGGGGAATTGTACTTGTTCTTTTTTTCTTGTTCGGTTTGCATGGTTGGAGAATATTCCTTAACCCTGGAATAGTGGCTCTGGGTGGCAACAATTATTAATTTATTAGTAATGGATATTTTCCTTCGATTTTCACAGTCTTTATTTCTGATTGAATCCTTTTGACTACAAGTACTGATCAATCCACTTCGATAGGGTTTCGTAATAATCTATTAAATAAACTTGGAGCGTTAAGTAACGCGAACTATCGTCGGTACTGGCTTGGATCTCTGGCTTCAGTTGGTGCTATACAGATTGCAGGCATGGCTCAGGGTTGGTTAATCGTTGACAAACTCGGTGGCTCCCCACTTTCGATCGGTGCACTTGGCGCTGCTACGGCAGTTCCTACTATCCTAGTTAACCTATTCGGAGGTGTTCTGGCAGATAGAGTCGATCGCAGAAAATTGATCATCTCAGTTTCTGCTGCATCGTCACTTTTATTGTTGCTGCTTGCAGTTCTTGACTCAACCGACTTAATTGAAATTTGGCATGTAATTGTTATCGCCTCTGTTCAAGGACTGGTTATGGGGTTTGATGGGCCAGTACGGAGTTCTTATTTCCCCTTGCTTATAGATCGTAAGCACATGATGAGCGCCGTAGCTTTGGGATCAGTTATGTGGCAATTCAGCCGGCTAGCTACACCAGTTGCAGGTGGTTTCATCATACGATTCGGTGGTACGGAGTCGGTGTTTTACATAGGAGTTCTTGGGTGGGTGAGCATGTTTCTTGTGATGATCTCATTGCGAGTTAAGTCACCTCCACCCAGTAAATCACGTAACGTCATAGAAGACATGTTAGAGGGAGTGAAATTTATATTAAGCCGTCGTGACTTCGTGTTGCTTATAGGTCTTACGTATGCAACCCATTTTTTTGGGTTCCAGTACATCCAGTTGATGCCGTTTTTTGTTCAAAGATTAGAAGTTGGCGCGGAGGGGCTTGGCATATTGTTTTCGATCGTTGGCTTAGGTGCCCTTACAGGTACTTTGGTAGTGGGCAGGATTAGAGCTAACAAAAAAATCGGATTCATTATGATTGGTGGTTCGGTTATTTTCTCAGTCTCCTTGGCTGCGTTTGCGTATTCGACCAATTTCTTTTTAGCTCTTTTTTATTTGTATATTGCTGGTCTGGCCAATACTATTTTCTTCGTTGTGGCTATGACGGTACTACAGCTTCGAGTGCCGGAGCGTATTAGAGGTCGAGTAATGGGCGTATACACAATAACGTTCAGCCTTATACCTCTCGGTGCAGTGATGGGTGGAGTATTTGCAACTGCATACGATGAGCGAATTGCAGTTGTTATTGGTGCTTCTATACTTGCCGGGATTTTCTTGATTGTTGGACTTTCACAACCAATGATTCGTAATCTTGACGGTACGAAAATTTCTGAGACGTGAGTCCCCCACACTCGCAACTGACGAGAGCTAGAGATATGACGGCAAGCGATGAACAGGAATTGTCATTGGAGGATTACCATCGATCTGCACTGAGTTTTAGTTCTTTCCGTATTTATTTCGTCGGATCTGTCCTTGCGATGAATGCACTACGACTAGGTGCTTTAGCGCAGGGTCTGTTAATGTGGGAGCTAACCGGATCTACCTTAAGTCTCGGCAGTTTGGCTGCTGCAGTAGCGATACCGATGATGGTAGTCAATGTTTTCGGCGGTGTTTTCGCCGATCGTTATGAAGCAAGATTTCTACTTGGAAGTTCTTCGCTAATCGGTGCTCTGTTACTGGTGATATTAGGTGTTTTGTATATGACAAACACGGTCGAGCCGTGGCACGTATTTACTGTAGCTATTTTTTCGGGTTTAGTTGCTGGTGCAGACCAGCCATCGCGCCAGTCTTTTTTCCCTTCATTGGTTCCGAAGTCGGCAGTGAAAAGCGCTGTCACAATTAATGGATCTCTACTTGCTTCTGCATCGGTTATAGCGCCGACTTTTGGAGGAATTTTAATTGCCGTTACGGGCTTGCATATCGGATTTTTTGTCGCTGCACTTGGATGGGTTGCGATGTTAATTTCCACTCTGTTCCTTCCTGACAGAGGAATATTCTCGAATACCCGCAGTGTGATTAGTGATCTCTGGACCGGATTTGGATTTATCAAGGCAAATCGAGTAATTCTTGTTTTAACTTTGCTCGCTTTCTCAAATATGCTTATGGGATTTGGTTGGATAGCAATCCTGCCGGCTTATGTTGATAGATTCGATGGAGGCGCTCAAGAAGTTGGCTACATGTTCTCGTCAGCAGGTGTTGGTGCACTTACAGGGATTATTGTGAGTGGGAGATTGTCGGTAGGTAGATTTCAGGGATTGGTAATACTTGCTGCTGCCGCAGCTTTCTCTTTAATAATGCTGTTTGTTTCATATTCAGAATTTCTGTTTTTATCAATGGTTTTGGCAGCATTTGCTCATTTTGGCAATGGGCTGTTTAACATTTCTTCCTTAGTTGCCGTTCAAATTAGAGTTCCTGAGAATATTCGCGGTCGGGTAATGGGTGTGTATGCCATATCACAGAGCATTGGAGTTCTTGGTGGATTATGGGCTGGGTTCTTTGCCGATACTTTCGGTATAAGAGTTGGGATGATGGTTGGCCCCTTGATTCTGCTTGTGATGATTTTAGTGATCACGCTGACGCAAAGTAGCGCTCGTAATTTGCATGAGAATCCTTGACATTAGCGATGATGTTTCTGGTTTTATGTATATAGTCTAAAAATCTATGGATACGATTTCTGATAACACTAAACCAAATCTTAGTTCAATTCGTGAACGACTTGAACGTCGCGAGGAACTTCTTTCACCCTTCGCATCACGTTCAATCGACTCTGTTAGGGCACTTTCCGAAAAACCATCAGACACTCGCACGGAGTTTCAGCGAGATCGAGATCGTGTAATTCACACAAATTCGTTCAGGCGGCTGAAACATAAGAGTCAGGTTTTTGTGGCGCCTCAAGGTGATCACTTCACTACACGACTGACTCACGTGATAGAAGTATCACAGGTTGGAAGATCTATAGCGCGATCTCTTAATTTGAACGAAGACCTTGTCGAAGCAATTGGTCTAGGTCATGATCTTGGCCATACACCTTTTGGTCATATCGGCGAGAGTGTTTTAAATCGTATGCTGCCTGGAGGTTTTCATCATAGTCGGCAGTCAGTACGGCTTATAACCAAACTGGAGAAAGGTGGTAAAGGCCTCAATCTCACAGACCATGTCATCGATGGTATACGTAATCATTCAAAGCCTGAAGGCGAGTTTTTATCGCGTTCCGCAGTGGTTAATTTATCTCTTGAGGGGCAAATCGTTCGAATATCAGATGCTCTTGCCTATTTAGCCCACGACATTTTAGACGCACTTCGATCCGATTACATAAAAATTGAAGATCTGCCTAAAGAGGCGATTCAAGCTCTAGGTGTTAGGCATTCCCAGCGTATCGATGCGGTTGTACGTGATGTTGTTGAATCTTCTTGGGACTGTGCTGGTGAAAATAATGTAGAGTCAAACATCGAAGACGTTGGTCGCAAACCATGGATTCGCATGTCATCAGCGCTTGGCAAGATCGTAACTGATCTTCGTGTGTTCATGTTTGATCGTTTTTATCACCCTATAAGTGCATCGACGGAGGGCTGTAAGGCAGCAGCGATAGTCGAGGTGCTTTTTGAGCACTTTAATCGACACCCGTATTTGATACCTGATTGGATAAGAGAATTATCCGATTCAGATCAACGCGCCGCCGCAGACTACGTATGCGGAATGACTGATAATTTTGCATTGATGATGGCTGAGCAAGTGAAGCCAGGTTTGAGTGATGGTGTTTTCCAGGGCCGAATCTAGAAATCCAGCAAAATTACTTCAGCAAAAGCATCAATGGTGCTAATGGATACGTATACTCTAGCGATGGATGCTACCTATCCGTATACGTGTGAGGATTGAACTTTCTAATTAGGTTTGACATGAGTGTACGGCTATAGTCGATAGGTACTTTGAGTTTCCTTCGCATGGCGTTAGTTGATGAAGTAAAAAGTCGTTCCGACATCGTTCAGATTATCTCAGATTACGTTGATTTGGATACATCGTCGCGTCTGCCTAAAGCCAATTGCCCATTTCACGTTGAACGTACCCCCTCATTTGTGGTTTACCCTGAATTTGGTAGCTGGCGTTGCTTTGGATCCTGCGCTGAAGGTGGTGATGTTATCTCTTTTGTGATGAAGAGAGAAAATATATCTTTTCGAGACGCTTTAGAAAATTTGGCTACTCGGGCTGGAATAAAAATCTCCGGTCCCGATACTGGACCTCGAAAGAAGCCAGTTACAGGTTTAATCGAAGCAAATGACGTCGCTGCTGAATATTTTTTATCTCGTTTACAGGCTCCAGTTGGTGAAGATACGGTTTCGTACTTGAGAGATCGTGGAATCGATCTAGAAGCCGCCGTCAGGCGCGGGTTAGGCTTGGCGCCAAGTGGTATTGAAACTCTTTCGGGCCATCTTCGCACGCGCAATGTACAAGCACGTACTGCTATAGACGCAGGGTTGATCACTCGCAAGGACGATGGTTCGTGGCGTGATATGTTCAGAGGACGCTTGACTATAGAGATCCGGGACGAGCGTAACCGAATTATTGGTTTTGGAGGTCGTACGCTTGATGATTCAGGACCGAAATATATCAACACGCCTCAAACTGATGCATTCGATAAATCGTCAGTACTTTATGGATTGAATTGGGCAGCAGAATCTGTAAGGGCATCAAATGAGGCCGTGGTTGTTGAAGGCTACATGGATGTCATAGCTGCTCATGAACATGGCTTCACAAATGTTGTTGCTTCAATGGGTACTGCTGTAACCGGTTCACAGCTCGATTTATTGGCTCGGCACGTAACTGCTGGTGGTTCCGGAACGATCATATTATGTCTGGACTCTGATGCTGCTGGTGAGGCCGCAACAATGCGGGCATTAGAAGATATATCAGCTGAATTGAATTCAGGGCGACGCAAGCGTGTCGAAGTAAAAGTTGCACGACCGGATGGTGGCAAAGACCCTGATGAGGCCATTCGAACCAATCCTGATAACTGGCGAGCGTCTATCAGTAATGCAGGTTCTCTTTTAGACTATTTAATAGATGTTAAGTCAAAACTTTATAACCTTGAATCAGATCAGGGTATTGTAGATTTTGTGCAGAATGTTACACCGATCATTCTCAACATTAGTAACCCTCTTTCGCAGGCTCGTTACTTGTCGAGTGTTTCGGAAGTCACAGGTGTTGATCAGCAAACGATTAAGTCAATAATGGACACGCCTATCGGTCCTTCTGGAACCGGGAGTAATACTCCTGCTGTGGAACCAATTTCATCAGACCAGG
>MDTE01042250.1_pt1 | contig 16047 bp, 11 predicted proteins | sample 811231 | NCBI WGS metagenome assembly MDTE01 (sample SAMN05326651, study PRJNA326480) | marine metagenome | isolation source: seawater | place: Indian Ocean: Red Sea | collected 2010
AGACATCGAGGAAGCGTTTTTGCGAAGCCGCACGCCCAAGATGTACACCGGAGCCACAACCTTGCGAACGCCTGGTCAAGGGTCTGAATTCTATTCTCTGAGGGAATATGTGCCCGGTGACCCGTTCAAGAACATCAACTGGAAAGCGTTTGCACGTACCGGCGATTTGATGGTCAACGAGAAATGCCGTGACGCCGTTACCGACCTTTACCTCATCCTTGACAGTCGAGACCTGGCGCGTATCGGAACGGTGCTGAAGAACCCGCTCGAGATGGGAACCGTTTCCGCTGCCAGTTTAGCAGCGTTCTTCCTCAAGCGACGCGATTCGGTTGCGTTGGCCATTTATGACGAGAAATTGTCCTATTTGCCACCCGATACGGGAGACAAGCAGTACTTCAAAATCCTCAGTGCTCTTGCTGGTGTGACCCCCAAAGGGACCATGCCGTTGCAAGCCGTGACCAATTCATTGAGCGGTCGCTTCAGTCGTGGCAGTCCCGTGTTTATCATCTCCTCCTGCGAGGGTGATGGGACGGTCCCCGCTGCTGTGCGAGACCTCGTTGGCCGAGGTCATGAAGTCACGGTCCTGTCGCCATCCAGCGTGGACTTTGAACGGCTTGTGAGTCGTATTCCACGCATGTCGTATGAAGTGCTCAAATTGGAGCGCCAAAACCGTTTGACAACGCTTGCTGGCTCAGGCGCTCAGGTCATTGATTGGATGCCGGACATGGATTTGTCGCAGGCGTTGATGCAGGTGAGGGGGTACTGAAATGGCAGGTGAAGTAGGCCTTCAATCGGATGTTTATCTCGAAGGGACTGCAAAACCCCGCACCCTTCACCTCAAGAACTTGCGAAGGCAATGGCAAATATTGGCGCTTCAAGTCGTGGCGACCGTTGCCCTGATCGCCATGTATCTCGAAGTCGTGTCAACCTATGTCGTTGGTTCAATCGACCACACCATTTTGTTTGACACCATTGAACTTCTCATCTCCGACCAGTTGCCACTCGGCGATTGGCTCACGGGTGAAGGAAGGGACGGCATGGGTCGCTTCTTCGTGCCGTTGGTCCTAGGCTTGGGTCTCGGTGCTGTCATGGCGTTCATCGCTTTCCAAACGCCAAAGGTCCAACAACGGATCAAACTCGGATTCATCATCGGGCTCATCACGCTCCTCGTCGGGCGTCTCATCCTGTCCTGGTTCGCTGGTATGCTGTTTTCCTTTGAGTTGCGTTTGCCAAACAACGCTGAATTGGAAACGCTGCAATGGCCGCTGTTGATGATCATGTCCTTGCTCATTCTTTTCATCTACCTTCTTCCCGTCATCATGGGCACCCGTGGCATTTGGGGGTTGTCGCGCCGCTCTATCGCTTGGGCCATTGGCTTTACACTGCTCTTTTTGGGTATTCACGCCATCCTCACCTTCCCGCTCATCAAAGCCCAACTTGGCTCCTATGGTGGAGCACTGGCCACGCTCGAGAGCCAGACTTCCGACCCCACCATCGGGTTGTTTGGGCTGAAACTCGTGACGCAAGAGCAATTCAATCTCATCCTCATCGCTGTTCTCATCATGGTCTTCCAGGAAGCCAGTTACGGTGTCATCCGAAACCTTGAGTACGCCTTCCGCCTTCCTGAATCGTGCAAGCGAGACCCTGAATACGTCCGACAGATGGACAACGTCCTGAACACCCATCTGCGACACACCTTCCTGTTCCTCGGTCTGACGGGCGTAGCAACGATGGTCGCGCTTGGATTCCACAAGGTCCTGTTGACCGTGGTTTCCGACACCACAGGCAGTCAATGGGCAGGCCAAGTTTCCGAGTCGATTGAATTGACATTGACCTACGGTTTGGTGATTTCAGCACTGCTCTTTTTGAGCATCATGGCCGTGCTTCGTTTCTTCATTCCATGGCAGCGAGTCATCGGCTTTATTCAATCCCGCACAAATCAATTGCCAGCTGAACCTGAAGGCAAGGATTTCTCGCAACTATGAGGACAACCACCGTTGGAGGCCTCTTCCCAACAGTTCCACTGACGCCAAGAGAGCGAGTGGAAACAGGATGTATCCGAGAATTACGCCAAGGATCGTGTTGTCAGTCGCCTCCGTTACCTCGCCATGGAAGAAGCAGAAGGCAATCACAGCGAGCAGCAACAGCAACCGTTCAATCCACAACGGATAGGATTTTGCGAGTTGCTCTTCTCTCCCCATCAGCGTTGACGACATGGTGGTCAACCTCAGAAGTCAAGGTTTGAAAGACGGGATTCAAGGTCGGCAAGAGCAGCATCACCAGGTGCAGCTGTCGGCGGCGCAGCGCTGTGGCGATGGAGTCGGTCCGCATCAAGGCGGGCGAGTTCTTCCTCCAACTTCGCTCGCTCATCGTCAAGGCTCTCGTGCATCACGACCGATTCATTTGCAGGGGTCTCGATTTCAGGCTGTTCGACGTCTTGCGGTGCAGAAAGGGGCGACCATCCTTCTTCATCCACCATGGCCTTCTCCGTCTGCACAGGTGCAGCGAGTTCAGCGTTGATGAGATGCGGCTCAAGATGTTCCAACATCTCATTGGAGACAGGAAGTCGTTGTTCAGCTGGAATGGATTCCCGCTCAAAAGGCAACAAACCGTCGCGTTGGAACTCCCACATCATCCCGTGCGGGCGTCCATCGGTCAGTCCCGATGCATCCAACTGCGTGATGAGTTCTTCAAGCACACGAGCTGTTTCTTCCAAACCAATGGCTTCACCTGCATCCCGTTGGTCGGCTTCGAGGTAGATGTCGTCGAGCGCGACTTGAATGAGTCTACGCGTGCCTTGTGCGAGGCTCGGCAAGGCTTCAGGTCGCTGGCAGTTGGCTAACAGGGCTTGAACTTCATGAGCCGGTGCACCCAAGCGCTCAACCTGTTCGAGGACGTTTCGAATACGCCGTAGCATCGTGATCGAGCGGTCAAAGTCCTCAAGGAGATGTTCCAAATCCAACACCACTTGGTTCACCGTTTCCCCGAGCTGATGTTCAAGTCGTTGTTGAACGGACCAACGTGCCAAGCCGCGTACTGCACCAGCGGTTTGTGGAACTTGACGCTCGAGCAACGTCATCACTTCAGAGGACAGCAAATGTCGAGGTGTCGCCGCCACATGGTCCACCGTTCCCTGAATCACTTGGAGGGCTCGTTCAACGGCCCTGTCGAGCATGTTCACCGAGTAACCCAATCCACGAGCGTGTTCCAAGCGTTCCAACACCGGGCCCAATCCTTGGAAGGTGTTGTTGTCATCGAGCAGTGCCTGTGCGAGCGGCTCTTCAGCCAAACGTGCACGAAGTCGCTCCGCCTCCTGAATGTCAGCAAGGGCTTCTTCGTGGGCTTCGGCGAGGGCTGTTGCTTTGTCGACCAACGAGGCCAGCTCCGCTTCAGCATGACCGCGACGTGCGCCAAGGTCGCCCAATTCACGCAAAACAACCCGTCGTTCGTCCATCAATTCGCGCAATTCTGCTTGGATGTTCGCACGTCGGGCTTCGTCCTCTGCCCGCCTCAAGCGGTCTTCCTCCATTCGCTCACGGGCATGCTTTTCTTCGGTACGAGCGGCCTCCAGTTCGAGGTTGTTGACATGCACTTGTTCCTGCAGCGTGAGCAGGTCGGCTTGGGTTCGGGCGTGACGCTCGCGAGAAGTGTTGACTTGTTCGCTGAGGACCCTCAGGCGGCGCTCTTCGTCCTCGCTCTGTTGACGAATCGTGTTCAAACGCTCGCTTCCACTGTCAAGATTTGCTTGAAGTTCAGCTTCTTTCAGCGAGAGTGATTCGATCATGGTTTGCAATTCAATGCTGCTTTCAGCATCCCCAAGTGCTTTGGCCAATTCAGCAGCACGCTCGCTCACTTGGTGCTCGAGTTCATTGACTCGGCGCATCAAACGTTCCGCACGTGCACTCGCTTCTTCCGATTGGCTTCGCGCTTGAGCGAGGTCAACCTGCATGGTGTTGAGTTGAACATTGGCGTCCTCCAATGCAGAGGTGTTTTCTTGACGGGATTCGGTTGCTTCCCGTGCTACGATTTGCGCAGCTTCTTTCTTCTTCTCAAGGGCCTTGACCTGACTCTCAAGCACCGCTTTTGATTTGTTGAGTTCATCAATGGTTTGCTCCGCTTTTTCGAGTTTGCGACGCAACCCCGAATCAACGGCACTGACGGCTTGGTCCTTCATGACCGGAAGGGGCTCAGCAACATCGGAGCCATCGGATTTGAACTTCAACTTCGAACGCTCTTTCTTCAGTGATTCAAGACCTGCTTCAAAGCCAAGCAAATCGTCAAGCAGCGCTTTCAGCGAGCTCTGCCGTGCCTCAGAGCGGGTTCGTACAGTGGCCAAATCGTCGATGAAGGTGCTGACAGAGAACGCATCCACGGTTCCAGAATTGGCCGATACAATGGTGCCTGCGGGGAAGCGGATGAGCTTGACCTTTCGTTTTGGTTCGGTGAGCGCCATCATGGCTTCCTCTCGGTTTGAGACGGAAGGCGCCCACAGGGCGATAGGAACACCACGATTGAGGACAAGGGACACCGCTTTGCTCGAGGAGCCGGACTGGATGTGTCCAGTGACCTCTTCGTTGATGCCCGCCTTGAGCATGGAAATCACGGCGTCCGGGCCACCGCGACCGTCACGCAGCGTGAATCCTTCGGGGAGTTTGGTTCCATGGGACCCTGCCGATACGAGTTCACCTTCCAGAGCGATGGAGGCAGAGGAGAGCAACCGTGCATGGTTGGCATCCTTTTCGGTCCAGACCGCGAGGGAAATATCGCCGCTTTGGGCAAGCAACAGTGCCCCCTCGCCGCTGTGAAGCGTCCAATGCCCTTGCCCCGTCACTCCAAGCTCTGGCTTCAGGTCTTCAATACGAATGTTCGACACAAGATCGTGAAGTTCACTTGCCAAGGTTTCTTCCGCACCCAATCCAGGCAGGTCACCCGCATGATCGATGAGCATGCCGCTGTCGATGGCCATGGCACCTCGAACGGTGGTATGGCTTGCCATTTCTCGAATCACAGTGGATAAATCGCGAGCGAGCAACCGTTCAACCATGTTCGAGGTGGATTTCATGCCTTGGCGGTCTGCCTGATGTTCGAATGCCTCTGGCAAGATCTCAGCGACACTACCGAGCCCTCCAATGCTGTAGGCTGTGGCAGTATGGCGGACTTTTTGTGAGGATTCAATCGCTTCAAGCGCAGTTTTTGCTTCAGCACCGCCCAGCATGACGCCCTTTGTATCGCCCTCAACGACCCATGCCACAATTCTCCCACCGCGCACGAATCGGTGGCCTACGGGTTTCTTTCGACGCCCAACATAGGTCGAGATCGCTCCGTGCGCAAAAGGTTGCAATTCGCCCTCAACGAACGTGATATCTTCGTTTACAGGCGTTCCATAAGGCAGTTCAAACATGTTCTTCACCTAGATTTCGGGAGTCGTAGCGAGTTGCCGTCGCAAATGGTCGGTCGTGTGGCGCCAACGGGCGATGTTACCGTTGGTTCCGTTGAGCATAAGGATTCGATACGGTGTGATGATGTCGATCATGACGGTTTCATCGCCTTCTATCCAAACCTCATGCAAATCGCCCAAACCCAGTTGTTGCGAGGAGTCAAGTGCTGCAGAGGTGAGTGAAACCGCACGGTCGGTGGCCGGCAGTTGTCCTTTTGGGCCAACTGCCGAGAGCAACCTTCCTCGGTCATCAAACATCATGGCCTGTTCAATCCCCGCCTGATTGAGAAACTCACTCAAGAGACGTTGCAACATGGCTTCTCAATTCTCCCGACACCGCTGTAGCCTTCAAGAAGTTTTGCGCTTGGAGCAGCGATTTTGTCCATTTGGCGACCTTCTGGGATTTTCCAACTGAAAAATGGTTTTCACTTTCTCCTGATGTGGGGTTGTGTGGCCTGTTTTTTCGCATACGCCCGGCGCTGATTTCTGAGCCAAAATCTCGAGAAAATCCCTTCTTGTGCATGCTTTAAACCTTCAATTGAAAAATTAATTCTTCAATTGGAAAATTCCACCAAAAATGCGCGAGAACACATGCTGGATTCATGGGTGAGATTCAAAGGAGGAGCCCACGAGCGTGGCCCATGCAAGGCGGAACAGAAGGGGCACCTTTTGTCATCCCCCAATGCGATTCCTGCGACAAACCCGCCGTTGTTGAACAAGCGTACTCGGGGCGTGTGTTGTGCGGTAAACACCTTGCCAAGTCGGTCAGAAAGAAGATCAGCAAAGAACTTCGTTCTCAGTTGGTGCTCAAAAAGGGCGAACACACCACCATCCTTGTCGCTGTGTCAGGAGGCAAAGACTCTGCGGTCTTGCTTGATGTTCTGGTTGACCTTCTTGGTAAACGAAACGACGTGACCATTGTTGCAGGCACCGTGGATGAAGGCATCGAGGGTTACCGTCCACCCTCCATCGTCTGTGCAGCTTCTCTGTGTGAACGCCTGGGCGTGAAACACGAGGTGGTGACCTATCCCGAATTGTCGTTCCTTGAGATGGATGAAGTGGTGACCCGGTTACCAATGGTGATCGAGAAAGACAACGATGCACCACGTATGGCGTGTTCCTATTGCGGGGTGTTCCGCCGTCAAGGCATCAATCACCTTGCACAGCGGGTCGGTGCCGATGTGATCGCTCTTGGTCACAACCTCGACGACATGGCACAAACCGTGCTCATGAACATGGCCAATGCAGACATCGAACGTACCCTCCGTCTTGCACCGCATACAGCCACGCCGGTGGACGGACTTTCGCCTCGAATCGTGCCACTTCGATGGGTCCCCGAACAGGAAATTCACCTCTATGCCCTGCATCGCGACCTCCCGTTGCATCACGAAGAATGCCCGAATGCCAGAGGCGCCTTGCGATGGCGTCACCGAGAGATGGTCGCGCAAATGGAAGCGGATGTACCCGGTACACGTCACGGCTTGGTGCGGATGGCTGATCAAATCAAGGCCCTTCGTGATCAGGTCGTTGAATTGGGAGGTGGCGAATCTCGCCCTGCACCTCCCACGCCTTGCCCGCGTTGCGGTAGTCCGACTTCAGGGGCGCTATGCAAGGCCTGCGATATGCGAGATTTACTCGGCGTCGAACGTGCCTAGAGAAGGTTGTGGACCAATTCTTCAAGGTCTTGCGGGCGACCACAATAATGGCAGCGCAACTCCAACGGTTCTCTTGAAACGACCTTGAGCCGATGAGGCAACGGCTCACGGAGGTTCGTTGTGATGCAGTTCGTGAAGGTGCACTGCACCACGTTGGTGACTTCCTCGCCCAATTCAATGGTCATCTTCTCTGCCACACTGTAGGCACGAATGATGGCAACGTGAGCATCAGGAGCGACGAGTGCAAGCCGGTTCAGTTCGTCTTGCGTCAGTTCACGGTCCTCCACCTTGATGATGTCCTTCGTGCCCATTTTCTTCGATGGCACATTCATCACCATCGATACCGGTACCGATGTTCGCTTGTTGATGCCAAGCATTTCGAGGACACGCATGGCCTGTCCAGCGGGGATGTGGTCGATGACGGTGCCGTTGCGAATGGCGGTGACTCGGCGCATGTTGTGTTCTTGAGACATCAAGCCTCACCTCCTGGGATCTTTGCGGGGACTTCTATGTTGAGCAACCTGCACAGCAGAGCCATGCGTGCGACGACGCCGTTGAAGGCTTGCTCAAAGTAGCGTGCGTGGCGGGTAGCGTCTACCGAAGGATGAATTTCATCGACCCGTGGAAGTGGATGCATGATGATCATGTTTTCTTTTGCCCCATCAAGATTTGAGGCATGCAGCTTGTATGCACCGGCGACCTTTGCGTATTCATCTTCGTCCGCAAAGCGCTCCTTTTGGATTCGGGTCATGTAAACGACATCGGCATCGTCAAGTGAATCCAACAAGGCTTCTGTCTCAACAACCTTGGCCCCATGGTTCGTCAAATCAGCAACGATTTCTGCCGGCATTTTCAGCAGGCTGGGACTGGCGAAGACGAGTTCACAGCCGAATCGAATCAAGGCGTGGCTGAGTGAGTGGACGGTACGACCGTAGCGCAAGTCGCCAGCGAGGACGACCTTCAATCCCTCGAGCGTTCCGTGAGCCTGTCGTATGGTGAAGAGGTCAAGCATGGTTTGTGTGGGGTGGTGTCCGGCACCATCGCCTCCGTTGAGGATGGGGACGCGAGCAGCGTCTTGGGCGTACTGGGCCGCTCCTTGCCGTGGATGGCGCATGGCGATGATGTCCGTGTATCCATCCACCATCTGGATGGTGTCAAACAACGTTTCACCCTTCACCACCGACGAAGTCTTGACATCGCCCAGATTCACGACATCGCCTCCCAGCCGCTTCATTGCGGTCTCAAAAGACATGCGGGTGCGGGTGCTCGGTTCAAAAAAGAGGTTGCCGAGTATTTTGCCTTGGAGCAAGGGCAAGTACGTCTCGCCTTTTGCAACGGGCAACAGGCGTTCAGCATCATCCAAAATGCTCAGAATCTCTTCGTTGGATAAATCGTCCATGGTGATAAGTCCGGGCATGATGCTCCCTCGGGAATGAATACAGCCGAAAGACACCCTTGAACATTCCCGCTCCTCAAGTTCATCTTTCATGCCATGGGCAATTCATCGGAGTGATTATGGGGGAACGATGACCACGGCTTGGTATGGTCACCTGGGCGGATACCGATACGGCCATTGAAGCCGTACGTTTCAGGCGTCAGAAACGGGTGGAAACAACCACGCTGTTGACTGCCTTGTCGTTGCTCTTGTGTGCGATTTGGCTGGCTTGGCCTTCCCTGAAGGCCTTGGTGAACGGTGACGGGGTTGTGCTGACGAGTTTTGGCGCCCCGCTTCTTCTGCTTCTCTGGGGCATCTTTGTCCAAGATGCCACCCTTGACGATCCAAACGCTCGCTCTCGTTTGGGTTCCTCCACCGCTGTGGCTTGGCCGATTCTTCTTTCCTTAGGCGCTCTGGGTCTTGAGCCCGCGCTCACGCAACCACTGTTGGGTAGCCTGCTTGTCCTTGTGGTCGGTTTGCTGTGCCGCACGGTTTCAAGGCAAACCATGCGGGGGAATTTCGGCGTTTTGCGCTACCGTTCAGTCCTTACTGGCATAGGCACCGTTTCTGCGATGGTGCTTGCAGTCACGCAAATCGAGACCTTGTCTTCATTGGCGGGCCTGGGGGCATGTCTTGTTGTGGCGCTTGCTGTGGGCGATACGTTGTACACATGGACGGTCGGCGATGACAAGAAGGTTGAACGCAAGGCATTTCGCAAGCGGTTGGATCAACTCGAGCATCGCCTCCTTCAACTCAAGGCGGAGGGGGCTGCCGTTGCGCAAGCCGCCAGCCTGATCACCACGGCGAAGGAAGAAGGCCATCTTGACCCCGATTACGGTATGCGGCTCTTGGATGAAAGTGAGGAAGACATGGACCGTGCGCTGTCCCTCGCCGACGATGTTGAGATTATTCGAGAAGATGCGCTCAAGGCGGTTGAGGATGCTGAAGCCATCGCCCCCGTGGCACGACGGCCGAGGAAAGCCTACGACATGGGCCTGAGGGAGGTGAGCCTTGGTTCACTGAGAGAAGGTGAAACGCTCTACCGTCAGGCCAAGAAACGGGCGGTTGAGATCCTCACTTGGTGGAAACGCGCCGAGGACACCATTCTCGAAGCAACGCGTGCACTGGATGGAAAGAAAGGGGATGGCATCGCGCATCTTCGTGACCTCTTGGCAGAGGCAAAGGAAAAACTGAGTCAAGAGAAACCGAAGGAGGCGTTTGAATTCGCTGTTGTGATTCCCGCTCAACTCGAAGCCGATGCAGGGGCGCTTGAACGAGCAGAAACGGCCTTGAGCGAAGCAAAACGTCATCTCAAGCAGGCGGACGGCCTCGACACGGATGACTTGACAAACCGATTGAATCAGGCCGAGGAGGCGCTTGAGCAAGGCAATGCGAGTCAAGCCATTGGTTTGGCGGATGGTGTTGTGCGCACCATCGAACGGGAGCGTGCTGCAATGGACGATGTCCTGCGCGCACTCAAGCAAAAGAAGAACCTGGTGAAACGGTTCGAAGGCCGTGATGACGAAGCCAAGTGGCGAGCGGCATTGGACGAAATCGTCCAAGCGGCCGATGAGCGTTCTTGGTCGCATGCAGGCATGTTGCTTGAGCGAATGACCGCCGGGCTTGACAAGGAAGGGAAAGCCAGTGACGATGCGCTGGAACTCTACGATTTCGTGATGGACCAGTGGCGTGTTCTTCGTAACCAATGCGAGGCCATTGGCATCGGTATTCAGGACGATGACCGGAGGGATTGTGAAGCCGCCATTGCGCTCGCTGAAGAGATGTTGGGCGTGAGCAAGATCGAAGAATGCCTGCAAGGGCTCGCTCAGGCAGATGCAGCCATGGAGCGATTACGCCGAAGGATTTGATCACAGATCAAGCACGTTGGCCTTGGTAGCGGCTTGGTGGTCAAAAGATGCGGGTAGTCCAAGGTCAACGGGCATGCCTCCAATGGACACCACAATGCCTGTCAAATGCGTGTACAGTCCGATTGGGAGGTTGTCAGGAAGGCTTTGATGGGCGTTTTTCCGCCCCAACTTCGTCCACTCGTCAGAAGAGAGAAGCCCAACCCAAGCATTGGCGTTCATCGCATGGGCTTTGAGAACCTCCTTGTCCAAGACGGGGGGTACGGTGGCGTTGTGCTTTGACCAACGCAACCACCAATCCGTTTCCTCTTCGAAAATCCATTGAAGTTTGGTCGGTTCTGATGCAGGCCGTTGCGTTTGGCCGAGTTGTGCAAACTGGTGCAATGCCCCTCGGACATGAGGGTCGCGTGGATGCTTCTTTCGAAGTTTTTCCAACATGTCCACGGCGGTAAGCGTTCGTCCTGCATCGTGATTGAGCAGGGCGCGAGTGACGGAGCCCAACACCCATTCATCTTCTTCCATCTTCGCCAGCACCTGCTCCAGGTGATCGAGGGCTTGTTCACTTTGCCCCATCATTCGCAATCTTGCGATTTCACCGAGGTACATGCGACGTTGAGCAGGCTGTTTTGGATGCCGTGTGCGCAACGTCGTCGTCCCTTCTTTGAAGTGCTCCAGCATGGCGATGTTGTCTTTCGTGAGCGGGTCAATACTGAGCATTGCCCGAGCATCAGTAAGGGCCTTTCCGCCCAATTTCAGTTTGGGATGCAGTACACTGGCCACCCACTTCAAGCGGACAGCTTCAATGTCGTCGTTGGCAAGGAGATTGAGCCGTGGAGTGACTTCGCGGTAGTCCCGCTGCGCAAGGCTGGCAGCGCACAACACCAATCGGGAGATTTGCGCATCTCGACCACCTTGCAATGCGAGAAGATCGACGGCCAACTCCTCCGCTTCATCCCATCGTCCAAGACCGACATAAAGCATCATTTTTGCTTTGGTTTGACGCACCATGTCCAAGCCGACGAGTTTGGCTTCCAAGCCTTGGCTGAAGGCTTCATAACGCCGCATAGCGGTGCTCCAGTCGTCGTTTGCGAGCAACTCACTGACGGGGCGTTGCTTGAGGTAAATCATGTCGCTCATCCCACGCAACCGCGTTCGGTCTTCGTCCATGGCCGCGTCAAAGGTGATTTCATCCAGTTGGCTTGACCGTCGCCAGGAAAGGCTCCAAATCGCAAAGAAGGCGATCTGCCCACCAGAGGCGAGCAACCAGGTCAATTGCTCGAGGGTGTCCTTTTCCATGATGGAGCACACACTCTGCTCCCATGCCCCACAGGCATCACCTTGAGGGAGAAAACTCGAGTCCCAGAAGGTGATCATGGCAAGCGCTAACAAGAGCATGGATTGACCGGCGAAACCGGTGAAACAGAAGTTCAACACGTTCGCCTGTTGGACGGGTTCGGCACGCAACAATCTACTGTCGGCCAAACGGATACCGCCAAACCCGGAGACATCTTGAATATCAAGGAACAAAATACGAGCGACTTCGTACACGAAAAGGAAGCCAACGGCTGCGACGTTGAGCAACAAAAACAGGAGCAGCGAGGTGACGATGGGGACACGAATGCCTGCTTGCGGGATATGAGAGAACAACTCGATGAGCCCAAATCCAAGCAAACCCCCTTCCTCCATGTAGGTGGATTGAATACGGTATTCGGGCAGGTTCAGGACTCGGTCAGAATGCGTGAACATGTCCGGATTGTAGGCCAACAACATGAGGGAGACGAGGGTGTTGAAGGCCACAAATGGCATGGCGACAAGGTTGAGGTGCACAACTTGTGCGATGAATTGTTGGCGAGCGTTGGGAAGGTGATTGTGAAAGGGCGAAGCCTTTCCGTCGGCAATTTGCTGAGACGATTGTTTCAACGCATGCCACGAGGACCCAAGGATCCGTCCGTAGGCGAGCACTGCTGGACTGAAGGCCAAGAGAGCAACCAGGCTGTAGGTGCTGGTCGTTGAAACCCCTTGAGTGTGCATCACATAACCAACAGCGCCCGAGAGCAACAACCAGGAAACGGTGAGGGCGACATAGGCAATGTTACGTGCTCTGGTGTTGTTCTGCAACGTCGCTCTGCTCACGCCCAACGGTCGAATCACCTGCGCCCCCAACGAGGTTCCGCTCGAAACAATGGCAGGCAGGATGATGAGAATAAGAGCAAAGGCCACCGAAGGTGCGTGATAACCAGCGGAATACCCTGCACGGAAGTTGATGAATTCAAAGAAGAGCACCAAACTTCCTGTCAGCGCCATGAGGTAGGAGACGACACCTAGCCTCGTTCTTCGCTGAGAAAGAAGTTGCTTGACTTCTTGAACCGTTGATGTCACCCGGTGCACTTCGTAGGTCTTTGGGGCTGTTTGAAAAGCGACTTGCAAACCTTTGAGCTGACGGGGAACCACGTTTGCCCAAAAAAACCAAGCTGTCAGGGCTGCCAAAACCAAGGGAACCACCATGTTGGCGGAAAATCCTTGGATGATTTCAGGAGATGCCATGGACCATCATCACGCTTCAGAAGGTGGGACGAGAGCGGGCTGGCTGACTTTGCTGTCAATTTCATTTCGCAGGTCAGCAACGAATTGCTCGAGTGGAATATCAGCGATTTGGTCACCGCTACGGGCGCGCAAACTGACCGTTTCCTGCTCCATTTCTCCATCGCCAAGAATGACCATGTAGGCCGGCTGGAGTTTTCGATGGGTTCGGATTTTCTTCCCCACCGTGTCGTCACCGTCATCGACCTCCACGCGCACACCAGCGTCTTTGAGACGATCCGCCACCTGCTGAGCGTAGGCTTTGTGCTTCTCCGAGATGGTGATGATGTGGCATTGCGTTGGCGTGAGCCAGGTGGGGAATCGGCCAGCAAAGTGTTCGATAAGAACGCCACAGAAGCGTTCCATGGAACCGAAGGGCGCACGGTGGATCATCACCGGTCGGTGGAGTTCTCCATCGCTTCCCTTGTAGGTCAGGTCAAAGCGTTCTGGAAGGTTGTAATCGACTTGAACCGTGCCGAGTTGCCATTCTCTACCGATGACATCCTTCACGACGAAATCGATCTTCGGACCGTAGAAGGCGGCTTCGCCTTCTTCTTCGGACCAAGCAACACCCAGCGATTCTGCAGCGGCGCGACAGGCTTCTTCGGCCTTGTCCCAGCGAGCAGGGTCCCCGACGTATTTGGTGGAGTCGGGGTCTCGAAGCCCCACGCGGACACGGTAGTCTTCCATGCCCAACTTGTCAAAGATGATTTGCACCAGTTCGATGCACCCCAGCACCTCTTGTGCCAATTGTTCCTCGGTCACGAAGAGATGTGCATCGTCCTGCGTGAATCCACGAACTCGGGTCATGCCCGAGATTTCTCCGGATTGCTCCCAACGATAGACAGTGCCAAATTCAGCCAACCTCAGCGGTAGATTTCGATAAGAACGGGCTTGACTGGCGTAAATCTTCACGTGATGTGGGCAATTCATCGGTTTGAGCATGTACCCTTCGATCTCTCCTGATTTCATCATGTTGGAAAGGTCACCGCAGGTGCAGCCTTCATCTGCCAGTTTGTTCATCAAATCGCGTTCAACGAGTGGCGGGTATTGCGAGTCTTGGTAGTAGGGGAAATGCCCCGATGTTCGATACAAGTCAAGTTTCCCAATGTGAGGGGTAAAGACCTGAGCGTAGCCTTGCCGGCGAAGGTGCGAGGAGATGAAATCCTGCAGTTCTTGGCGAACAATTGCTCCACGTGGCGTCCAGAGGATCAGCCCTTGGCCGACTTCTTCGTCGATGTGAAAGAGTTGCAGGTCCTTCCCGAGTTTGCGGTGGTCCCGTTTCTTTGCTTCTTCCATCCGATGAAGGGTGGCTTTGAGTGCCTCCTTTGTGGGTTCAACCAAGCCGTAGATACGGACCAACTGCTCTCGGTCTTGGTCGCCACGCCAGTAGGCGGACGAGACCGAGGTGAGCCTCGAAAACATCAGCCGCGAAGTGTTTGGAACGTGAGGTCCAAGGCAAAGGTCGTACCAATCACCTTGCTTGTAGACGGTCGAGCCATCGCCCGCCTCCAACTTATCATCGATGATTTCGATTTTGTAGGGATTGTTGATGAAGTGCTCTCGCAAACCCTCTTGGTCGAGTTCAACCCGTTCAACGGTGAGGTTCTTCCGCGCCAATTCATGCATTTTTTTCTGGATGGTCTTGAGGTCTGCTTCGGTGATGGGGTCCATGGCAAAGTCGTAGTAGAAGCCACGGTCGATGGCTGGTCCAATGGTGGGCAGCGCACCTGGATAGAGTTCCATCACTGCCTGTGCGAGCAGGTGGGCAGCAGAATGGCGAAGGATGTGGATGCCCTCCTCTGAATCCGAAAGGATGCCTTCCACCGAACAATTCTCATTCAGCACCCTTGACATGTCGCATTCAACACCGTTAACCTTCGCCGCGAGGCAGCCGTGTTTCTTGCCCAATGCATCGGTGATGACTTCAGCACAGGTGATGCCCGCAGCGTATTCGTTGACAGTTCCGTCGGGCAGTGTAATGTGAATCATGGTCATGCCTTCTCAACTCCGACAACCCCTACGGGGTTGAACCCTCGCTATCAATCCCGCGCTAACAAACATGAACAGAGCAAGGGTTCTACCAATCCACATCAAAGTCATCGCCAAGTTGTGAACTCGCTTCCTTGAGGACCTGAACAGCGGACGTTTTCTTGTCCTCATCGGGTGGTGCCTTTGCCGCTTTGGATGGAGCGTTCACCGTGAAGACTTCTCTGTCCTCAATCGCGTCGATGCGTTGATTGTAAACGATCGGTGTGGACGAGGCCGCTTCTGGTGCTGCTTCCTCGGCTGTCTGGTCCACCTCGGCATCAACGGGAATGTTGTCCTCTCCGATGTTCAATTCTGAAAAATCACGGGCGAGGATGTCCTCGAGGTTTGGCTCATCGGAAGGCGGCCTCTTCATGGTCGGTGATGCGCGGTTCTCCTCATGAAGGCTGGGGTGATTTGGGCGATAAGCGGAGGATATTGCGAGAAGCAGGGCTATTTGAGGGAGGTGCGAGAGGCACACGCATGCGCCTGGGCATCGTGGTCAATCCTGATGCGGGATTGGGCGGAAAATTAGGCTTCAAAGGAAGTGATGGTCGAGCAGCAGAGGCCCGTGCCGCTGGCGCCGAAGACCGTGCAGGCCCTCGAATGGAACAGTGCTTGAACCACCTCGCAACCCTTGCAGCGTCATCGTTGAACCGCACCGATGTCGCCCTCACGTTGGTTGGATGGACAGGTCGCATGGGCTCAACATGGGCCGAATCGGCTTTGGGGACGGACAGGCTCAACGGAGAATGGATTGGTGAAACGCCTTCGCAAACATCGCATAGCGATACGACGGCCTTGGTCGCAGCCTTGGTTGAAGCAGGTGTCGAAGGCATCGTGTACGCAGGAGGCGACGGTACCACCAGGGACATCGTCAATGCGCTTGAAGACCTCGGAAAAGAAGCCCAGAAAATTGCTCTCATCGGTGTGCCAGGTGGCGTGAAGATGCATTCGGGATGTTTTGCGACCACCCCAAAAGCAGCGGCAGAAGTCGTCCTTGCCTTTGCGCTGGGCGACTTGCGAACCGCTATCACCGAAGTCATG
>MDTE01172950.1_pt1 | contig 16046 bp, 10 predicted proteins | sample 811231 | NCBI WGS metagenome assembly MDTE01 (sample SAMN05326651, study PRJNA326480) | marine metagenome | isolation source: seawater | place: Indian Ocean: Red Sea | collected 2010
AGCAATTACAGGAACTTTGGTTCCATTTGGTACATTTGGCATCCACAATGCGACATGCATCAAGGCTGGTTCTGGGTACCCTGCATCTTGTTCTGATGCGGGCAAATCAACCTCAACAAAATATTCTGTTGGCCCAGTCCAATTGTATGGTCCAGATTCAGGAAGTACTGATCTTTCACCACTCACGTTAAGACCCATAGTATGGCGATTTTCAAGAGGGACTTCCCACCATTCCCATTGTCCATTTGGCCCATACCCTCCACCATTGTTTGAGGCAGCCCCCCAAAAAGTTGCAAGAATCATGAACAAAACAATTACGATTGCAGTTGCTCCCATGGCTATATTTAGTTGTGTTTTTTCACGAGCAACATTGTCTGAATGGTTGCATTCTTCCGCAACTAATTCAGCCACCAGCGGCTCGCTCATACATACCCCCAACACCAACACTGTCAAGAGGATGACGCTTAGATAAAAATAAGTAAAATCATGATTTTAATTCAAATCAATGAACCATTCGTTATTTTAGGTGGTGGTGTATGGGGTATTCATGAATAAGAAGGCAGTATCACTTTTTGCATTGATGACTATACTCTCTACATCGCTTTCAGGATGTATTCGAATTCCATGTGAATGGAATGATAGTTGTCATGAATTAGAATGTGGGACACATATTGAGTCTGAGGGTGATTGGGTTGGAATGAATTTCCCTTCATTTGCTACAGTTGACCAATATAATCAATCATGGAACTTATCTTCTATGAGTGGAATTGTTTGGGTTGCTTACTTCTCTGCGCCTTGGTGTCACCATTGTGAAGCGACATTAGATTCCTATGATCAAGCAATCCCTGAAGGTAATTTACTCATATTTAACAAAGAATTCAGAGATGATTATACAAATATGACCGACTGGCAGGAATCATCTGAAGAACATATAGGGCGTAATATTTCAAGGCCATTCATGAATGCTCCTGAATTAGCGGAGTCTTTGGAAGTTGATGGAATCCCTATGGCTTTTGTTGTTAATGAAACTGGAGTAGTTGTTGATTTCACTTTGGGTGAAAGAACAGACTCTGAAGAATTGGGTGAAATGTATACATTTTACACACATAACAATAATACCCAGTAATCATCCAATTTTGATATCTAGGACACAATGCCTGACGTGGGGGGAATACCATTTCACTTTCACTAGATTAACTAGAGTAACAGTCCTGTCATCAATTTTTGAAATTAGTTCAATTACAGAATCAGCCCATTTTTCTTCTTCGCTACCAGGTGCATTCCCGTGAAGGTGTAACCAACCGCCTTCTGGTTTGAGGGATGATAAGGCAAGAGGTACCCCCTTCTCTGATGAAGGTAGCAACCCAAGAATTACTCGTTCACATGAATGAAGTACATCTGCAGCAGAACCTCCGTCAATTACTGTAAGTCTGTTGTCGCCTAGATGAATTGTACAGCGTTCAGATACATTGTTTGATTCAAGGTTATGATTCAATGCCTGAACTGCATCTTCTGACCATTCGCATGCGTGTACGTGCGTAGCGCCAGCTCGTACCAGCAAAGGAAGAGTATAGTATCCTATTCCTGCATAGAGATCAAGTATCGTTTCGCCACTACAATCTAAATCTCCCATTCTCCCTCTCTCTGGTAAATTACCCGCAGAAAACATAGATTTACAAATATCAAATGAATAATTAATCCCATGTTCACGATGAGTTACCCAACTAGAATTTCCAAGTAATAGTTCATGATTTGGCCTTCTTTCAGGACCAGTAACTTCACCTTTTAGAGCCAATCTTAGCCCACCTAAGGAGTGTGCAACCAAGGTCCAAAGTTCAGTACTAGCATATTGATTCCAATCGTCAAAAGAGCCCTGAGGTAGAAGAATTAAATCACCATGTTTTTCCCATTTATTTGGTAGTGAATTTAGAATATTTAAATCTCCATTTAGATTATTTATGTAGTTGGCAAGATTCTCTTTCATGCGTTCTTTCGGTGTTTTTGGAAAGTTGTTTTCAGACATCGCCCCTTCCCCCTAGTAAGTCGTAGTAGGGGAACCAAATTAAATGAACAGAGAGTAACACTATGTAATGCAGGGGTATTTGATGAACAAAACTGCCAATTCCCGAGGCCAGGTTTTGTTTGCATTGTTGATGGTCCCATTATTAATTTCATTACCAGCCTTAGCAGATCCACCACCGGGAACTCCTGATGTAACTAACAATTTTTGTTCAACTTGGAACAATGGGACTGGGATATGTGATGATTACAATTTCGCACATGATTTGACATCAGCTACAGATTGGGTTAATTCGAAATATGAGTTTGAAATGCATAATACTAGTAAAATAACTTTAACTCTAGAATGGGAAATGCATGAATTTAATCGTTCAGCAATAGGTCTTGAAGACATGGATTTAGGTGCAGGTTTTGATTCTAACAACAGTGGCGCCCCAGTTGATTATATTCGTAATTATCTAGGCTATACTACTCCTCAGGGCATTCAAGTTCGTCAAATGATTCTTAATGAATTTTCTTCAGCAGTTGAAGAATTGGTAAATAATGCTTACAATGGTACAGCAGATGTACAAAGTTCAATAGTTGATGAAGTTAATATTGGTGGCCAAAATATTCAGTGTTCTGATGACATGAATGCAGATTCCATTGATGAAGTGTTAGGTCTTGATAATAATGCATTTCAACCACCTCTTTGTTTACAATCCGTAGCAGAGATTGAGATTGGTGAAGGCTTATTTAATATCTCAGAAAACCCGATAAATCTCGAAAGAGCTTTCCAAGGGTTACTTACAATGGGTGCATCTGTTAGCACAGATTTCACCTTAGTTTCAAGTCCTGGACATTATTCAACTTTTGAATTAATTCCGCCAAATTACGTCACCTTTTCAGAAATTAGTGGTAACGGAGTTTTAGTACCGCATCAACAAGGTTCTTTCCAATACAATACTGCCAGATGGGTGACAGATGGATATAATGAACAGTCTGGAGGCATTAATTATTCAGATGTTTCAATCACTAGCATTTACAGAAATACAACAACAAATTCGGTAATGTTAGATATTGCGAATGATCAAGGCTTGACAATAAATATGTTGGCAGATTTGAGGGATGGAGAAAATAGTGTTGTTAGTGCTGAAATTGACATCCATTATTTTCCTCAATCTGTACTAGAAGATTGGGGTTTTTCATTAGGAAATGGGATAGAAATTCCTTGGATAACTAGTGATGGAATTAGAATGGCTCATGAATATGGTTTGCTGAATATCGATGATTTTTCGCACATGCTTCCTCTTGAAGATGTTGAAACAGCCATATTAGATGTCACAGATACTGAAATTATTTTGAATGATTTAACATGGAAAGAACCAGATTTATCAGGTGGCCTAAATTTTTCTCATACTCCAACTCAAACCTGTTCAGAACTTGTTGTAGTAACACATTGTTTAACCGGTGCTAATGCCATGAATGCAACTTTTCCAGTAACCCTAATTTCTTCTAGTGAACCATTTCCAGCATCCCCACTTGAATTTGTTACAGACCGGCTTCGTGATCAGCCGGGGTTTGAAAACATCACTGAAATAACAGAACAGGATGTTTCAGCTCTTCTTTCAATCTTATCTTATGAATACGAATTTGATACAGATTTCATTACAGATAGTTTACCTGATTGGTTGCCACCAACAGAAATAGAAATGACTATTTTGTTACCTGATTGGATAGAATCAGATTTGGGGAATCATGATAGAATAACAATTCATGCCTCTTCCCAGCAATCAAATGAGCAAACAATTGCAATTACTGGACCTAACCCGTATTATCAACGTTGGAATGACCCAATTTGTGATGGTGGGGGTGCATGTAGTGATGCTTCCGCCAATTTGATCTGTTCTAGTTCTGAAAAGACTTGTATTAACATCAACGCTCAACTAGATTTCCCCTCTTTTGAGATACATGAGTGGAGTCAAGAAATTGAATTAGAGGTTGAGGGCAAGATTTCCATAGAAGTTTATAGATTAGCATTTCCAGATTTGTTGACCGAGGATTATGGTTTGACAATTGAGGCGATTCCTTCTGATTTGATAAGGCATGTGATTGCTTATGGTGATGAACAGGAAGGTGGTTTAAATGGCTTGTTTGGAGAAACCATTCCAATTGAATTAGGAGAAAATACACATTATTTGGAGTTGTCAAATCTAGGGCTTGAGCGTTTTGCTAATTCCCTTTCAGCCTCGCTAAATGAAGAATTATCTAATTTAAAACAATCCGAAGATGAGTTTACAGTAGATCCATCTGGATTACACTTTTCAGCCTATGTTGATTATATGGAAAGGCCTTATGATGGAATTATTGATGATGACGAACCTCTAAGATTTACTTTGGCCCTAGATAAAACCGTAATATCTGCCGGTTATGATTCTGGGAGTGTTAATATTGACACAACAAAAGGTCATGGAGTCATCCCATCATTTTTCAATGCCCTATTATCTGCATTCGATATTAGAGGTTCTAGCGATTCAGATGGGGTAGTTACTTTACCACCAGAACCTTACGTTGTAGAGGTTGAACCAGTCATAATTGTAGAAGATATTGATGAAAACCATGATACCAATAATGATGGTGATTTGAATAACGATCAAGATTTAGATGTCAGGCCTTCAATTGTTTTTGAATTATCTTTGCCACCCGGATTGGAAGTGGAAATATCATCATCATTAGGTAGAGCTGAGCAATACATGATTGATGGCGACCGTAAGAAAATAATTTACCGGGTCCCGCATTGTAGTGAAGAAAATCCTGATGATTGTGATGATCAAGTTGATGAGGTAAGCCTTCAATTTACTATTGGTTATGCCTTTATACTGCAAGAGTTGATGCCTTACATCATTGGGCTACTTGTCATAATTTTCCTTCTATTCTATATGCGTTCACGTAGAAAGAAGAGAAAGAAAGAGAAACAGGAAATTCAACAGATTCAAAAGCGAGCGGTTTCAATAAATACATACGCAGTTGAGAGAGATTTACTGGGTCTTGATTCAACGCCTTCTGGTGGTGGTGAATTAGATTGGATGGCCGGTTTGGATTTCGATGACGATTTTTAGCCCAGTCTCATCACATCATGTAATTTATGTTGTAATTGAATGTAAGCATTAGCACATTCAGCCATACTGTACCTATGCAATGCTTCTTGCCAACATTTGATTTGCTGCCTCTTATCTATTACCCCACGCCAATACCAGTGTAAAGCAGACAATCTTCTAGCAGTTGTTGTTCCTAAATCAGTAGGGTGTTCTACATTATTTAGTATCTCAGCAATATCAGAATTATTATTGTCATGTGCGTGTTTAACTAACAATAAACCGAGGGCACATTTCCTTAGTGGATTTACAGCCCTATTGATTAAACCTTTAATTCGGCTAGGATTTCCTCCAATAATTAGCGCGGCCCGCGCAGACATTTCATCGATGATAGGGTCATCGTGACTTGAAGTAGATGCCAACTCAGCCCGAATTTTTGCAGCAGCATCAGCATCATTTGTTGCCAATGCTAGAGAATGTTTGATTGCAGCAATTGTAACTAAAGCAGATTTTTTGTTATCTGAATCCAATGAGGACAAATCAATTTCATTCAATGCTTTCACAGCGTGTTTTCTAATTTTGTCATTTAGTGGTTGAGGAAGCCTGTCTTCAATACTAAGTATTAATCGATTGAGTTGGATTTTTGTTGCTCTGGCCGGTTCAGCATCTTTTAGAACGGCAATTTCTTCCCGATTTGCCATATCAAAATCACCATTAATTCTCATTACACGAGCATTGAGTAATCTCCAATCAATATCTTTTCTGAGATCTTTATCACACTTATTTAGGACTTTTTCAGCGATTTTCCCTTCTCCTCTTTCAATAGCAACTTTAGCAGATAATAATTTGAGTCGTTTAGCGTCTGGTAATATGCTAATTGCATCTTGAATAATAGCAGCAGCAGCAGCAGAATCTATGGATAGCATATCTTCAATATATTTTTCAAGATTATTTTCAACATCTTCCCCATCATCCTTTGTTGATGCCTGAACTCGGTGATGTGCTTCGTGAATTCTTGCTGCCGGCTCAATTCTTTTAGCCCAGTGTTTTGCGGCATTGGAATGAATTTCCTTTGCTTCATTTTCACTCCACATTGTTCTACGGACATTTCTGACTAAGTGCTGTAGTTCAATTTCTTCTACCATCCAGCGTAGTAAAGCAGTTTCATCTAGATGCCCAACTCCATCATCATGAGATAATTGATCAGCCAATAGTGGTAACGGAGCAGCTGCTAATTCATCCAATGTAGCCAAAACTTTTTTCTCTAATTTTTCAACAACATCGGTGCGAATAAATTCTTGAATTCTGTCATCAGCTTCAGGTAAAGTATGACCTGGTTGCCATAATTTTAGTGCCAAAGGATGTCCCCCTAACGCGTTGACTACTTGTTTTGAAACCTCTTTATCAAGATCATCGGGTAACAATTTTTGAGCATCAACTGAACTGATTTCTTCAATCATAATCATTTTTCCTATTTTCACAGGAGATGGTGCCCGGCTACTAATTACAATTTTTACTTCATCGCTTTCAGCCAATAACTCAATCAATGATGAAATTTCATCTAGATGTCTTTCATGCACTGCTTGTAATTCATCGAGAACATATAGGGTGTTTTTACTAACTTCCAATAGTGCATTACAAATTGCAGCAGGATTTTTTGGGGCGTTATAATTGTCGAGTAATTCGGTTGCTAATTTCCCGACATCATGATGGGGGTGCATTGTAGACCAACGTACATCCCAATTTTGAGCCAATTTTTCTTCTGCTAATGCCCTTAGTAGAGATGTCTTTCCAATGCCGGGAAGACCAACAAGTTGGACACATTTTTCTTTTTCAATATCAATTAATAATGAATCAATTAATTCATCCCTTCCATATAAATGATTAAGATTAGGGATGCTACCATACATTTTTCCACGCGAATCAATAATTAATTCAGGCTCTAATTCTTTGGCCACATTACGGCCCTTTTCAGTCAGATGAACAACAGTTCTTTTTCTATGCCCACCACCAATAACATGGGTTTGTCGTGTTGAAACTAAACCATTATTTTCAAGCGATGTAATATGTGGATTTAGAGCAGAACGAACAACCCCCAATCGTTCTGCTAAACCGGGAAGTGACAAATCTCTTGGTACATCCCAAGCCTTCTCTAAATTTTCAGGAAAGGTGGCAAGAAGCCGCACCAATCTTGCTTCGGAGTCAGTCAGCACAAAGTGTGAGATGAGGCGTGGGTTAATTTCCCTTCACCTTCTCGATTATCACATGCCGGTTGATGTTTCAGGCCTACATCTTCCGTCAGGACCAGGAGTTTATCTCTTCAAAAATAAGGAAGAAAGGGTCCTATATGTGGGTAAAGCAACAGTATTGAAAGACCGAGTCCGTTCCTATTTCGCAAAAAATCCTGACCGCACAATGATTCCTAGATTGGTCAATGAAGCGGATCATGTTGATTGCATGGTAACACCCAATCCGCGTGAAGCATTGACACTTGAGCGAGAATTGATTCGTCGCCACAAACCGAAGTTCAATTCTCTGATGACTGATGACAAGTCATATCCTTTCATCGCAATGACTGCTGAAGATGTACCACGAATAATTTACACTCGTCATCCACCAATTGATGCTAAGTTGTGGGGGCCATTTCCTGATGCAGGGGCGGCCAAGCGGATGATTAAACTGCTGCGACGTCAATTTGGAGTCAGAGATTGTCCAACTTTACTGCCCCAAGGTTGCTTAGCTATGCACATTGGGCTTTGTGCAGCCCCCTGCATCGATTTGGAAGGTTATGGGCAACGAGTTGAAGCAGTTGAACAGGTGATGGCTGGCAAAGCAGATGTTTTTCTGGCTGCACTACAAGCGGATATGGATGCTGCTAGTGAAAAACTCGAGTATGAAGTTGCCGCCCAAAGACGTGATTTGATTGCAGCAGTTCAGAGAACTCTATCTAAACAAGTTGTATCAAGTCGCTTCTATCAAGATGTAGATGCCATTGGCTTTGCTAGTAGAGGTGATTTGGGAGCAATCGTATTTCTCCATGCAACAAAAGGAGTTGTTACTGGACAAACCCATTATCCATTACTCCATAGAGGAGATATTGCTGAATCTGTAAGCCTCTTGATTTCTGAACATTACCAATCTAGAAGGCCTCCTCGTACGATTCTTACTCCAACTCCAATTAACGAACAATTAGGCGAATGGCTCAAAGAACAAAGGGATGGAGTAATAGAAATAAAAACTCCACTTAGAGGTGAGTTAGTGACATTGAGGGAACTTGCAGACCAGAACGCAGAGATGCAGGCTCAAAGGGCATTTGACAAGCGCTCATCAGGAAATCTTGAGAAAAAATCAGCCATTGAGTGCGCAGCCTATTTGGAAGTAGAATCTCTTGATACAGTAGTCTGTTTTGATATGGCGCAATTACAGGGTGAACAAAAAGTAGGTGCCTGCATAACTTTACGAAATGGCCGCCCAGATAAGAAAGGTTACCGCACATACAAAGTAAAAAAAGATGTTTTTGATGACTTAAGGATGATGAGAGAGGTAATCGATAGGTGGCTAAAACGCCAAGAAGAATGGCCAGACCTTCTCTTAATTGATGGTGGAGAAACTCATCTTTCAACCATATCAGCATTGCTTGAGGAACACGGGCTAATGGACAGGATTGAACTTGCAGCACTTGCCAAAAGAGAAGAGACATTATACCGTCCAAACAAAAACCCATTAATTCTTGATAGAAGAGGCCGACTTCTCGTATTTGCACGTGATGAAGCCCACCGTTTTGTCAATACTTTCCACCGAAAAAGACGAGCAAAATCTACCTTACAAGATCCATTAGAAGAAATCGAAGGTTTAGGGGCAAAGAAATTGCAAGCGTTACTAAGGCATTTCGGTGGTCGCAAGGGCATTAACGAGGCATCTATCAAAGAGTTTCAGCAAGTACCTGGGGTCGGACAGGCTCTTGCAGAGCGAATCCACAGTTATCTTCATGACTGAAATGATAGTATTTTGATTATTGATGATGATAATTTGAGATGAAAAAACATTAATTTTCGTAAAAAAAATATTTTGAATTAGTAATGTTGAATATGCCGGTGCTATGTTTAGGTTTCATGGCGCAGACGACATCATCGTCACAGGATTCAATTGCGCTGCTTAATGGCATCAGGAAAAAATCAGGTAAAAGATCCACTGAAGGTTTGGATAATTCCATAATTTTGGATTTTTGTAGCAGAGACAGCTCTCTTGTGAATGCAATTAGAGAAGCCACAGTAAATCATCAAAAAATCATTGATGAATTTGGCCCCGATTTGTTGTTACAAGATGAAGAGGTGGTAATTTCTAAATTACAATCAGATTTCATTAATTTCTATGCATCTGCAACTGTAAATCCATACGTTGCTATAGCCGGAAAAGGCCCTTGGGTTATCACTTCACATGGTGCGGTAATTCACGATAATGGTGGATACGGAATGTTAGGTTCAGGCCATGGCCCTAGTGATATAATTGAGGCAATGTCAAATAATTGGGTAATGGCCAATGTGATGACTCCTTCTTTTAGTCAAAAGAGATTATCTGAGCGACTCAAGAAGGAACTCGGACAATCAAGGGGGAGTTGCCCATTTACGAAATTCATTTGCATGAATAGTGGTTCTGAATCAGTAACTGTTAGTTGCAGAATTTCAGATGTAAATTCAAACATAATGACTGGTCCGGGCGGTCGCCATGAAGGAAAGCCTGCAAAATTACTAGCAGTCGAACAAGCATTCCACGGGCGCACAGATCGTCCAGCTCAACTTTCTCATTCATGTAAGGATAGTTATGACAAAAATTTGGCTACATTCAGAGATAGGGATACTCTTTTACTCGTACCTTCAAATGATATCCAAGCCCTACGTGATGTATTTGCTCGGGCAGAAGAAGAAGAGTTTTTCATTGAATTAATGGCTATTGAGCCAATACAAGGAGAAGGTAATCCAGGCCAATGTATTACTCGTGAATTTTATGATGAAGCGCGTCGTTTGACAAAAGAACACGGTGGAATGTTGTTAGTTGATTCAATTCAAGCCGGGCTTCGTGGCCAAGGGTGTTTATCTGTAATTGATTATGAAGGATTTGAAGATTGTGAAGCACCTGATTTGGAAACATGGTCAAAGGCTCTAAATGCCGGTCAATTTCCACTTTCTGTATTGGGCCTAAATCAAAGAGCTTCAGATCTTTATGTTGTAGGAATCTATGGTAATACTATGACCACGAATCCTCGTGCTTTAGAAACAGCAGTAGCAGTTCTAGACAACATAACTCCAGAATTAAGAGAGAATATCCGTCAGCGCGGTAAAGAAATGCTTGCAAAGTTGGAAACCCTAGCCGAAAAATACCCTTCGGCAATTCTCAAAGTGCAAGGGACCGGTCTTTTGCTGAGTGTTGAATTAGAACCTTCACTGATGAAAGTAGTTGGGGATGATCTTGTTGAAGTTTGGTGTAGGAAAAGAGGTTTAGGGGTTATTCATGGAGGTCAGAATGCAATTCGTTATACTCCTCACTTCGCAATTACTTCTCATGAAATAGATCTCATAATTGATATCACTGGTCAAGCGATTGAACACTTTTTAGAGAACTAGCCACTCAATCATATTTGAGCGCCAATCAATGCACTTCGCAAGTCCTAGGAATTGGGTATGCCTTGGCTAGCCGAATCCACAACCACTTGCACAACTGATATTGGGTTAATTCACCCTGAGCGGTGCATGGAAGAGGCATCACCTGCTGCATTCCCTCCGAGCGGCGATACTCATTCGAGCGAAGTAGAACCTTCCACATTTGGGGGGGCAATTGCTGTTCGCTGGAAGGCTATTGCTGTTGTAGTAATCTTACTTCTAGCAGGGGGTATGCTATACCGCCAAATGTCACCATACTACTCAAACCCCGACCCTGATTTGTCTCTCGAAGGACACATTGTAGAGCAGGTGGCTGAAGGTCTCGGTAGCCCATCTTGCCTACACTGGGTCGATTCATCGTGGTTGCTAGTTTGTGACAGAGGCGGGCGTCTGTTAGCTCTTCAACTCAATATGTCCAACGAATTCGGTGAACCTCTAGAACTTCTGACTGGACTTGTAGAGCCACATGGGGTATTGTTGTGGGAAGATCCAGAAAACGGAACGGAGAGGCTACTCGTCTCTGTACGAGGTGAGTTGTTGGCTTACAGTCTCGGAGAGGGTAATGACCCAAGCCAATGGACACTTGGTTCTACTCAAGTTCTAGTCACCGGAATCCCAACGGGAAATCACCAGACAAACGCAGTAATGCCCTACAAAGATGGCGAGGTGCTTTGGCACGCCGGCTCAACCTGTAATATCTGTGAGGAAGAGGATGATCGCAATGCGGCAATACTGGCAGTAGATTCCTGGTCAGGTGAGCACAGGGTGGTGGTGAGTGGAGTTCGTAATTCATATGATGGGACATGGGTGCCTGGGGTAGGCTATCTGTTCACTGACAACGGCCGTGATTGGGAGGGTGATCATCCTCCAGAGGAACTCAATCTGCTTCTTGAAGACCAAGCGTATGGATGGCCCGAAGACGACCCAGATCATCCGGTTCCAGAAGGTACCCTCGGCCCCATTGCCGAGTTCACTTCCCATTCCTCAGCTAACGGTGTCGATTGGCGGCCACCGAATTCTACTCTTCCGGGCGGAGATACCACTGTTTATGTCACACTCTTTGGGTCATGGAACACCGTCATTCCAGTTGGTCAGGAGGTGGTTCGTGTCGACCTTTCTCCTGACCCCTCAAATCCACAAAATTGGACAGGTGTCGTGACGCCTATTCTAGAAGGCCTTCAAACCCCGTTACCAGTTCGATTTCACCCCGAGGGTGACCTCTACTACGCTGAGTACGCACAAGGCGCCCTATACCGAATAACAGCTGAATGACGCAACAGTTGTCATATTTGAGCGCCAATCAATGTTCTAGTTTCAGTAATTCCCTCAATCGTACGCACATCTTCTACAATGCATCTAGTTAAGGCAACATCATCATCAGATTCTATTTTGGCAATGAGATCATATTCACCAAATATCCCCCATCTTCCAGTAATCAAATCAATATCATCAAGTGATTCTCTGACTTGTTTTTCAAAACCAGCCTTTGTTACAATTAATACGAATCCAACTGCCATAATATCACCTCAATAATCTACCGCAATCAGAGTTTCGGTTTCTTTGACGCCATCAATTTGGCGCATTTTTTGCATTAGTAATGATGTTAATTCACGAGAACTATCGCATTCAACTAGAGCAAGCAAATCATACTCTCCATATAATGCGTGAGTTTCAACAACTTCACTGATATCTGTGAGGGATGAATACACATCTCTTTCACGTCCCGGTTCGGTTTTTAGAAGTATGAATGCTGTGTCCACAATTGCCGCCGACCGAAGACCCCATGATAATCTCATCTATTATTGCAATTAATAAAAATATCAATAAAGTGGTATTTTTAGTAATTTTTACGCATGGGTTTATTTTCTCATACTGCTATTAAGCATCATGGCGGACGAATCCGGGAGTGCAGTGATTGGCCGGCTCGGTGGCCGAGATTTAAATCAAGATGGAAGAATAATCAATCTAGTAATAGTTGGTTCTAGTAGATTTTATGATTTCTCTATCGTTGAAGAAGCGATTGAAAATTGGGTGGCTCAAGAAGCCAATCCAGATTTAGTAATTACAGGTGGTGCTAGTGGTGTAGATTGCCTTGCAGAAAGGTGGGCAGATAACAACAATGTGCCACATGCTGTTTTCAATGAAGAGTGGGGTTCACCTAGACAGGGATTGAAAGACCTGGGGAGAGATGAAGCACCGACCTCTCTAACTCACAGACTTCTCGATGTGGCTACCCATATCCTTGCTTTTCCATCCCCTACTAGTAAATGGACAAATATTGTAATCGATATGGCAATAGAACAAGGAATCCCATACTCAGTAGTTGAAGTAGATTGATTATTATTCACACACACTTGCAATACTTCTATACATAGTCATCCTAGCATTGAATATAATGTCTAGTGATGTACGAACTGCATTAGTCTTCACTATGCTATTGTTTTTCTCTTCAGTTGCGCTGCTATCTTCCCCCCACGAAGAAAATGATTTATCTGTGATTTATGATTTAGAATCATCCTCATCATCTAAAGCTTTGATTATTTGGTCTGGTAATGTGAATGTTCCAAATGATTTCACTGTTTCAGCAGGTGATGAATTAAGAATTACTGCGGGTGCTAATATAATAATGGGCCCAGGAGTTAGAATTTATGTTGATGGGAAAATCGTTGCTGAGGGGACTCAATCAAGTCCAATTTCAGTAGAAGTAGACCCTAGTTATATTTGGCACGATGGAATTCAGTTTAATTCCTCAAGTCGTAACAGAGGTTCATCTTTGAGAAACATGTCATTTTCTGATGCACAATTTGGCATTACAATTTACAACAGTAATCCAACAATTGAGGATATTTTGTTCGATAATGTTGACCTTGTAGGTATCGACATGTTTGATTCAGCTAGCCCAATAATTAGGAGAGTTAATTTTGATGAGGGTGGTAAAGATGTCCATGGGGCAATGAGTAATTGGCGATATGGAATTGGTTTGTCAGTCGGTGCTAGTTCTGCCCCATTTGTAGATGATGTCACTTTTTTCAATCAAACCACACGAGCAATAAATTATTGGGGCGGTAGTGGTGGAGTAATCCGTAACGTCAACATTTCAGATGTTGGTGGAGCAACAATGAATATTTCAGCAGGAATTTTTGTAGAAGATTCTTTTCCATTGATTGAGAATGTCAATATTTCAAAATGTGATAACGGGGTTTATGTTTTACACCGTACAGATAATATTACCACCCGCCCTGTTTTCAAAAAGATTGTAATCGGTGACTCACAATATACTGGAGTAATGCTAACTAAGGTGGATCGTTCTAATTATTCAGTATATATGATGGCACGTTTTCATGATCTTGAAGTATTTGGAACTGGGGGGATTAATGCTTCAACTCCAGGATTAGCATATGGTTCGGTGTTCCTCAATACAAGTGGTGCTTGGTTTGAGAATGTTAGCATTCATGACAATGCAGTAAATGGAATCAAGATGTATATGACAGATCCTTCAACGATATTCCATAACACTACAGTAGCACGTTCAGGCTCTTCTATCGGAGGTACTAATTCTAAGGCTGGTGTCTTTTCTAGAAGTAGTAATAATGGCGGCGCATCGCTACATAATTTCACAGTTTCAGAATCACCAGGGACTGGAATTTATGCTTCCAAGGGCTCAATTAATGGTTCAGATTGGCATTCTCATGATAATGGTCAAGAAGGACTTAGAATTTCAGAAATGTTTCCTAGAGTTGATAATCTCTTATTGGAAAATAATGGGTTTTCAGGAATAAGAGTTAGTGATTCAAAGCAAGTTTGGTTGAGTAATCTAACTTCAAGAAATAATGGCTATTCAGCCCCAAGTGCTGAAAATGGTGCAGGTATCATATTTGATGAAAGCAATGATATCACTTCTTCTGGTAATGTGGTGCAATGTGTTGATTGTTCTTCTTTTGGAGATAATTGGGCAGCCCTTAGGGTGGAGAAAAGTATTGATATTCGTTTTGAAAACTTAGTTGTGCATGATCCAAATGTAGTTCAAGGTCAATCAGCAATATTGTTTGATGACTCATCATTAATTTGGGATGGTTGGGTCGAAATTGATGGTGCTGAAATTTACACTAATCTGAGTGCAACAGCTCCAGCAATATTGTTTGAAGAGGTAGATGCAATTCTTGAAGGAATCAATTTACATGGTAGCCATGCAGGGATTCAGTGGTCTGGCCGTGGTTTAGATTCAAAACTTGGTAATAGTACATTGGTTGGTAACAATTGTCTTACTTTATCTGATGTGCCATTGTTGGAAACATGGGGCTTGGATGTTTCAGGATGTACTGGTAATGTAGTAATTTCTGAAACAGATTTGAATTTAACAGATTTCACTCAAGGTAGTATGGCATTAGCAATTTCAGGTTCAAGTTATATCCGTTCAATTTCAAGCCAAGTAACAATCCCTACTCTTGGTTCTAGTGTTACTTTTGATGAAATGTGGTTTGTCGATATGTGGGCGGTAAATCAACACAATCATGGATTGCCTTGGTCTCAAGTAAATGTCACATTTTCTCAAATAGAGTCAGATTTCAGTGTTACAATGCCTTATGGCGGCAATCAAGTTCTTGGCCCCTTTGTAGGACAAAGACATGTTGCAACAGGTTCATCTCCTGTAACCGAAATTTCCTCTGAATGTGCATATGATAATACTACAGGTACAACAGGCCCAGACTCTCTCAATCAAGATTTGTCATACTACCTATGTACTATCACATTGGTGAATCAACCTCCACTCATAATCTGGGATGAACCACTCAACAATACCGTGACTAGTTCAGGTGCGGAAATTTGGTTCAACGCTAGTAATTCATGGGATTTGGATAACGATCCAATTACTTTTCAATGGACAAGTGACATTGATGGTGACACCAGTTCTTTTTGTAACAACTTAGGGAATGGAGTAGTTCCAAGCGACCTTCTCATAAATGAACAACCACAGACTCTTGGTTCATGTGCTTTAACAGATGGTATCCACCAAATAACTCTAGATGTATGTGATAATCAAGGAAATTGTGCAAGCGAGACACGAACAATTGAGTTTGTAAACTTGCCTCCAGATGTAGTATTCACGTCAATACCACCAACTGATATTGATGGTGTTTTAAGAGTTAATTATACAGAAGTAGTACATTTCAATGCTAGTGGAACTGTTGATTATGAAGGCGACATTATTGATGTACAAGAGGGTGCTGATTATGAGCAATTGAGTTCAGTTTTCAATGATTTAGAATGGAACCGTACTTTTGCTAGTGCAATAAAT
>MDTE01186284.1_pt1 | contig 16046 bp, 20 predicted proteins | sample 811231 | NCBI WGS metagenome assembly MDTE01 (sample SAMN05326651, study PRJNA326480) | marine metagenome | isolation source: seawater | place: Indian Ocean: Red Sea | collected 2010
CTTTTTTGTTAGAATACGGCAAATTCTATTCTAGAGGGAAAAATAATGTCAGAAAAAACAGAGATTTCTATAAATAATAGGAACTTTCAAATATTTAACATAAATAAATATAAGATAGACCACCTGCCATATTCCCTTAGAGTACTCATGGAAAATTATTTGAGGAACGAATCAGATAATTCAAAATTTGAATCTATTATTGAAAAGTTTATTAATTGGGATGGGAGTGCTGATAAAAACACTGAGCTTACTTTCTATCCAAGTAGGGTAATAATGCAAGACTTTACAGGTGTCCCTGCTGTGGTAGATCTTGCGTCGATGCGTGATGCTATGAAATCCCTTGATGCTTCAAAATCAGATGTAGTAAACCCTCAATGTCAGACAGACCTAGTTATAGATCACTCCGTTATGGTTGATCATTTTGGGTCATCTGAATCAAAGGATTTAAATACAAAGCTTGAATATGAGAGAAATACTGAAAGATATAAATTATTAAAATGGGGTCAACAAGCATTCAAAAATTTACGTATCGTACCTCCTAATAACGGGATAATCCATCAAATTAACATTGAATATATCGCGAAAGTGGTATTTGAAAAAGACGGAAAATTATACCCAGATACTGTTGTTGGAACTGACTCCCATACAACTATGGTTAATGGTTTAGGCGTTCTAGGATGGGGAGTTGGAGGCATTGAGGCTGAGGCTGCTATGTTAGGTCAACCAATACCAATGTTACTTCCTGAGGTGATTGGTTTTGAGCTTACAGGACAGCTTGGACAAACTACTACTGCTACCGATTTAGTTCTAACTATCGTGCAGATGCTTCGAGAAAAAAATGTAGTTGGAAAGTTCGTTGAATTTTACGGATCAGGTCTAGATAACTTAACAATTGCTGATAGATGCACAATATCTAATATGGCACCAGAGTATGGCGCTACTTGTGGTTTTTTTCCTGTTGACTCACTTACAATCGATTATCTTAGAATGACCGGTAAAGATGAAAGTCACCTCAACATAGTTGAGCGCTATACTAAAGAGTGCGGATTTTATAGAGATGATGGTCAGAATATTAAATATACTGACACTTTGTCGCTAGATATGAGTATAGTTGAAGCTTGTCTGTCCGGACCCAAAAGACCTCAAGATAGAGTACTTTTATCTGATGTAAAGAATATATCTGAAAAAGAGATAAGTAATCTTAAGAAGTCAGATAAATCGAACGGCAAAATTAATGATGGCGATATACTAATCGCTGCAATAACGAGTTGCACCAATACATCAAATCCAAGTGTCATAATTGGTGCAGGACTTTTAGCTAGAAATGCAATTGAAAAAGGCTTATCTACAAAAGAGTGGGTAAAAACATCTCTTGCCCCTGGTTCGAGAGTTGTTGAAAATTATTTAAGAAAAGCAGACTTATTAGACTCGTTGAATCAACTTGGATTTAATATCGTCGGATATGGATGCACTACCTGTATTGGTAATTCAGGACCATTAGATGAAAGTTATGTCAGAGAAATTAACGACAGAGACCTAATCGTTAGTTCTATTTTATCAGGTAACAGAAATTTTGAAGGAAGGATTCACCCCGAAATAAAAATGAACTTTTTAGCCAGCCCGATGCTTGTTGTTGCATACTCTCTTGTGGGAAAAATTAATGTTGATATTAATGAGACAATACTTGGTCAGGATAAAAATGGCAAAGATGTGTATCTCAAAGACATATGGCCGTCAAATAATGAAATTAATAAAGTGATGACTGATACGATTGATGGTGATATGTTTAATAAGTCATATGAAAATTTATTTGATGGCGATGAAAATTGGTCATCTATTCCTACATCAGAATCCGATCATTTTGATTGGGATGAGAAATCTACTTATATTCAGCCATCACCCTTTTTTGGGAAGGGAAAAGATAATATAGAGTTCCTTCCAGCAATACAGTCAGCATATCCTCTAGTTATACTTGGGGATAGTGTTACTACCGATCATATTTCGCCAGCAGGTTCTTTTAAGGACACTACACCAGCAGGTAAACATTTAATTGAAAATTCAGTCAACATAAAGGACTTCAATTCATATGGATCCAGAAGAGGAAACTTTAAAATTATGCAAAGGGGTACTTTTGCTAATGTTCGCCTATCGAATAAATTAGTCCCAGAAAAAACTGGTGGCTACACTAAACATTTACCACATGGGACTGAGATGTCTATATACGATGCGGCCCAAGAGTATAAGAAGACTAAAACAAATTTAATCATATTCGCAGGTAAAGACTACGGTTGTGGCTCATCACGTGATTGGGCAGCTAAAGGCACGAAGTTACTCGGGGTTAAAGCAGTAATTGCTGAAAGTTTCGAGAGAATTCATCGATCGAATTTAGTTGGTATGGGCATAATGCCGCTGCAGTTTAATCAAAATGATAGTTTTGAATCGCTCGGCTTATCTATGGCTTCATCCTTTGATATTGATTCGATTAATAAAAATGATAAAACAGTCATGATTACTGAGAATATCTCAAGTAAGAGATTCGAGGTTAAAGTAAGAATTGACACTGCTAAAGAGTGGGAGTATTTCGTGAATGATGGAATACTTAACTATGTTTTAAAAACATTAGCAAACTAAATCATAATGTAACTGCCAACTTAGCAATTTTTTTCTTGAACAAAAAGATTCTGAACTTAGAGCCCCCTGATTGCTGCCACAAGATATAAGACCTTATTGCGCAAAGTAGTAGCGATCTTATCATTGCTGCATTTTTTGTATTTGTTAAGTATTTATTATCTCCATTAACAATAATTCTTGGTTCTACTGTACTGATGGTATTTAAGTACAAATCAGACAAAAATAAAGCATGTTCATTTAAATTATCTTCCTGTATAGGCATCGTTTGTTCACTTAGTTCTTTACGTAATCTAATGAAAATATCCTCTTTTTTATTCATATTCTTAATCAAAATACCAATTGCCTCAAAATATCTAGTTACTTCTGCGTCCTTCGAAAAGGCGTCACCTACAAGTTGTCTTCTTAAAAAGTCTAAGCCAGTATTGAGTCTATTTATACTTATGTAAATATCTTCAATATCATTGGATGTTGTTTGATAAACGCTATTGATCAAAGGTTCAATGATGCTAATATTTATTTCGCCTTGCCAGGCAATCTTTTTAATCTCATTACAAGCTTGATAAATAGCTCCTAATGATATAGTTTCGTTTTTTAATTCCTGTTTAAACATTTAGTTTTCACTATTCCTCCACCAAGACAGTGGCTGCCATGATATAAGACTGCAGCTTGTCCTGGAGCAATTCCTCTCTCTCTGTCTTTAAGATTAATTATATATTTTTCATTTACTATATTAAAATCACATCTTCTTAGTTTGCCACCATGTCTAAATCTTACTGTAATATTATCATTAATAAATTTTTCATTAATTAAATTAAAATCAATAAGCTCAATTTCACCTGAGTACATTAGTGGTGACTGATTCTGACTTACATAAAGTTTATTTTGCTCTACATCTTTGTCGATAACATACCATGGTTTGTCTAAAGAATTTTTCATACCACCTATATTAATACCTTTTCTCTGACCAACAGTATACTTGCTTATACCCGAATGGTAACCAATGTGTTCTCTAGTATTGAAATCAATAATTTCTCCTTTTATAGGATTTATGTATTTATCTATAAATGTTGAAAATTTTCTCTTGCCAATGAAACAAATACCCATACTCTCTTTTTTCTGATTTAGATCAAGTTTGAGATCATTAGCTATAATTTTAACTTCATCTTTTTTTAAATCTTGAAGTGGAAATAAAGTATTTTTTAAAACTTTTTGGTTCATCATATATAAAAAATACGTTTGATCTTTAATTTTGTCTCTTGGAATGTGCAGCTCTGGTGCCTCTCCATTCGATTTTCGTGCGTAATGTCCTGTTGCAATCAAGTCAAAGTTTAATGACCTAGTGTAATCATAATATTGTTTAAATTTGATTTCTCTATTGCAAAAAATATCTGGATTAGGCGTGTATCCTTTTTTCAACTCAGTAATAAACATTTCAAAAACATTAGTCCAATATTTATCTGAAAAATTAACAAGATTAAGCTCAATTCCTAAGTGCTTACATATTCTTTTGGCATCTTCATAGTCCTCTTTAGATGTACAATTATCCTTGTCATCCTCCTCCCAATTTTTCATAAAGATTCCTTCAACTTTATAACCGGATTCTTTTAGCAGATATGCTGCTATGGAGGAATCTACACCTCCGGACATTCCTACTGCTACTTTTATACTTGAATTCGCCATATATTAACTTTATTTAATCAAATTTATTTAAATCCCTAAATGATGATAATAATTGGGCTATTTGATTTGTCAATTAATCTAACAAGTAGTATCATCAAGCCAATTATTTTTAAGACTAATGAGGTAGCCATGAGTAAAATAAGATCTGCAAATGATATTCAAGCTGACTGGGACAGCAATCCAAGATGGAAAAATGTAAAAAGAGACTACACAGCCGAGGAAGTTGCTAAATTAAGTGGTAGCGTACAAATAGAGTACAGCCTAGCTAGGCAGGGTGCCGAGAAGCTCTGGAAGGAAATTAATAATAGTGATTTTGTAAATGCACTTGGCGCATTAACTGGTAACCAAGCCATGCAGCAGGCGAAAGCAGGATTACGCGCAGTATACCTATCAGGCTGGCAAGTTGCTGGCGATGCAAACACAGGCATGCAGATGTATCCTGATCAGTCTCTTTATCCTGTTGACAGCGTTCCAGCAGTAGTAAAACGTATTAATAACTCCCTACGAAGAGCAGATCAATTGAACATAGCTGAGGGCAATGAACCTGTAGACTATATGTTACCTATTGTTGCAGATGCTGAAGCTGGGTTTGGAGGTGTTCTTAATGCACATGAGCTCATGAAAGCTATGATTGAAGCAGGTGCAGCTGGTGTCCATTTTGAGGATCAATTAGCATCAGCAAAAAAATGTGGTCATATGGGCGGTAAAGTTCTTGTGCCTACTCAAGAAGCTGTTCAAAAGCTTGCTGCTGCCAGACTAGCAGCTGACATATACAATACTCCTACAGTATTACTAGCACGAACAGATGCAGAAGCTGCTAATTTATTAACTAGTGATATCGATGAGCGGGATAGGGAGTTCACAACCGGCGAGCGAACATCAGAAGGCTTCTACCGTGTTAAGAATGGTATAGAACAAGCAATATCAAGAGGTTTAGCCTATGCACCATATGCCGACTTAGTTTGGTGTGAAACAGGCGTACCAGACCTAGATTTTGCGAGAAAATTCGCTGAGGCACTTAAAAAAGAGCATCCAGAGCAACTTCTTGCTTACAACTGTTCACCTTCCTTCAATTGGAAAAAGAACCTTGATGACGCTGAAATCGCCAAATTCCAAAAAGAACTCGGTGCAATGGGATATAAATTCCAGTTTATAACACTCGCAGGCTTCCATGCTCTAAATTACAGTATGTTTGAGCTTTCAAAAGGTTATAACGCAGAGCAAATGACGGCATATGTTAAATTGCAAGAAGCTGAGTTCGCAGCAGAAAAAGACGGATACACTGCAACGAAACATCAAAGAGAAGTAGGTACAGGTTATTTTGATTCTGTAACTCAAGTGATTACTGGCGGCTCGTCGTCTGTCACTGCTCTTACTGGAAGTACAGAAGAAGAGCAATTTGATAAATAGTAGGAGACTATCAATTGAAGCTGAATATTCCTGCTGATGGAACAAAAATAGATCATGACGGCAAAAAACTTGTCGTGCCTGATAACCCGATAATTCCCTATATCATAGGTGATGGAATCGGCATTGATGTAACACCCGTAATGAAACGAGTTTTAGATTACGCAGTCAACAAGGCCTACGGAAATTCAAGAGAAATCAAGTGGTTAGAGCTATATGCTGGATCAAACTCTCTTGATTTATATGGTTCAATTCTTCCTGAGCAAACACTTGATGCCATGAAAGAGTATAGAATTTCGATTAAAGGCCCACTGACAACACCAATAGGGGCTGGGCATAAATCTATTAATGTGATGATACGCCAGAAATTGGACTTGTTTGCCTGTGTGAGACCAATTAAGTATTTTCCCGGCACTAGTACACCCATGGCTGAATCCGGATTAACAGACATGGTTGTTTTTAGAGAAAATACAGAAGATCTTTATTCGGGCATAGAGTGGAAACCAGATTCAGATGGAGCTAAAAAGATCATTGACTTTATTAACAGCGAGCTAGGCTCATCTCCTTTCAGATTTGAGAAGAATTGTGGTATCGGCATAAAGCCAGTTTCTGAAGAGGGAACAAAAAGACTAGTAAGAATGGCTGTGGATTACTCTCTAGATATGAATAAATCCAGTATTACTATTGTCCATAAAGGAAATATTATGAAATACACTGAAGGTGCATTTCGCGACTGGGCATATGATGTGGTAGAGTCTGAATATAATGGAAAAGAACTTAAAGATGGCACCTATCTAATTGAAAATAATAAGTTTAATAGCGAATTGATTATCAAAGATTGTATAGCTGATAATTTTCTCCAACAAATTATCTTAGCACCAGAGCAACATGATGTTATCGCTACTCTTAACTTAAATGGAGATTATATTTCTGATGCTTTAGCTGCGCAAGTCGGTGGTATTGGAATGGCGCCAGGCGGCAACATAGGCGATGGGTGTGCTGTATTTGAAGCAACCCATGGTTCTGCAGAGCCATTTGCAGGGAAAAATCGCGTAAATCCAGGTTCGATTATCCTTTCTGGTGAAATGATGCTGAGGTATCTTGGATGGACAGAGGCAGCTGACCTTGTTCTGAAAGGTGTAAAGGGTGCAATCAGAAATAAACAACTTACTTATGATTTGGCTCGAGCAAGAGCAGGCAAGCGCTTAATACGAGTCAGAAGCAAGGATAAAAGCACTACCGTGGACGTAAAAGAGGAGATCGCTAAACTTGTGCCTGGTGCAACATTAGTATCAACTAGCGGCTTCGGAGATGCGGTTATAAATAATCTCTAATCTTATTTGTCTCTAAATATTATTCTACCCTTTGATAAATCATATGGGGTCAGCGCTACCATTACAGTATCACCTCTTAAGATACGTATATAATGTTTCCTTATTTTACCTGAGATATGAGCGGTCACTATATGACCATTTTCGAGCTCAACTCTAAACATTGTATTAGGTAAGGTTTCAATTACCTTGCCGGACATTTCAATCTGTTCTTTTTTTGTCATGTGTAATATATTGTGATGTATTGTAGCAAAATAAAAATTTATATAAACAAACATGTATAACGCAGCTGAACATAAAGGTAAGAAAAAATTCAAAGTTATGAATTTTACTCATCTGATGTCAATCTATGAGTCCAATTATCATAACTTTCGATCACTCATGAAGAGATTAAACTCAAATACTCAGAATTTTACGGATAATAGTTCAATTTCTATCGAGGATATTCATCATGACCAGTACACCCGCATCTTTAGAATATTTCATAAATTTAAATATCAGAATCGACAAACACTAAACACTTTCTCACTGAAACCTCACCTCATATTTTACATGTACAACGATGCTAAGTTGCTCGAAGTTAAATCTTTGCAAGATAACAAAAGATTTGAATGTTCGATACAAGGGAAAATTAAACTCAATTTGAATCTATTTTATTGGTTAAAATCATATATTAATCAGTAGTTTATAGATAATATATAAAAAAACTCATAATATACCCATATTTTTTAATAATATCTTTTTTAGAATGATTCTAAGAAAGCTTGAAAAATATAAATTAAACCTTACAATATTAGTCAGGAATTAAGGAATCATTTTAGGAGGATGTAAAATGAAATTATCAGCAAAAGGAAGATACGCAATCAAAGCATTGGTTAATATTGCTACAAATGAATCTAGCACACCAAAAACCCTGCTTGAAATATCGAAATATCAGGGTATATCTCTGTCTTATCTGGAACAATTGTTTTCTTTGTTAAGGAAGCATGATCTTGTAAGTGGTGTCAGAGGCCCGGGTGGCGGCTACAGACTGAAGGATAGTCCCGATAACATAACAATTGCCAGCATAATTAAGGCAATTAACCCAGAGGGTAGTTATAACGTGGATCATGATAAAACAGATGACGCTGTTTGGGATAAATTCAGCACGAAACTGACCAATTATCTTGATACTGTTACATTGGGAAGTTTGATCAATGAGACTAAATCAAAGCCAAATGATATTGATTTAGACGAGTTAACAAACTATTATCAGAATAATTAGAGAACGAGTTTATAACTTACTCAATTGAATACAGGGAGAAACAATGGCATACAGTGATAAAGTATTGGACCACTATGAGAATCCAAGAAACGTTGGTACCTTTGATGATGGTAGCGATGTAGGTACAGGCATGGTTGGTGCGCCTGCGTGTGGTGATGTAATGAAGCTTCAAATCAAAGTCAACGACGATGGTGTTATTGAGGATGCTAAATTCAAAACTTACGGTTGTGGTTCTGCAATAGCATCTAGTTCGCTATTGACCGAGTGGGTTAAAGGCAAAACTCTAACAGAAGCATCATTGATTAAAAATACTGATATTGCTGATGAATTGGCGCTTCCACCAGTGAAAATACATTGCTCTGTCTTAGCGGAAGACGCTATAAGTGCAGCAATTGAAGACTATAAGAGTAAACAAAAATAATATTGCGATTAGATATTTATTTTAATAATATGTAACCATTCAAAAAACTTAGGAGTGAATAACATGGCAACTACACCTAAAACAATGTGTACTAACATTGGCGGTATGGAGAGAATGTTAAGAGTGATAGCTGGTATTGCTATTCTTTATATGGGCCCAGGACTCGGCTTAGGTATGTGGTCATTAATTGGTATAATTCCAATATTGACTGGTACAACTGGATGGTGTCCTTTGTATATCCCATTTGGCATTAGTACATACAAAAACCAATAATTAATATTTATAATAGGCGTGTGATAACACGCCTATTATGAGCAAAAATACTATCAATAAACCAATCTACTGGTCTGAAGCAGTTAGTCATCTCAATCATTATGACCCTGTAATATCCAAGCTTATAAAGAAGTACAAGTCCGATAAATATTTAACTCGCTCAAATTCTGTTTTTAAGACAATGTTCAAAATTATAATTGGACAACAAATTTCAATCGAAGCAGCAAGTTCTATTGAAAAAAAAATCGTAAGACTTCTTGGACGAATAACAAGCAAAAATATTTTGAATACAAGTGACGATGATTTACGAAAATGCGGCCTATCTTTTAGAAAAGCTAAATACTTAAAAGGAATAGCAAAACTACTGCAGACACGCCCAAATTATTTCCAAAGATTAAAAGGGATGAGTGATAGCAACGCTATAGACGAATTGAAGCTACTATATGGCATAGGACAATGGTCAGCTGAAATGTTTTTAATTTTTTATTTTAATAGAAAAAATATATTACCACTTGGTGACATAGGACTAATAAATAGTTTCTGTAATAACTACAAAGTTAAAAGAAACATGTTTTTGGGTAATATAAAAAAATATAAAAAATTATGGGATCCCTACTGTACTGTAGCCACTTGGTATTTGTGGAGAGATATAGACGAAGATGTTGTACAATATTGAAGTTGTATTAAAAGGATTGCTATGAATATATTAATTATCGGCGGTGCAGGATTTATTGGATCTCACTTATGTGAATCTTATGCAGATAATCATAATGTTACATCAATTGATAACTACATCTCAGGTAAAAAAGAAAATCATATAAACAAAGTTGAATATATTGAGATGGACGCTAAAGATATATTGTCAATTGATAAAAAGTTTGATTTGATATTCCATCTTGGTGAGTATTCAAGAGTTGAACAATCACTCAATAAAGTCGACTTTGTTTTAGCGAATAACTCACTGCCTATATTAAATATTTTAAAATTTGCAAAAAATGGTCAATCAAAACTTATATACGCAGGAAGTAGTACGAAATTTGCGGATGCAGGTGAAAATAAATATAAGAGCCCATATTCATTTTCTAAATGGCAAAACTCTGAAATGGTAAAGTTCTATTGTGAAATGAATCATCTTCCTTATGCAATTACCTATTTTTACAATGTGTATGGTGGAAGGGAAAACTGTGAGGGTGAATTTGCTACAGTAATTGCAAAATTTCTAGAAAGAAAAAAACAAAATAAAATACTTCAAATAACTAGTCCGGGGACACAGTCGAGAAACTTTACATACATCGATGACACTATATCCGCACTCCATTTAATTGCAGATAAAGGTAACGGCGATGAGTACGGAATAGCTAATCCAAAAAGTTATACAATTAATGAGGTTGCAAAGTTAATTTCAGATAAGGTGGAATATATAAATGAAAACTCTGCAAACAGAATGACTTCAGATGTTTTAATCGACAAAACTTGTTCTCTAGGATGGGCACCCCAAACAGAATTATCAGATTATTTAAAGAGTAAAGAATGAGGAAATCTCTTGGAATCATTGGTGGGAGCGGTCTTTATAACATCAATAACTTGCAGATAATAAAATCTCATGAAATTACCACACCATGGGGTAATCCTTCAGACAGTATAGTTGAGCTAAACTATAACGATGAAACTCTATTTTTCCTTCCTAGACATGGAAAAAACCATCATATTTCTCCATCTAAGATAAACTATCGTGCGAATATAGACGCACTCAAACAACTTGGAGTGACAGACATTCTGTCCATTTCTTCGGTTGGCTCACTCAAGGAAACATTACAGCCTGGTTCATTTGTAATAGTTGATCAATTCATAGATTTAACTAAATATAGAGTTTCCTCATTTTTCGACGCTGATATTGTCGTTCATGTGTCTATGGCCCACCCAACTGATAAAGCCTTAATGGATATTGTGGATTTGTCATTAGATAATATTTCTATCAATTATAAACGTGGCGGAGTTTACGTCTGTATTGAGGGACCACAATTTTCAACACTATCTGAATCAAATTTGTATAGAAGTTGGAATTGTGACGTCATAGGCATGACAAATATGCCTGAAGCTAAGTTATGTAGAGAGGCTTCCTTAAGATATGCAACAGTTGGCATGATTACCGATTATGATTGTTGGCATCCAGCCCATGATAATGTAGAGGTGTCGAATGTCATGGATATGCTTCATAAAAATACACTCATCGCACAAGAGTTTATTCTAAAATTTATATCACATTATTCATCATCAAGCATCAACTCGAAATTAAATTCCTTTGATTGTCTCGTGACTCCTATAAATAAAATAAAAAAAGACACAAAACATAAACTTAAACACATTTTGCCTGAATTACTTGAAAATTAACCTCTTAAGTTTACTTCTTTAAGACTTTCCTTTTCAGTTTATGTATATATAATGTCAGGAGTAATTAAGCTGATGTTCGTAAAATCTATGATTTGTAAACCTTCTTAATTATTAATTAACTAAGGAGAATACTTTGAAAACAGGAACTGTAAAATGGTTTGATACAACCAAAGCATTCGGTTTCATCAAACCCGATGAAGGCGATAAAGACATTTTTGTTCATCAATCTGATTTAATTGATGGAACAATAAAAGAAAATGATAAAGTTGAATTTGAAACAGAAGATGGACCAAAAGGCATAAGAGCTGTTCAAGTTAAAACTGTCTAATATTACATTAGTAAAATGAACTTGTCTGATCAGATAAAAAATTTGATTAGAAATGGTAAAAAAGATGGGTACATCTTAGAAGATAATCTGAGTGAATGTATCTCATCACTACCTCCAGTAGATCAAGACTACATAAGAAATACAATTGATGGATTTAAGATTCAAGTTGTTAAATCTATTGATGATTATGATGAGTTTAAATATATGTCGGGAGAGGATGCAATAAATTTTCTTCAAAATCTAAGTGATGGCAATCATCATGCCTTTAAAAAGAATTCCAAAGACGAGTAACATTTTTTTAAATGTCTGATGATAGATTAAAAGTACTTGCGGTAGACCTTGATCATACCCTCATTAATACAGACTTTATTCACATAGGTCTGAAACTTTTGATTTCAAAGAAATTTTATACTTTACCGAAACTTCTTTTCATAATGATTTTTAATGGAAAGACTCACGCAAAAAAATATTTATATGACAATACCAATTTTGAGATTTCTACTTTGCCATTCAATGTTGGCGTGATAAATTTTATTAATCAAAATAAGAGTAATTATAAGCATATAATTCTCATTTCTGGCTCATATTACAAGTACGTCAAGTCTGTCGCAGAATATTTAGGACTATTTGACTCCTATGCAGGAACGACAATCGCAACGAATATGATAAGTTACAATAAAATCAGCTATCTTCGTGAAACCTTTAAAAATTCTTCTTTTGACTACATAGGTGATAGCAAGAAAGACATACCAATCTGGGAAAAATCAGATAATGCATTTGTTGTAAATAATGGAAGTATCATTAACCACATAAAACATATTGATTATCAAATAATCTCTAAAGAATAATTCTCTATCTTAAGTATTATTGTGTTACCATCACAATAGCTGTGAGAGATGAATGAATCAAGACAAAACAAACGAAGTAATAGAAATTCTTAACAAAATCATGGAATATGAGTTGTCTGGAGTCGTTAGGTATACTCATTATGCATTGATGATTACCGGTAGAGATAGATTAAGTCTTGCTCAATTTTTCAAGGACCAGGCAAGCGAATCTCTTTTACATGCACAGGAGGCTGGTGAGATTGTCACTGGGCTCGGAGGACATCCTTCTCTTAAAATTCAATTAATTGAAGAGACTAATAAGCATAATGCAGTTGACTTACTTAATGAAAGTTCTGTTCATGAGACTGAGGCAGTAGGTCTGTACAAAATTCTACTTGATATCGTAAAAGATGAAAGTATATACATCGAAGAGTATGCACGCGGCATGATTAAGGCCGAGGAGATGCATGCCATCGAAGTAAGCAAAATGTTAAAAGACTATGCTGATGCATAGCTTTTATGAATAGACCGCGCCCTGGTACTTATTTTTTTGTTATTTTAGCTGGTGCGATTTCCGGTGAATATCTATTGTTTGTCAATGGTGGATTTATTTTTGGAGTGCTAATGTCTTTATTATTACTGCAATTAATCAAATAAAATGACTAAAAAAAAATTAATACTTGGATTTATTGATCGAGAAAAACCATTAACCTGGGTACTTGCTATTGTAATAGCCATGTTAATTGTACCCTTAGCAGTAACATTTGTTTTGTACTATGGCATGAAACCATAATTCTAGAAATGGATCCATTTACACAAGGCATTGTTGGTTCTACAGTCGCACAATCAGTTTCAAAAAAAAATACTGTTATTGTTGCAAGTATTATTGGTCTTCTAGCAGGACTCGCTCCTGATATAGACATATTCATCAGGTCTGATACAGATCCTTTACTATTTTTACAATATCATCGACATTTTACTCATTCTCTAATTTTTATACCTGTAGGAGCTTTTGTTTGTGCCGCCGTGTTTTTTTACTCATTTAGCAAAAGATTTAATTTAAGCTTTAGAGAAACTTATCTTTATTCATTATTAGGATATGCAACTCATGGCATTATAGATTCTTTTACAACTTACGGAACATTGTTATTTTGGCCCTTCACAGATGAAAGAATTGCATGGAACACTATATCGGTTATAGATCCATTATTCACAATCCCTATATTTGTTTTAGTGTTTATTAGTGTGTTAAGTAGAAACAAAAGATTTTCTATTTATGCCATCGTTTGGATCCTGCTTTATCAAGTAGTAGCTTACTCACAAAAATTAAGAGCTGAGGATATAATGTATGATTATGCAAAAAACTTTGAGCATGAGATTGAATCCATTGAAGCAAAGCCCAGCTTTGGTAACATAATTGTCTGGAAGGTAATATATTCAACACCTGATAAATATTATGTTAATGCAATTCGACTTGGTTTAGATTACAAAATATACTCAGGAGAATCTATAGAGAAGCTTGATATAAGCAAATCATTTCCATGGTTGAATATGAACTCGCAACAAGCAAAAGATATAGAGAAATTTAGATGGTTCTCTAATGGTTATCTTGGCGTAGCAAAGGATAATAATAATATAATATATGATGTTAGATTCTCCACAATTCCAAATCAAGTCGAGGGTCTATGGGGGATAAAACTAGATAAGACAAAAAATGATTTTGAACATATTGAATATGTTACTAATAGAAAAAGAGATATAGATAGATTTAATATATTAATCGATATGATTATTGGAACTCATGAAAATTAATAAATACATTAAAACTAAATGTGGAATAGATCGTTATCTCGAACTCAAAAAGAACTACAATAAAAATATATTCTCAAAAATACGCTTAATATTATATGTCATCCTTGCATCGCTCAGGGATACATTTAAAAAGTCATCGTAAAAGACCATTTTTTATTTAATGATATAGATGTTTTATTTGACTTCTTGTTGTGAAACTATGCATTTAACATTACTATAGTACTTTATTATGAAGATAGGCGTACTAAAAGAAGATAAACCAAATGAGAAAAGAGTAGCGCTTACACCCTCCACAGTCAGCAAGATTAGAAAGCTTGGATATGATGTCTCTATAGAGAGTAATGCGGGATTGTTATCTAATTTTTTTAATAATGCATATGAGGAGGCTGGTGCTAGGATATCCTCGAATGAAGATATTTTTAAATGTGATATTATCTTGAAGATTAATAAGCCTACTCTTGAAGAGATAGAAAAGCTATCATCGAATCAGAGTTTGATATCTTTTTTTAGCCCAGCAACTAATTCTGAATCTCTTCAAATGTGTAGTAAAGATAATATAAACATATTATCCATGGATTCTGTGCCCCGCATCTCACGTGCACAAAAAATGGATGCATTGTCATCAATGGCAAATGTAGCTGGTTCCAGAGCTGTAATTGAAGCTGCTCACTACTTTGGCCGATTTTTTGGCGGTCAAATTACTGCTGCTGGAAAAATAAATCCAGCAAAAATTTTAATAATCGGAGCTGGTGTGGCAGGATTATCAGCGATTGGTACGGCAACAAGTTTAGGAGCGATTGTAAGAGCATTTGATACCCGTCCTGAAGTCAAAGAACAAGTTGAAAGTCTCGGGGCACAATTTTTAACTGTTAACCTTGATGAAGATGGGTCTAGTTCTGATGGCTATGCCAAAGTTATGAGTGAGGAATTCATTGCAGCAGAGATGGCTCTTTTCAAAGAACAAGCTAGTGATGTTGATATAATAATTACGACAGCGCTTATTCCTGGTAAAGAAGCACCTAAGCTCATAACAAAAGATATGGTTGAAGTTATGAAGCCCGGATCTATTATAGTTGATCTGGCATCACAGCAAGGAGGTAACTGCGAGCTTTGTGAAAAAGACGCTATAGTGGAGCATCATGGTGTAAAAATAATTGGCTTTACTGATTTACCATCCCGTCTACCATCGCAGTCAAGTGAACTTTACTCGAATAATCTATTTCATATTCTTGATGAATTAACTCCATCTAAAGATGGGCAAATAGATATTAATATGGACGATGACGTAATCAGAGGAATGACTGTAGTAAAAGATGGCTCAATAACATACCCACCACCTAAAATTGAAGTATCAGTTGCACCTAAACAAGTTGAACAGAAAGTTGAGCCTATCGTAAAGCCAGTTGAGAAGAAATCGTCAGTAATACCTGCAATTATTGCTTTGGCATCATTGTTTCTTGTAGGCGCTTTTGCGCCAGCATCTTTCATGAATCATTTTACAGTGTTTGTGTTGTCTTGTTTTGTAGGCTATATGGTTATTTGGAATGTTACAGCCTCATTGCACACACCACTAATGTCTGTGACTAATGCGGTAAGCAGTATCATCATCATTGGGGCAATCACACAAATATCAACAACGGATACTATTTCATTAATACTCGCAAGTGTAGCGATATTCATA
>MDTE01058418.1_pt1 | contig 16044 bp, 13 predicted proteins | sample 811231 | NCBI WGS metagenome assembly MDTE01 (sample SAMN05326651, study PRJNA326480) | marine metagenome | isolation source: seawater | place: Indian Ocean: Red Sea | collected 2010
AAAAATAAATTATATTAGATATCAAATGTTTTTAAAAAAAATTGAAAATATGATTTATATAAATAAATATATAAATCATAATAAAAAATTTTTAGATTCTAATAATAATTCAAATAATATAATTTTAGTTGATCAGTTTAATTATTGTCCTTCAATAATACCCATTAGTCATTTTGTAGAAAGATTAAAAAAAAAATTTGGAGCGCAAGCAGTGGTTTATGAAACTTTTGTTGATAGAAGTTTTTTTAGTAAAATAAAATCTTTCTTAAAAGATTATTTCAAATTTGGTTATTTAAAAATTTATGAGTCTTTTGGTTGTAGAAAAAAACTTTATAACAAATATGATAATCAAGTTGTAAGTGAAGCAGAAAAAAAATTAAAAGAATGTCTTAAAAATTTAAAAATAAAAGAGGATATTCTTAAAATAAATATTGATAACATTTATATTTGTGATTTGATATATGACACTTTTCTTAGGACTAAAAAAAAACCAACTATCAATATTTTGGATAAAGAGTTTAAAATATTTTTATTTAAGTTTTTAAAATTATTTTACTTTTGGAAGTTTTATTTTGAAAAAAACTTAAATGTTATTAAAGCTTTAATAGTCTCACATGATGTTTATTATTACGCTATACCATTAAGATTTGCTGTAAAACTTGCCATTCCTTGTTACAATGTTGGACCTACTACATTATATTATTTTACAAAAGAGAAAATAAGAAAAAAAACCGGGTACGATGAATTTCCTTTTAAATTTAATATTTTAAAAAAAGAAATAAGTTCAAAAGGAAAAATTGAAGCAGAAAAAATAATTAATGATAAATTTCAAGGCAATTTAACTTTTGATATTATGATTAATAAATTTGGAAAAAAAAATAAAATTCCAAAAAAAATTTTAGAACTTGAAAATAAAAAAAATATTCTTATCGCAACTCATTGTTTTACAGATGCTGTACATGCCTATGGAGAATCAATTTTCCCAGACTATTATGAATGGTTAATGTTTTTAGGTGATAAATCAAACAAAAAAAATTTTAAATGGCTATTAAAACCACATCCTGCTCAGTATAAAGAAAATTATAATTTTTTAAAATTTTTTGAAAATAAATTTAAAAATTTTATTCTTATTCCAAACGAAGTTTCCAATCTAGATCTAATTGATAAGATTTTTTCTGTTTTGACTGTTTATGGTTCCGTAGGCCATGAATTTCCGTTGTTCAATATTCCAGTTATTAATGCAAGTATAAACAATCCACATAGGGCATATAATTTTAATTACCATGCCAGTACAAAAGAGGAGTATGAACAATTAATTAATAAAATTGATACTTTAAAAATTAATTCAAAAGATCATAAAGAAAAAATTTATGAATATTATTATTTAAATTATTTGAGAGATTATTATTTTTTTGATAATCACCTTGAAATTTTAAATAAATTAAGAGGTAGGTATAGTGAGCCAAAAATCTTTGATGCCTGGGTTCAGGAATATTCGTATGAAAAAAAGCTAGATATAGATAAGAATTTGGATAGATTTATAGAGGAAAAGGCTCATAGGTTTTATGCATCAGATAAATAATTTAATTTTAATATATAAAAATGTGATATGAAAAATTTTAAGTTTTCCAAAATAAAAAAACCAATTCTTATTGCTGAGATTTCAGCAAATCACAATGGATCGATTTCTCATGCAAAAAAACTAATACGTGCTGCAAAATTAAATAATGCAGATTTTGTAAAGTTGCAAACTTATGAGGCTAAAAATATGACTATAAAATCTAGTAGAAAAGAATTTATTATTAAAGAAGGAATATGGAAAGGATATACGCTTTGGGATTTGTATAAAAAAGGGTGTACCCCTTTAAGCTGGCAAAAAGAACTTTTTTTATATTCAAAAAAAATAGGAATTAAATGTTTCAGCTCTCCTTTTGATGAGGAATGTGTAAATTTATTAGAAAAAATTGGATGTCCTATGTATAAAATTGCTTCTTTTGAAATGACAGATATTCCACTTGTTAAAAGAATATCTCAAACTAAAAAACCAATTATAATTTCTACGGGATTGTCAAATATAAATGAAATAGAAAAGACAATTAATGTCGCAAAAAAAAACGGAGCAAGAGAAATCGCCTTATTATATTGTGTTAGTAGTTATCCTGCAAAAATATTAGATTTTAATTTAAATAATATAAAAATTCTTAAAAAAAAATTTAAATCATGCACAATAGGTTTGTCAGATCATTCTCTGAATAATGATGTGGCAAAGATAGCAATCTCACTTGGTGCAAAAATTATAGAAAAACATATTGCTCTGGAAAAACAAAAAAAAGGACTTGATATTGATTTTTCTTTAAAAGGAAAAAAAATTAAAATGTTTAAGCAGATGATGGACTCTACTTACAATGCACTTGGAAAGAATATTTTTTATAGAGGAAAAATAGAAATTAAAAACAAAATTTATAGAAGATCCATTTATTCAATAAAAAATATTAATAAAAATGAAATTTTTACTACAAAAAATATAAAAAGAATTAGACCTTCTCTAGGGCTATCCCCTGAAAAATTCGAATTTATAATCGGAAGAAAAGCTAAGAGAAAGATTTCTGCGGGAATGCCAATAAAGATGTCTTATATTAAGATTTAAATAAATTTTTTGTTTGGATGAAATGCACTTTAATTTTATTGAAATCCCAATATATCTTCTGTAGTTATGAGATGATTTTTATTTTTTTATGAAAAAAAAAAATTACTTTAATTTTTCAGGTGTAAATGCTTTAGTAACTGGCTCAACAGGAAACCTAGGAGCTCAAATTAGTTATTGTTTGGCTGAGCATGGAGCAAAGATATATCTTAATGGTAGAAATAAAAAAAAAATTTTGTTGTTACATAAACAATTAAAACAAAAAGGTTATAACTCTCAACCAGCAATTTTCGATATTACTAATGAAAAGCAAGTAAGAAATTTTTTTATAAAGCACAAATCAATAGGTATAATTATAAATAATGCTTATGAAGGTAAAACTGGAAAATTTAATTCTTATTCGTCTATAAATTATAAGAATGCTTTTAAAAGCAGTGTTCTTTCTGCAGCAAATATTATCAATGAATCTAGAAAATCATTAATAAGATCAGTAAAAACAAATGGTTTTGCATCCATAATTAACATTTCATCCATATATGGAAATTTGTCTCCTGATCCAGATATTTATAAGAAAACTAAATTAGATAACCCACCACATTACGGTATAGTAAAGGCAGGTTTACAACAATTAACTAAATATGCAGCTGTAAATTTGGCAAAATATAAAATCAGAGTTAACTCTATCAGTCCTGGGCCGTTTCCAAATAAATTAATAAGGAAAAAATATCCTAAATTTATAAATAGATTAAAAAAAAAAGTACCTATAAATAGAATTGGAAACCCAGATGAAATTAATACAGCAATTTTATTTTTATCTTCAAAGCATAGTTCATTTGTTAATGGAATTAATATACCTGTAGATGGTGGTTGGAGCGCGTGGTAAAAAAAAATAAAAAAATCATTTGTATTTCAACAGTTAGAAAAAATAGTAAATCAGTTAAAAATAAAAATTTACTTTTTTTAAAGGGGAAACCTTTATATATGCACAATATTGATTATGCTTTAAAATCAAAAGAAATTTCTGATGTTTTTATAACTACCGATTTAAAAATAAGTAAAAAAATATTATCTAAAAAAAATTTTCATTATATTAATAGACCAAGGTATCTAAGAGGGGATAACGCTTCTCATTGGTTGGCAATTAAACATGTTGTTGATATTGCAACAAACAAGGGATTTGATTTTAATATTATTGTTGTAATTTTAGGAAATAGTTTTGGTGCTTATACTTCAGATCTTGAAAAGGGTATAAAAAAGTTAAAAAAAAATAAAAAATTAGACTCAGTTATAAGTGTTGGTAAATATAATATGTATAATCCAATAAGAGCCTATAAAGTTCAAAAAAATACTTTAACAAACTTTTTTGATACAAAAATAATAAGAAAAAAAATAAAAAATCAAAAAATGATCAATCAAAAAGATGCATTTAAGGATATATATTTTTTTAATGGTTCTTTTTGGATAATAAGAAAAAAAATTTTTTTAAAGAATAATGGGTTGCCACCATTTACATATTTAGGAAAAAATATTGGTTTTATCAAACAAGATTCTAAATATATGGAAATTGATGCGGAATGGCAGAAAAAATTATTTTATTAATTTTATGATGGCTTTAATTTAAATGGATTTTCTCTTGTCCAAAATTCAATAGCATCCCTACTATTACCTTTTGTTGCACAGCCTCTTCTATGGAAGGCATGTGTATTAGCTATTACAAAAGTATTGGGTTTACAAATTATTTCTTTTTTTTTGTCTTTTGGAAAATTTGAAGCTTTGTCATCTATTCTAAATGATACAGTGCTTTTATTGAATGCAAATTTAATTGAATTAACATATTCCATAAATATGTGTCTAAGAGAAATTTTATGAGAACCCTCAAGGATATTAAATGGTCCATTTTCTTTTTTTACTTCTGTCAGATATAAAAAGCCTTTGTGTGTATCATGAAAAGTATCCATATGCCAAAGAGAATTAAATTCATTGCCATCACTATCATTTTGTATTGTTCTTTGTACTCGCATAGTTATTTTGGGGTATTTTTTTTTTTCTGCAAAACAAAATGATTCATTAATAAACTTACTAGAGTAAAGTTTGTACATTTCTGGGAATTGATTTTTTTCTTCATCATCAAATTTAAATTCATGGGCAAACATTTCCACAGAAAGATTTTGAAGCCGGGGGTCATCTTTATTGTCATGTTGCTTTGATTCTTTAGAGAATAAATTTATAGATTTCTTTTTAATTATTTCATCAAATTCAATTCTTAGTTTATCTATATCTTCATTTGATAAAACATCATGAATTACATGATAGCCAAGGTTATCATAGTCTTCATAGATTTTATCACCTTTAAATTTTATAATGTTGATTTTATGAATTAGCTTCGCTAAAAAATATCTTATAACTTGCAAACCTAGAATATTTAAAATTTTATACTTAGTACATTTTAAAGATGTAAAAATATATATAATATTTTTTAATGAGGGAGCTACTATTGGTATATGTGAACCCTGTGTTGTTTTAAATTTTCTTGGTATCATTTAAAATTGTTTTATATTTGAAGTTAATATAAATCATGAGCATTATTTAAAATAATAATATGGTATTAATAATATGATATTAATCATATGTTGCAATAATAATATTAAAATCAAATCCTTTTTTTGCCATAAATAATTTATAGACAAACGATTATTAGTCTTAGGTGCTATTTATATTATACAGTATGTCAAAATGTTAAAAAATCTAATAAAAAAATTACTGGGAAGAAAACACCCTAGTCTTCCAAATATAGATCTAATTAAAAATTTTAAAATAGAAAACACAAAAAAACCTATAAAAAATATATTGATTGCTACTTCTTCCGGAGGGCTATTTTCTAGTTTAGTTTTTGAAAGTTTACTTGGTAATGCATTAAAATTTAAAAATTGCAATGTAGAATTCTTAATTTGTGATTCTCTTTTACCCGCATGTATCATGGCAACGGAATTTAATATTGATGAAAAATCCTTTTTAAAAAAAGGTCCAAAGAAAATATGTTCCTCTTGTTATTATGAATCCAATAGATTCTTAAAAGAATCAAATTTTAAAATAAATAAATTATCTGATTTTTTTGATGAAAATGATCAAAAATATCAAGAATTAATTAAACAAATTGATAATATTAATTTGGAAAATGTTAAAGATTTTAAAATTAATGATATACCACTAGGAGTACATGCACATTCTGGTGCTTTAAGGTATTATGCTAGAACTGATTTGGATTATAAAAAAAATGCTAATGAGACCTTAAAAAAATTTTTAATAGCTGCTCTTAAAACACAATTATCAACCGAAAAACTATTTAGTAAAAAAAGTTTTGACACTGTTATACTTAATCATGGTATTTATGTTCCACAAGGTGTAATTCATGAAGTTTCTAAAAAAAATAATATTAATACAGTCAATTATTGTTTAGGTACAAGAAAAAAAACATTTTGTTTTTGCAAAGATGAAACTTACCATAAAGCACTTATATATGAAGATAACCAAAATTGGGAAAAAATTGAATTAAATAAAAAAGCTGAGGAAAAACTTAACTCATATTTGAAAAGCAGATTGCACGGTAATCAAGATTGGATTTATTTTCACAACAAACCTAATTTTGATTTAAAAAGCTGTTTTAAAAAATACAATATAGATATAAATAAACCTTTGATTGGTTTGGCTACAAATGTTATTTGGGATGCTCAGATAGATTTTCCATCAAACTTTTTTAAAAACATTTTAAATTGGCTTTTTTACACAATCGATTTTTTTGTTAAAAATGAAAATTTACAACTTCTAATAAGAGTACACCCTGCTGAAGTAAACTCAACTAAACCAGCTAAACAAAGGGTATTAGATGAGATTAAGAAACATTATAAATCTCTTCCAAATAATATTAAAATAATTCCCCCAGAAGATAATGTAAGTACCTACACTGTTATGGAAGCCTGTGACTCAATTTTGATTTACGGTTCAAGATTAGGCGTTGAATTATCAGCAATGAATATACCAGTTATTGTTTGTGGAGAAGGTTTTATTAGAAACAAAGGTATTGGAATAGACATAAATTCTTTCGAAGATTATGATAAGATTTTAAAAAAATTACCTTTAAATCAAAAATTAAGCTTAGAAAAACTTGAGAGAGCAAAAAAATATGCTTATCACTTTTTTTTTAGACGTATGATCGAGATCAATTCTATTGATGAAAAACCAGATAAATGGCCCAATATCGACATCAAAAAAGATTTTTATGTTGCCTTACAAAATAAAACTGATATCGGCTTAGAGGTAATTACTAAGAACATAATTGAGGAAAAGGATTTTATTCTTGAGGATAAAAAAACAAATTTATAATATGTCATTAAAGAAAATTAATCAAAGATGCTAAATAATAAAACAATTTTAATAACTGGAGGAACCGGTAGTTTTGGACAAAGGTTTGTTAGAAAAATAATTAATAAATATAAATCAGTAAAAAAAATAATTATTTTTAGTAGAGATGAATATAAACAGTTATTGATGAGAGAAAAATTTGTTGGTCAAGGTGAAAAAAAATTAAGATTTTTTTTAGGAGATATAAGAGATGTAAATAGACTAAAACAGGCTTTTGAGGGTGTTGATATTATTATTCATGCCGCTGCATTAAAACAGGTACCTGCAGCCGAATATAATCCAATTGAGTTTATAAAGACAAATATTATTGGTGCTCAAAATATTATTGAGGCAGCAATAGAAAAAAATGTAAATAAAGTTTTAGCTCTTTCAACAGATAAAGCTGTAGCACCAATTAATTTATATGGAGCAACAAAACTATGTTCTGATAAACTTTTTTTGGCTGCTAATAATATTAAAGGAAATAAAAAAATATCATTTAGTATTTTAAGATACGGCAATGTTATGATGTCTAGAGGATCTGTAATTCCAATTTTTTTAAAAATAAAAAATAATAAATTTCCAGTTACAAATAAAAATATGACAAGATTTAATATAACATTAGATGAAAGTGTGGAAATTTCTATAAAAGCGTTAGAATATTCTGTAGGAGGTGAAATTTTTATACCTAAATTAAAAGGTTATAAAATTACAGATGTGGTTAAAGCTATATCTAGAAATGGAAAAATATACAATATAGGTATTAGGCCCGGAGAAAAAATACATGAAGAATTAATTCCAAAAGGTGAAACTGCAGATGTATTTTCTTACAAAAATTTTTATATTATCGCATCTTCAGTAAATAAAAAATTTAAAAGAAAATACAAAAAAATAAAAAAAAATTTTAGCTATAATAGTAACGAGTCTGGATTTTATAAAGTAAATGAACTAAAAAAAATAATAAGCAGTGAATTAAAAAAAATCTGAAATGATTCCTTATGCTAGGCCTAAAATTTTTAAAAAAGATATTCGCAGAGTTAATAAAGTTTTAAAATCTCAATTTTTAACTACTGGTCCAGAAATATTAAAATTTGAAAAAAAATTATCTTCTACTTTTAAATCAAGATATGCTTTAACATCTAATAGTGCCACTTCAGCACTTCATTTATGTTGTTTAGCTATGGGACTATCTAAAAATGACTATGTTTGGACTGTAAGTGTTACTTTTGTAGCTAGCGCTAATTGTGCGCTTTACTGTGGAGCTAAGATTGACCTGATTGATATTGATCCAGAAACTTTAAATATTTCTATTAAAAATTTAGAAAAAAAATTAATAAAAGCTAAAAAAAATAAAAAACTTCCAAAAATAGTAATTCCTGTACATTTAGGAGGCAATCCTTGCGACATGAAAGAATTAAAAAAGTTATCTAAAATTTATAAATTTAAAATTATTGAAGATGCCTCTCATGCATTGGGAGCATTTTATAAAGATTCACCCATTGGTTCTTGTAAATATTCAGATGCGTGTATTTTTAGTTTTCATCCAGTAAAAATTATAACTACTGGCGAAGGTGGTGCTATGCTTACTAATGACAAAAGTTTAGCTTTAAAATTTAGCTCTTTAAGAAATCATGGAATAGTGAGAAACAATTTTAAGAAAAAATCTTTTTTTAGTTGGTACTATGAACAAAAAAATCTAGGATTTAATTATCGTTTAAATGATATTGAAGCTTCTCTTGGATATTCTCAATTAGGTAGTTTAAAAAAATTTGTAAAAGAAAGAAATAAAATAGCTAATTATTATAAAAAAAAAATAAATTCTAAAAAAATTAAATTTCAAAAAATAAACAATCTATCAAAATCTTCGTATCATTTATTTATTATTAGAACAGAGAAGAAATTAAGAAAAATAATTTACGAAACGCTTAAAAAAAAAGGAGTAACGACTAGTTTTCACTATATTCCAATTTATAGACATCCATATTACAGCAAGTGTAAGTTTTCAAAAAAAAATTTTAAAATATCAGAAAAATATTATGAAGATGGTTTAAGTATACCAATGTATTTTGGTCTAAATAAAAAAATTCAAAATAAAGTTATAAATATAATTAATTACACTTTAAAAAATTATAATTAATATCTTCTTGTTAAAAATTTAATTCTTTGCATTTTACTTTGATTTTTGAGTAAACTAAATTTATTAATTGTTTTAAGATAAGTTTTTTCAAACATAAGTGCTTTTTTTAAAAGAGTGAAATTATTTAATAAAGTTTTTGAACTAAATATAATTTTTCTTGTTTCAATTTGATTAACGCTTTTATAAATTTTTTTATTTTTTTTATAAATTTTTAAAGTATTAGCATCAATCTTGCCTCCTATTGTTATGACAAGTTTATGTTTTTTAATAATTGGTAAAATATTTATAATTTGATTTGTAATAAAACTACAATTTGGTGTAATTTTTTTTGAAAAATAACTTGCTGCTAGATCGGATCTTCCAATTGTTGCTCCATGTATATTTCCTTTAGACTCATTTAGTATATTAACTATATTTTCTACCGCATTTTTGGTTTCTATATTTATTGCAAGATAGGGTTTTTTAATTGTTTTGTACTCCTTTACAGCAGAAATGAATTTTTTCATTCCAAATCTACTTTCTACCATTGGCGCAATTATTCCATCTACTCCAAACTTGATACAATTATAAATATCATTTTTAGCTTCAACGCCACCTATTTTAACGTAATGTTTTATACCTAATTTTTTTGAAAGGCTTTGAACGTATTGAATTTCAGCATTATCAGATCCTTCGGCTTCATACTCAGATTTTATTGCTATAAAATTTGCTTTTTTCTTTAAATCTTGAATTTGTTTTAAAAGTTGAATTTCTAAATCTAAATACATAAATATTTTTGTGATATTATAATAAAAAAATCAGATATATAAGAAATCATTATAAAAACTAGTAATAATTTTCAAGAAATATTTGTTTTTTTTAAAAACATATCCTGAATATTTGATAATAACTAAAGAAATGACTATATATATGAAATTATATTACTATCGCTTGTACTTAAAAATCTAATTTATTAAATAAAAGAAACTTAAATGAAAATTTTAGCTATTATACAGTCACGATTAAATTCTAATAGATTACCAAACAAAGGTTTGCTACCAATAAATAATATACCTCTAACAGTTCTTGTTGCAAAAAGAGTTATTTCTAAAAAATATAAAACTATTGTTGCTACCACAACCCAAAAATCTGATGATGATTTATGCGTGTTATTAAAAAATAATAATATTAATTATTTTAGAGGCTCAAGTAACAATGTAAGAAAAAGGTTTTTAGATTGTTGTAAAAATTATGATGACGAAGATATTATAGTTAGATTAACATCAGACAATTGTTTTCCAGATAAAAATTTAATAGAAAATTTAATATTACAAGTTAAGGGTGATGTTCAGTATGTTTATATAGATAATATTTTTTCTAAAGTTCCTTATGGCTTATCAGTAGAAGTTTTTAAATTAGGATATTTAAGAAAAAAAAAAATAAATAATAAAAGAGAACTTGAGCATATAACTTTAAATTTTGAAAAAAAGAATAAATTTAATTATAAGTCGAAGCATAACATGCAAAATTTGAGGTGTACAATTGATACAATTGACGATTATGCAAAAATTTTAAAAATATTTAAAAACATAAAAGATCCAAAAAAGATTAGTTGGAAAAAACTTTGTCAAATTTTATACAAAAATAATATTGATAAAAATAAGCATTTAAATGAAAAGGTTACTCCTTTACCGAAATTAATTTTAGGATGTGCCCAAATGGGTTTTAAATATGGAGTTACAAATAAAAAAAAAATGACTTTTGCTGAAAGTAAAAATATTTTTAAATTTTGTGATAAAATAGGTATAAATCACTTTGATACAGCAAGTGAATATGGCAGTTCAGAAAAAATTGTAGGAAAAAATTTAAAAAAAAAATTAAAAAGAAAAATTGATACCAAAATATATTTTAAATATAAAAATTTAAATAAAAAAAAAATTAATAATTTTTTTAAAAAAAAAATAGTTAATTCAAAAAAAATACTTGAAAAATAATATAAATACTTTCTATTTACATAATGTTTCTTTAAATAAAAATATCAATAATCTTTTAATTAAAAATTTTAATTATTTTAAAAAAAAAAAATTTTTCTTAAACAAGGGAGTTTCATTTAATGAATATAGTGATTTCAATTATTTTTATAAAAATTATTTAAAGTATTTTAACGTTATACAATTACCAATAAATATTTTAGATCATAGATGGAAAAATCGAGATTTAAATAAGTTAAAAAAAGAAAATATCTTAATAGTTGCAAGAAGTATTTTTTTACAAGGATTATTAACTTCAGCTGACCAAATTTGGCCTAAAAGTATTAATAGTAATAGCAATAATATAAAAAAAAAAAATTAATTTTTTAGTTAAAAAATTTAATAGATTAAATTTTATGGATTTATGTATTGCTTATGTAAATTCAATTAATAATATTGATAAAATTATAATTGGAGTTAATTCTTTAAAACATTTAACAAAAGTGTATTATTTAATGAATTTGCCACCGTTAAATCAAAATCAAAGATTAATAGTACAAAAAACTTTTTCAAATTTGTCTATACAAACTATACAACCTTCAAAATGGAAAATTTAAAAAAAATTTGGCATTTACTTCCCACGCAATTAAAACCAAGATTTATTTTCTTAATTTTGTTATCTTTAGTTGGAACTGTATTAGAAATGGTTGGTATATCAATGTTAATACCAATTATGAGTTCATTAACAGGCCAGCTTGATTTAATACAAGATTTTTCAAATAAATTTAATTTAGACATTGATATATCAGTTTTAACAATAGAAAATTTACTTTTATTTTTTTTTATCGTTATTTTTTTAAAAATATCGATCTTAATTTTTATAATTTATTATCAAAATAATTTTGTATTTACTTTTTTTACTATACTTCTTAATAAACTTTTTTCCAATTACATGAGAAGAAGTTTAATTTTTCATTTAAGAAATAATACTGCTGAATTTATTAGAAATTTAGTTGCTGATACCCACAACGTTACAGTAGGTTTTATGGGAGCAATAACAAGTTTGCTTTTAGAAATAATTTTAGTTATTGGTTTGATATCTATAGTAATTTACCTTCAACCCAATGTAGCCCTAGCTGTAATTTTTATAATTGCTTTAATTGGAATTTCACTTTTTTTATTGATCAGAAAACAGATATCTGGACTTGGAAAAAAAAGACAGCTTTATGCTTTTTTAGATATTAAATATATGATGCAAGGATTAGGAGGAATTAAAGAGATCAAGGTTGCCAATAGAGAAAAAGAAGTTACAGATATTTATAGCACAAACAGTCAAAATATGAAAAAAGTTAATTTTTTGATAAGTAGTTTTAATCAAATACCAAAATTAATATTAGAGTTTTTAGCATTATCAACTTTAATACTTTTGCTTATAACTTTTAATAATTTAAATTTTCCATTTGTAGAAATAATTTCCTATTTTACAATTATTATTGCAGCATTTATTAGACTTTTGCCTTCGGCAAATAAAATTATAATTTCTTTTATGAATATAACTTTTTACAAACCTTCTTTAAATATTTTATACGATGAAATAATTACTAATTTAGATAATCAATTAAAAAATATTGAAACTAAAGAAAAAAATAATTTTTTGTTTAAAGATAAAATTGAAATAAAAAATATTGATTTTAATTATAAAGATAATGAAAGAATGGTAGAAGTATTTAAGAATGCAAGCATGACTATAGATAAGGGAGATATGGTAGGCATTGTTGGAGAAACAGGGTCAGGCAAATCAACATTGGTAGATTTGATAATTGGCTTAATTGATATATCAAAAGGTGAAATACTTGTAGATAATAAAAATATAATAAATAATAAAAAAAGTTGGAATAATATTATTGGCTATGTTCCTCAAACTGTTTTTTTGAATGATGAATCTTTCGCAGAAAACATATACTTTTATCAAGAATTGGAAGAAAGAAACAAAGAGAAACTTTTAGACTCAATTAAACAGGCTCAATTAGAAAAATTTGTTTTAAATTTGCCAAATGGAATAGATACGATGATCGGAGAACAAGGACAAAGACTTTCAGGCGGACAAAGACAGAGAATAGGCATAGCCAGATCTATATACAAAGACTCTGAAATTTTAATTTTTGACGAGTCCACTAATTCTTTAGACAAAGAAACTGAACAATCTTTTTTAAGAGATATTATGAATTTTAAACAAAAAAAAACTATTATTATGATTAGTCATAAACTTAGTACATTAAGCAATTGTAATAAAATTTTCGAAATTAAAAATTTAAAAATTAATAAAATTAAATAAGGAGTAAAGATTGATCAAAAAATTAATATACAAAATATTTTTTGTATTCATACCTTTAGTTGGACATTGTTTAAGATATATTGGAATAATTCGAGTAAATTATGGATCTACTTCAAAATTAAATTTTAGATCAAAACAAGCAACTGAATTTGTCAAAAAAAAAATACTTAAATCAAAAAGCATACTTGAATATGGATCTGGCAATTCTACACTTTTTGCAAATAAAATGAATAAAAAGATTTATTCTGTTGAAAGTGATAAAGCATTTTATCAATATTTAAAAAAAAAAATAAAAAAAAATTATTTTTTTGTTGATTTCGGACCAGTTTATTTTTACTCAATACCTTTATTTGAAAATTTAAGAAGAAATAATTTAACAAGAAATGCTGAAAAATACAGTAATAAAATATTAAATTTTTTAGAAAAAAAAAAAAATTATCCAGATTTAATTTTAATAGATGGTCGTTATAGAGTTTTGTGTGCTTTACAAGTTTATAAATTTATAAAAAAAAATAAATTATATAAAACAACTGTTGTTTTAGATGATTATAAATTCAGAAAACAATATCACATTGTAAAAAAATTTTATAAAATAAAACTTTATGGAGAAATTGCTGAACTAAAATATAAAAATATTTCTACACAAAATATTAATAAGTTTATTGAAAAATACCTATTAAAATTTAATTAATTTATAATGATAATTAATACTCCAGTTGTAATATTTGTTTATAACAGAAAAAAAGAAACTAAAGTTCTTATAAAAAAAATATCAAAAATTAAACCAAAAAATATAATTATTATTTCTGATGGACCTAAAGATAATGATTTAGATAAAAAAAAATGTTTTGAAGTAGAAAACGTAATTAAAAATATAAATTGGAAATGTAAAAAAATATATATAAAATCTAAAAAAAATATTGGTTTAAAAAAAAGGATTTCAACAGGATTAGATAAAGTTTTTAATTTGTATGATAAAGCAATAATTCTTGAAGATGATTGTATACCAAATAAAAGTTTTTTTATTTTTTGTGAAAAATTTTTAAAAAAATATAAAAATAACTATAGAATAGCTGGAATAACGGGAAATAACTTCCAAAAAAACAAAATTAAAGAAACTTTCTATTATTCAAAATTTAGCAGTATTTGGGGATGGGCAACTTGGAGAAGAGTATGGAAAACATATGATATTAAAATTAAATTTTGGAAAAAATTTAAAAATTCACAAAAGTGGATAAATTTTTTTCAAACTCGTAATGAAAGATTACTTTGGGAAAAAATTTTTGATAAAGTTTATAGCAACAAAATTAATTCTTGGGCTTATTCAAATCTATTATGTAATTGGTATTATAATAGATTAACAATAGTACCCAAATATAATTTAATTAAGAATATAGGTTTTACTAATAATGCAACTAATACAAAAAAAATTGATAAAGTTTACTTACCAAAAGTTAAAAATTTAAAACTCAATAAGATAGTTTATCCTAAATTAATCGAACCAAATATAGAAGCTGACAAATTCGATTTTGAAAATATATATGGAGGAAACAGCTTAAAATTTCCAAGAAATATTTATTATAAGCTGCTCAAGATAAAAGAAAAGATATTATAAGTTTTAAAAAAAATTATTTATAATATTTTATATTTTACATTAAATAATATTGTAATTTAATGAATGCTTAATTGCTAAAATTTAAAAAATTAGTTTTCTAAAAATTGGTTCTACAAGGTTATGATAGATGGTATCTTTTGGTACATTTTTTATAACAATTGAATTTGAAGATATTATTGAATTATTTCCAATATCAACACCTTTTTTAATTGAAGAACTATGTCCTATCCATACGTTATCATTTATAGAAATAGGTTTAGAATTAATATTATTTACAATATTTCCAGATGAAGGATGACCTTTTTTTATAATTTCTAAATAATGTTCTGATCTAAGTTTTGGATCTTTTGGATGAGAGTCTGTATCCATAATATTAACATTATGTGAAACTTGAACATTATTTCCAATTTTAATTTTTGCTGAAGACCAAATTTCTGTTCTTTCACCTATAAAACAATTGTCGCCAATTATTATTTCTCCTTGATGAGCAAAAACTAAAAGTTTTCCTTTAATAACACAGTTTTTTCCTATTACGATTTTAGATGGATTTTCAGATAAATTTTCAATTGTTCCACCAGTTTCAATTACACTATTTTCTCCAAGCATGTATAATTTTTTACTCAAAATTTTTTTTTTTAATGTTATTAACAAAACGTTTTAATTTAAAAATCATTAGAATTACAAATAAGTGATTTAAATAATTTTAATATATTTAATTCTGGTTAGTTTTAAAAAAATTAATTATATAAATTATTTTAATTGATACAAGTTATAATATTGTTGAAAAAGCAATTGAAATTACTATGAACGATAATATAGTAAGTATTTAGAAAAATTGTATCTAAACTAAAAATTATTTATAGATATAACAATATATTTTTAATAATTAATGTTTTTCAAATTTATACAATCTAATGTTATGATAGTTTTTTTTTTAAATTATTGTAATTTGGTTAAATAAAAAAT
>MDTE01048271.1_pt1 | contig 16041 bp, 19 predicted proteins | sample 811231 | NCBI WGS metagenome assembly MDTE01 (sample SAMN05326651, study PRJNA326480) | marine metagenome | isolation source: seawater | place: Indian Ocean: Red Sea | collected 2010
AAAAGTCGAAGCGACGAGATTTACAGAAGTTGGTTATGTAGGAAGAGATGTAGAACAAATCATTAGAGATTTAATTGAAATAGCAATAGCTATGGAGAGAGAAAAGAAAAGAAAAGAAGTTAAAGCAAAAGCAGAATTGAAAGCAGAAGAAAAAGTATTAGATGCACTTGTGGGTAATAAAGCAAGCGTAGCAACAAGAGAAAGTTTTAGAAAAAGGTTAAGAACTGGTGACTTAGATGATAATGAAATTGAAATAGAAGTTCAAAATACTTCTTCTCCACTTCAAGGTTTCGAAATACCTGGAATGCCTGGTGGAAATGTTGGAATGGTAAATCTTGGAGATATTCTTGGAAAATCTATGGGCGGTAAAAAAGGTAAGAAGAAAAAAATGACCGTTAAAGAATCCCATGACATCTTAGTTGCGCAAGAATCTGACAAAATGATCGAGGAAGATAAAATTATTACTGAGGCAAAAAAAGCAACTGAGGAAAATGGGATAGTTTTCTTAGATGAAGTTGACAAAGTCTCTGCGAGAAGTGACAGAGTAGGTGGAGATGTATCTAGAGAAGGAGTGCAAAGAGACCTGTTACCCCTTATAGAGGGTACAACTGTGAGCACTAAGCACGGTCCAATTAAAACTGATCATATTTTATTTATCGCTTCAGGAGCATTCCAATTAGCTAAACCCTCTGATTTACTACCAGAATTACAAGGTAGATTGCCAATAAGAGTTGAGTTAGATGCACTTAAAGAAGAAGATTTTAAAAGAATTCTTAAGGAACCAGATAACAGCTTAATAAAACAATATAAAGAATTATTAAAAACTGAGAATGTGAATCTGAAATTTACAGATGACGGGATTGATATGCTTGCAAAAATTTCAGCAGAGGTAAATTCCTCGGTTGAAAATATAGGTGCCAGAAGACTTCATACCATTATTGAAAAAGTTTTAGATGATATTAGTTTCAATGCAACCGACAGAGCAGGAGAAACAATTACGGTTGATCAAAAATACGTTCAAGATAACTTAGGAAATTTAGTAAAAGACACTGATTTATCTAAATTTATACTATAAATTTTTCAGCTTTATTATTATTGCTCCTTCGCCACCGTCTTTTTTCTCAGCGTCATTAATTGAAATAATGAATTTATTTAAATCAGAAGTTCTTAAAAATTCAGGAACAGAGTATTTTAATTTTCCTAAATTCTTGGATATATAAGCGTCTTCATCATTTGTTGAATGTATACCTTTTCCGGTAATTAGTAATAGTTCTTTAAATTTATTTTCAACACAATGTTCTACTAATTCTTTCACTTTATTATTTGCTTGATCCAAAGAAAACCCATGTAGATCAAATTTATAACGCTCTCTTGTCTGAATATTGCTATATGCACCTTGCTCTTTATCGTAAATATCGGAAGGGTTTTTAATATATTGTTCCCAGGTTTTTTTATCTTCTAGATTCGGGGCTTTTTTCTTTATCACTTGCTGATAATTTCAGACAAATACCAATTAGGACCTTTTTGCTTTATATTTTTAGTAAATTTCCAACTATCTGTTACAAATTTAATTTTATCAGGGTTACCCTCTATTATTTTATCATCTTTATCTTTCTTAACAGATATAACTTCGGCAACAAATTTTACTGTCGCAAATAAATTATCCTTAACTTTTTCGTATTTTTCTACAGAAGACTCTTTTACACCTACAAATGTGAATTCAGATTTTATTCCCTCTTTATTTCTAGACTTAATAGCATCAGAAAAATTTGAAAACATATTAGAAGTTAGCAAATTTTTTAATTTTATCAAATCACCTGTTGCAAAAGAGCTTAGGATACTTTCGTAAGCAATTTCAGCGCCTCTCAAAAATTCTTTTTTTTCTTTACCTTCAAGTATTTCAAGATTTTGCTTAACTGGTTTAACTTCATTATTTGGTATACTAAATTCTTTTTCGGCAAAACCTGGATAAATCTTAGACTCGTGACCGGTTTTTCTGCCTAATATACTTCTAAGTCGCAAAATAATAAATCCTGCGATCATACCTAATAAAATAATATCTAAATAACCAAAGCTGTTACTCATAATTTGATAAATATACATTAATCATATATTTTTGTATCAGACAAATGAACCCATTTTTTATAGTATTTATCGGCATACCAGCACTAGAAATATTCTTATTAATTAAGATAGGAGGTCAAATAGGCGCTTTAAGCACAGTTGCGCTTATTTTTTTCACTGCAATAATTGGAGTTTACTTTGCAAAATTACAAGGAATCCAAACTCTTAAATCAGGTATGATAAATTTGTACCAGAATAGAATGCCAGTTTACGAAATTATGTCTGGAGCATCTATAGCAATAGCAGCAGTATTATTAATTATTCCTGGTTTTTTTACAGATTTTATTGGTTTTCTTTTATTGGTGCCTTTTACTCGGAAAATAATATTTGCTTTAGCTTTTAAAAATAGAACAGCTTCAGAGACAAAACAAAATGAAAAAACTATTGATGGGGAAGTAGTAGATCATAAAAAAGATGACTTATAAAATAATAGGAAAATATATAAGAGATTTAAAATTTAATATACCAAACCCGAAAGCATTTTTTCTTCTGTCAAAAAATATATCTAATTATAAAATTAATATTGATATAAAAAGTGATCAAGTAAAACAAAATATTATTGAAGTGCTAACCAGTTTAAGCCTTGTGCCAACCACAAATAATTTTGAAAAAATCGAAACAAAAATAATTTATTCTACAATAGTTGAATTAACGAATAAAAATATAAAAAAAGATGAAATAGAGAAAATTATACTCATAAATGTACCTGCAGAAATATATTCTGAGCTTAGGCAAATTTTCATTTTTATGTTTGAGAATTCTGGTTTTAAGGATATAAAAATAAATGAAAAGATTGATTTTGAAAAATTATATAAATTAAAAAAAGCTTAATAGAAATTTTTTTTAAGCTCGGTTTTTAAAAAATCTTTATGTTTTTGTATTTCATTTTCTGATACCTGGACAATTGTTTTATTGTAATCTTTTGTTTTGTTAATGTTTTTTTCTGTGCTATCGTTTGAAAGGTTAAATTTAGGCTCTTTAGCATCTAACAAATTAATATAAACTTCCCTTAATAGTTCACAATCTAATAAAGCGTTATGCTTTGTTCTTCTAGAAAGATCTATATTAAATCTTTTACATAATGCATCCAGAGAGTTTGATGTTCCCGGAAATTTGTTTCTTGCAACTTCTAAAGAATCAACTATAAATTTTGTACTGATCTTATCTTTTCTAAGTAATCCTAATTCCCCATTTAAAAAACTTAAATCAAAAGAAGCATTATGAATGATAATTTTTTTTTCATTTATAAAAGTTAAAAATTCATCAGCAATTTTATCGAATGTTTCTTTATCCTTTAAAAATTCTTCTGAAAAACCATGAACTTTAAATGCCTCGTTGGGCATGCTTCTATTTGGATTAATTAATCTATGAAATACTTTACCGGTTGGTATCAGATCTTTAGTTTCAATACAGGCTATTTCTACAATTTTGTGACCTTCATTAAAAGATAACCCTGTAGTTTCTGTATCAAGAAAAACTTCATTCATATTTATGCATTATAGAGGAAAGCTTTTTTTTTAAAATATTTAAATTTTTTTCATTCACAACGACATGGTCACAAAATGTTATTTTTTTTTGATCACTCATTTGCTTTTTGTTTAATAAGTTAAAAAGCTTCTTATCACCGCCTGAAGCTTCAAATCTTTTCAACCTTAAGTTTTTTTTTGATTTTATAAATATTATTACACTAAAGGATTTCATTAATTTGCTCTCAATTAATAAAGGTATCTCAAAAAAAAGAATTTTTTTTCTTTTATTTTTTAGAACAAAATTTTTCATTTTTTTTCTTACCAGAGGATGAATAATTTTCTCAAGTTTTCTTAAATTAGATTTGTTTTTGAATATAAGTTTTTTTATTGATTTTTTAATTTGACTATTATTTTCTATTCCAAATTTTTTACTTATTAAAGATCTAAAGCTTTTTTTTTCATAAAGCTTCTTTACGACTTTATCTGCACTGAATAAAGGGCCACGACTATTAGATAAAATTCTACTTGCTGTAGTTTTGCCTGATGCTAGGGAACCTGTAATACCGATTTTAATCATCTTAGTTTTGATTTTAAAAGTTCAATTAAACCATCATCTATTTCCGGATTTATTTTGTTCCATAAATAAAATGATTTTTGCCCTTGATATATAAACATATCCAAACCGTTAAAAACTTTTTTTCCTTCGTTTTTTAAAAATTTGTAAGTCTTAGTTTCTAAAGGATTATAAATTGTGTCAATATAAATGAGATCATTCTTAGTATTTGCAAAATCAAATGTAAAATTTGATCCATTCTTTAATCCCAAGCTAGTTGCATTAATAATTATGTCAAAATTTTTAATCTCTGTCTCTAGATCTTTCCAGGAAACTATATTTAAAAATTTAAATTTTTTTTTCAAAAAAATGCATTTTTCATTAGTTCTATTAGTTATAAAAATATTTCTTATTCCAGATTTTTTAATTGATAAAACTACGGATGGTGAAACACCGCCAGCCCCAATGATTAAAGCTCTTTTACTTGAATTATTATCAATTTCCTTTAAATAAGCAGCTTGCAGTCCAAAAACATCGGTATTCTCCCCAATAATTTTCTTATTATAATCAACTAATATTGTATTAACGGAGCCGGTTAACTCTGCATCATTTACTACTTCATCTACATAATTTAAAATTTTTTGTTTAAAAGGGAGAGTCACATTTAAACCAGAAAGATCTCCCTCTCTAACTTTTTTTATTACGCTTGGCAGATTTTCATTGGTTGATTCAATTATAGAATAATCAGCGTCTATGTCGTACTTTTTAAACCAGTATTGATGTAAAACTGGTGAAAGTGAATGACTAATGGGATTTCCAATTATTCCAAAATGTTTTTTCATTCTTTAAATTGCTCAATGTAATTAATAATATGCTTAATAGGCAACCCCATAATAGAGTCTTTATCACCTTTAACATACTCAAAAAGTTCAAGCCCGTCTGCTTCAATTTGGTAAACTCCATAAGCAAGTAATATTTTTGTTTCTATTTTATCTAAATAAACTGATAATTCTTTATCAGTTAAGTTCTTCATTTTAAGTTCTGAAGATTCAGTATGGTTCCATATCATTGAACCATTTTTAGAAATACAAACTGAGCTTATTAAATAATGTTTTGAATTATTTAGCCGTTTTAGGATTTTAAAAGCTTCTTCTCTTGACTTTGGTTTGTTAATTAATTCATCATTTAAAGATATTACGCTATCAGCTCCGAGCACTAAACGGTCTGGGTTTTTGCTGCTAACTTTATTGGACTTTATTTCTGCTAGATTTTTGGAGATCAAGAGTGGGTTAGCTCCTTCAGCTAATAAAGATTCTTTAATTTCATCTTCGTCAACATTTGATATTATTACTTCATTGTCAATTTTATATTTTTCTAAGATTTGTCTTCTTACTCCGCTTTTAGAGGCTAGTATTATTTTCATTTATTTTTCTTAATTTCAATAATTTTTAGAATCGAAGCTGCAGTTTCCTCAACAGATCTTCTTGTAACATCAATGACTGGCCAATTATTTTTTTTAAATAAATTTTTGGAGTCCTCTACCTCTTTTTCTATAGAATTTAAATCAGTATATTCTTTTAGATTTTGATCCTTCATAATAGCTACTCTATTTCGTCTTATATCTGATAATCGCTCTGGATCAGCTATTAATCCTATGATACATGATGTTTTATTCGTTTTAAGATCTTCCGGAACTTTCTGCTCTAAAACCAAAGGTATATTTACTGTTTTATAGCCTCTGTTAGCCAGATAAATCGAAGTTGGTGTTTTACTAGTCCTGCTTACTCCTAATAAAATTACATCTGCATCATTAATATCATCTACTTTTTTTCCATCATCGTGTGACATTGTAAATTGAATTGCTTCAATTCTTTTGTAATAATCATCATCTAAAACGTGTTGAGCACTTGGTTTGTGAATAGCTTTCTGATTTAGAAGCTTTGAAAAACTTAGAATTAAGTTTCCTAAAACACCAAAACATGGAACAGAATTCTTCTCACTTTGACTCGCGAGATATTTAGCTAATTTTGTCTCAACGATTGTATATAAGATTATTGAGTTCTCGATTTGATTGCATTCTTTAATAATTTTATCAATTTGTTGCTCTGTTCTTATGAAGGCAAACTCCTTTTTCTCATATTCAAAATTTGCAAATTGTGATTTGAGAGAAAAAAATATTCTATCTAGGGTTTCACCTGTAGAATCAGACACAAGATATACATTGTATTTTTCGTTCATATCTTTGTTAATAAAATCGTAACAAACTAATGTTTTACATTTTTTATAAAATTTAAAAAAAATGATTAACACTAATTAACATTAATTAAACATGTTATTGATTGTTAATAATAATGTTTTTTTGATGTTTATAAAATGAATAAAACCTAAAAATTGAGTAAAAATAATGAAAGTTGTTAAATTGTTCATGTATAAAAGTTGTAAAAATCGATATATAACTAATTAACAGAGCCTATAACTCTTACTACATTTATAAACTTATATTATTTAATGAGTAATCTTAAAGAAATCTTAAAAAATAAGAAAATTTGTAAATCAGTGTGGTTTATGAGACAAGCAGGTAGATATTTACCAGAATTTAGAAAGATAAGATCGCAAAATCAAAATTTTATAAATCTTTGTTTAAATACTGAATTAAGCTCAGATATAACATTACAACCGATCAAAAGATACAACTTAGACTCAGCTATAATATTTTCAGATATATTGATGGTTCCTTATGCATTAAATCAAAAGGTAGATTTTTTAAAAGATCAAGGTCCCATATTAGAAGATTTCAATTTAAAAAAATTTTTAAATAATGATAAAGTTACTTTTACTGATAAGTTACATCCAGTTTATAAGGCTATCAAAAAGACAAGACAAAGATTAGATAATAAGAAATCTTTAATAGGATTTATAGGCGCACCCTGGACACTATTGATTTATATGCTTGGAGCAAAAAAGAGTAAAAAAAATATAGATTATAAAAAAATTAAAACAAAAGAATTCAATGTTAACTTAATACTAGATGAACTTCATAATTATCTTTGCCTTCATATTGAAAACCAAATGAATGCAGGAGCTGATGTTATACAGATATTTGATTCTTGGGCAGGTTTAATAGCGCAAGACGATCTACCTAATTATTGCTATAACCCAAATCTTAAACTTGTAGATTTTTGCAAAGAGAAGAAAATTCCTGTGATATGTTTTCCAAAGGGAATAAATGTAAATTATAAGGAATTTAACAATATAGTAAAACCTGATGGAATTAATTTGGATTATAACGTTGATCCTATTTGGGCTAAACAAAATTTATCTAATGTGGTTTTGCAAGGGGGTTTAGACCCAAAAGTATTATTGTTAAACAACAAAGAAATCTTTAGTGCTACAAAAAATTATTTGGATATATTCAAAGGTTTGCCTTATATTTTTAACTTAGGTCATGGTTTGCTTCCTGAAACAGACCCGGATAAAGTAAGCAAATTAATCGAATTTTATAGAGAATACTAAAATGAACAATGATCATCCAAAAATAAATTTTGGTAAAACTGGAGTTCTACTAATTAACCTTGGTACACCAAATTCTACAAGCTGGTGGGACATTAGAAAATATTTAAAAGAATTTTTATCTGATAGGCGAGTTATAGAAGTTAACCCAATAGTATGGCAAATTATTTTAAATTTATTTATACTTACGTTCAGACCTTCTAAAACAGCACATGCCTATAAAAAAATATGGAGAAAAGATACTAACGAGTCTCCACTTTTATATTTTACTAGAAGCCAAGCTGAAAAGTTAAAAATCAAAATCGGAAATGACAAAATAATTGTTGATTTTGCAATGAGATATGGAAAACCAAGTATAAAGTCCAAGCTAAATACTCTTAAAGATCTAGGATGTGAAAATATAATTATCCTTCCTTTGTACCCTCAATATGCTGCAGCAACAACTGCAACCGTATGTGATGAAGTTTATAGATCATTGATGAGTATGAGGTGGCAACCTAGTTTACAAGTAATCCCACATTATGAGAGCGATCCTCTTTATATTAATGCACTTGTAAAAAGTATAGAAAAAAAGGTTGAGTTAATTAATTGGAAGCCTGATTTAATTATTTCATCTTATCATGGCATTCCTAAAAAGTATTTTGATAAAGGAGACCCTTATCATTGTTACTGTCACAAAACTACAAGATTAATGAAAGAAAAATATAAAACAATTAATATTGAAACAACATTTCAATCAAGGTTTGGACCTCAAGAATGGCTCACACCTTACACAGACAAGACTTTAGAAAATTTACCCAAAAAAGGTGTCAAAAATCTTTTAGTCATTTGTCCCGGCTTTGCATCTGATTGTGTCGAGACTTTAGAAGAGATAAATATTCAAGGAAGGGAGAGCTTTATAAGCCAAGGTGGAAAAAATTTTGATTTAATTCCATGTCTCAACGATAATTCTGATCACATTGATTTGTTTGAGAAATTGGTGATGAAATATTTTTAAATGAACTTATATCTTTTATTCAAGTCTCTTCATTTAATAGCGGTAATTTCTTGGATGGCTGGATTATTGTATTTACCAAGAATATTTGTTTACCATTCTGAGGCGGAACATGAATCTCAAAAAGAAGTTTTTAAAACAATGGAAAAAAAGCTTTATAATTATATCATGATGCCAGCAATGTTGTTGTCCTGGTTATTTGGAATTTTATTAATACATAGTTTAGGGTTTACAATTTTTGCTGAACTTTGGATGCAGATAAAAACTGTTTTTGTAGTAATTTTAACTTATTATCATTTTTTACTTGGAAAATATTTAAATGATTTTGCGCTCAATAATAACAAAAGGTCCTCTAAATTTTACAGGATAATTAACGAAGTACCTACAATTATACTAATTGTTGTAGTTTTTGTTGTTGTTTTTAAGCCCTTATAATAAAACTTGAATTTTTTTTAAAAAGTCATATATTTTTATTACTTACCTTATCAATAAAATCTCATGAATCTACAAGAATTAAAACAAAAGAACCCAGCAGAGCTAATTATTGAGGCTGAAAAACTTGGCATTGAGAATCCAAGTACATTAAGAAAGCAGGAAATTCTATTTGCCATATTAAAAAAATTAGCTGAAAAAAATGAGCAAATTACTGCCACAGGTGTTCTAGAAGTATTACAAGATGGGTTTGGTTTTCTTAGAGCGATAGAGTCTAACTATTTGCCAGGTCCAGATGATATTTATGTAAGCCCGAGTCAAATAAGGCGATTTGGTTTAAGAACAGGGGACTCTGTTGAAGGTGAAATCAGGGGACCTAAAGATGCCGAAAGATATTTTGCTTTGCTTAAAGTCAATAAAATTAATTTTGATGAACCCGAAAAAGGAAAAAACAAAATTGCTTTTGATAACTTAACTCCTCTTTATCCAAACGAAAGAATTAAGTTAGAAGTTGAAACAACCAAAATAGAGAAAAAACCAGACAATACTGCCAGATTAATAGATCTAGTTAGCCCTATAGGCAAAGGACAAAGATCTTTAATTGTGTCTCCGCCAAGAGCTGGCAAAACAATTATTTTACAAAATATTGCTCAGTCAATAACAGCTAATCATCCAGAATGTTACCTGATGGTCTTGCTTATAGACGAAAGACCTGAGGAAGTAACTGATATGCAAAGATCCGTCAAAGGTGAAGTTGTAGCCTCAACTTTTGACGAACCAGCTTCAAGACACGTAGCTGTAGCTGAAATGGTGATAGAAAAAGCTAAACGTTTAGTAGAACACAAAAAAGATGTGGTCATTCTTTTGGACTCCATCACAAGATTAGGAAGAGCTTATAATGCAGTAATACCTAGTTCAGGAAAAGTTTTAACAGGAGGTGTTGACGCAAACGCCCTTCAAAGACCAAAAAGATTTTTTGGAGCAGCAAGAAATGTTGAAGAAGGTGGTTCACTAACAATTATCTCAACAGCTCTAATTGATACAGGAAGTAGAATGGATGAGGTAATTTTTGAGGAATTTAAAGGAACAGGTAACTCAGAATTAATTTTAGATAGAAAAGTTGCAGATAAGAGAATTTATCCTGCACTAGACATCACAAGATCTGGCACAAGAAGAGAGGAGCTTTTGTTCGAGAAAGATGATCTTTCAAAAATGAATGTACTTCGAAGAATTATAAGTCCTATGGGAACAATGGATGGAATAGAGTTTCTCATCGCTAAATTAAAAAATACAAAAAATAATGCAGATTTTTTTGACTCTATGAACAAGTCAGCTAATTAAATTTATTGTATAGTTTGATTATTTGATCCAGTTTCATAAAGATAAAAACTAATTATACTCTCAAGTGTTTTTACTTTATTTTGAATTGAAATAGCTTCTAAAAGTTTTTGTTTTTCCTCATTTGAAATTGGAGCAATCATCGCTAATGTATTAATTCTTTGTGCTTGGTCCAATTTTTCAAATTCCACCCAGTTGAGTAATAGACCATTTCTTCTAAAAAAAGTTTTTGCTTTTTCCATTAAATTGTTTACATCAATATCATTATTTGAAGTCTCTGGATCTTCACTAAAATTCTGATAATCGACTTTAAATTCTCTGTATAATTTTTTATTAAAAACTTCTTTTAAAATTTTGAATCTAGAAACACCTGTTAAATTAATAAGGACTCTTCCATCCTTACTTTTTTGGTAGTCGCTTATCTTTCCTAGACAACCAACATCATAAACAGCATCATTTTCTTTTTTTGACTGCACCATACCCATCAATTTATCTTTATTAAAAGCATCATTTACTAAGTCCAAATATCTTTGTTCAAAAATATTAAGAGGAAGATTTGTCTTAGGAAAATATATGACACCACTTAAAGGAAAAACTGGAATTACATCAGGGAACTTTTTCATAGGATTATTATATAAAAAAATTTAACTCGAAGGTAGCGGCATTTTATAATGGTTGACCACCAATAAGAGTGTGTACTATACTTAAATTATTGCGGGCATAGCTCAGTGGTAGAGCGTCTCGTTGCCAACGAGAAGGTCGAGGGTTCGAACCCCTTTGCCCGCTCCAAAATATGGACGATTTATCAAAAAAAAAGTGCGTTGCTTGTGAGGGAGATATTCCACCATTCGATGCCGGTGAGATACACAAATATCTAAAAAAAGTAGATGGTTGGAATGTTGAAAGCAATGAAGATAAAAGTTTTTATTTAATAAAAAATTTTAAATTTAATAATTTCGAGGAAAGTCAAATTTTTGTAAATAAAGTCGGAAGTATTGCTGAGAGAGAAAATCATCACCCAGATATTTCTTTTGGGTGGGGTTATTGTAGAATAAAAATCTTCACTCATGCTATTAAAGGGCTTGCGGAGAGTGACTTTATTCTAGCGGCGAAAATAGATAAAATCGATTAATGATTGAAATGCCTAATACCTGTAAAAAACATTTTAATTTTAGCTTTATTAGCTGCATTTATAACCTCTTGGTCTCTTATTGATCCACCTGGTTGAACTATAGTTTTTACTCCAGCTTTAATAAGAGTTTGCACCCCATCCGCAAAAGGAAAAAATGCATCAGACGCAGCTATCGAATTTCTAATTTTCGGTGACTGAAATTTTTTAGCTTTTTGTACCGCTATCTTACAACTATCTAACCTACTAGGTTGCCCTGCACCAATACCTATTGTGGAAAAATTATTACACAATACTACAGCATTAGATTTGACATATTTACAAATATTGTAAGCAAATTGAATTTCAGCTAATTCTTTTTTATTAGGTTTTAATTTAGTCACACATTTTAATTTCTTTTTATCAAGTATAATAGAGTCTTTACTCTGAATTAAAAAAGATCCATCAAATGATTTAATGGATGTAAGATTTTTGAGTTTAAAATTAGAAATATCAATAACTCTAAGATTTTTTCTCCTCTTAAATATTTCTAAAGATTCTTTATCAAAACCCTTAGCTAGTATCACTTCTAAAAAATTTTTATTAATTTCAGAGGCAATTTTTTTTTTAATTTTATAATTACAAGCTACAACCCCACCAAATGCACTTATCGGATCTGATGCGTAAGCATTCTTAAATGAACTCAATGGCACTTTATTTTCGGATACCCCACAAGGATTTGTATGTTTAATGATAACAGTTCCAGAATTTTTTTTTAAAGAGTCTAAAATTTCTAGAGATGCAAACATATCATTGTAATTGTTATAACTTAATTCTTTTCCCTGAATCTGTTTAAACCCTAAATGTTTGTCATTGTAGTCGTTCACATATATAGAGCTTTGTTGATGTGGATTTTCTCCATATCTTAAATTTTGCAATCTTCGCCCAAAAATTGTCTTCCTCTCAGGGAACTTAATATTAAGTTTTTTGTTGAACCAATTTGCGATCATAGCATCATAATAAGCCGTCAAGCCGAATGCTTTAGACGACATCAGCTCTCTAAATTTTAAAGATGTTTTGCCTTTTAAATTCTCTAATTCTTTAATCAATGATCTGTAATCATCTCTGTTTGTTATTATAGTAACATTTTTAAAATTTTTTGCAGCAGCTCTCACCATTGTCGGTCCACCTATATCTATATTTTCGATTATTTTATTCGAATTCTTTGTACTTGTTACAATTTTTTGAAATGGATAAAAATTAACAACGATTAGATCAATCGGAGGAAAATTTTGTTTTGACATTTCATTTTTATGTTTTTTGTTTTGTCTATCATGAAGAATACCAGCATGAATTTTAGGATGAAGAGTTTTTACTCTTCCATCTAACATTTCTTTAAAACCTGTATACTTGGATATTTCTGTACATTTAAATCCTAATTTTTTTATCGAAGTATAGGTGCCCCCTGAACTAATAATATTGATGTTAAATCTTTTTAAAGTTTTTAATAAAGATATTAAGTTCTCTTTATTAGAAACGGATATCAGAGCATTTTTTACTTTTAAATTCATTATTTAAATATTCTTTCTAATTTCCCAATTAAAGATTTTATTTTTATTAACTAAATTACCACTGATTGTTATACAAGAGCTATCTACTATTTTCTTTTCACCTAAAAATATGCTTTTTTCTATCTCTAAATTTTCATTTATAACAGTAAATATAAGGGACTTGTTTTTAGAAATTTGGATTAAAGCACTATTGCCACTCATAGTTTTAACCACACTTAGTTCAGGATTAATATGAAATCTAAAAGCATATCTGATAGGATAGCCATTTTTAGTTTTAAGTATATGGTCAGTGCCCTTTAAATAATTATTTATTTTATCTAAGTATATTTCTCTCTTGTGTGTGCATCCAAATTTCTTTTCGTAACCATTATTAGATGAAGTACATCCGATAATATTATTTTCATTTTTTGATGAATAATCAAAAGATTTAAAACTATCCTGAATTGAATTGCCAAAAACTTTATTAATCATCTCATTTCTCTCAAATTTCGTTATGGAAGTATCATTGATAGTCAAAGTTGACTGACATGCCGTAAGTCTACTGAGTAATTCAGTTTTTTTAGAAATATGGCTTCCAAATCCTGAGTTAGTTATAATTTTCATTCCATCTAAAAAATACTCAAAAGATAAAGGGCCAGATTGATATGACTTTGAAAATTTTTTTTGGGGAGGTTTGTCAATATCAATTAATAAGAAATGATTTTTGTGTTTTATTTTAAATAATCCCCCAAAATTACTATTCTTGTTTTTTGATTTGAAGCCTTCTAAATATTTTTCAATTTGATTTAATTTCGTTATTTTTGCTCCATTAAATAAAGGAAGTTGATTGTTCGGTGTTTTTATAGAGTGAATACAGGTTAAATTTTTTTCAATTATATCCTCTAAAAATTCTGGTACATATTTTTGACTATCTTTAATTACTTCTTTACAAAAAATCAGATACTTAAAAAAGAAAACTAAATCGCTAGGATTTCGCGATAAAGGAAAACCATCATGGTCGAAGAAATTTTTTACCAGTGACTCTAATTCTTTAATTCCTATATCAAAATTTTCTTTGTATTCTTTAAAAACCAACCCAGTGAGTATTATAGCGGTTAGTATCTCTATTTTTTTTGAAAAATCTTTTTCAAATTTAATATTTTTTTTTAAATGATTTGTTTGACTTATAATGCAGCTTAAAAAATTTTTTTTAAAATCAAACGTGCTATTTTTCAAAATAATATCAACGTTTAAAATCCAACTTATTACCCTTGCACTCAAAGTTGAAGTCTCCCATATATTTTTTTTATATTTTGAATTTCTTAAAATCCAAATATAAATAATTTTTTTTATTTTCAAATGATCAGTTTTTCTGTCTATAAGACTAAGCCAAAAAAAATTGTGCATTTGTTCTGCGTCTTTTTTTTTGTTTTCAAGCCAAAAAATGTTAGGATCAATTTCATTTATCTTAAATGACTTACTGTTATAGGATGTAATAATTGATAAAAGATAAGGGTTTGGATTGTAATAAACTTGTTTCGGTGATTCACTTTCCAGAGATTTATTATAGTTTTTAGATGAAAAATATATTTTCTTAAAAAATTTAATTAGCGTAATTTGACACGCGATCAAATAAAAATAGACACTCTTTAGGCTAAACATCTATTAATTGTTTCTAAGAATTTCTATGTTTTTTTTTAGGTTCCCTTTATTTTCTTTAAATATAGTAGACCCTGATACAAGTATGTTTGCCCCAGCTTTTTTTGCTAGCGAGCAGTTTTCAAAATTAATTCCACCATCAATTTCAACATCTACTTTTAAATTTTTTCTATTAATTATGTCTCTAATAATTTTTGTTTTATCTAAAACTTCTGGCATAAATTTCTGACCTCCAAATCCAGGCTCTACACTCATTATTAATACTAAGTCAATCTGATCAAGATGATTTGTAATCAAACTAATTTCTGATTTTGGCTTTAAAGATATTCCCACTTTTTTATTTTGATCTTTTATCAATTTTATGGTTTTGGATATATCTTTAGTTGCTTCTGGATGAAAAGTTATTATATCAGCACCAGCATCTGAAAAATCTTTAATAAAATTATCAACTGGTGAAATCATTAAATGAACATCAAATATTTTTTTTGTAAGAGGTCTTAATTTTTTTATTACCTCTGGTCCTATAGTAAGATTTGGAACAAAATGTCCATCCATTACATCGATATGAATATAATCTGCACCTGCTTTTTCTAATGAAACAACTTCATCACCTAATTTGCTGAAATCAGCTGATAAAATTGAAGGAGAAATTTTAATTATATCACTCATAATTTCTTTATATTTTAAACTAAAACTTTGTCAAAAAAATTAAGGAGCTAGTTGAATAATTGGTAAAGTTGTCTCGAAAAATCACTTTCAAGTGGAAATGCAAGCATTCCCCAAACATCATAACCTAAAATATATGGCATAGCGTAGAATCTAAATAAATAGAAAAACCAAGCCACATATAGCGCTATAAATGGCCCGAATAAAAAACTAGGAGTAATAAATTTAAATAAATTTATTATTGGATTTGTATATTTAACAAAAACTCTCATAAAAAAAAATGTTGAGTCCTCTCTTTGGAAGATATTCATGAACGCTCTACCAATTAAAGTCCACATGATTGTTCCAAGAACGTAATCTAAAATTATTGCCCACGTAGGTATCATATTTTTAAATTATCATGATTTAGGTAAAAAAAAAGGGGCGAAAAAATCGCCCCTTTAAATTTTAAATAATTATTTTTTAGTGTTGCTTGCCAAGAATAGCCTTACCTGTAGGTATTCTCGTATCGTCTACCATTTTCTGTACAGATGGAGATGGCTCTTTAGTCATTAAACTAACTACAACCATTACCACTAAACAAATTGGTGCACCGATTAAACCAAATCTTAAGTGGTCGATACCTAAGAATGGAGTGT
>MDTE01020440.1_pt1 | contig 16040 bp, 14 predicted proteins | sample 811231 | NCBI WGS metagenome assembly MDTE01 (sample SAMN05326651, study PRJNA326480) | marine metagenome | isolation source: seawater | place: Indian Ocean: Red Sea | collected 2010
AGGGGGGTAAGATATTTTATCAATATCTGTTTGACAATATCATTGCCTACCCATCCATTTTCAGCAAGGGGCACCAAAAGTGGACATGCCTGAGAAAAAACCTTTAACTGTGTGTTTAATGAAATTAGTAGGTTTTTATATGCATTAGATTGAATAGTAGCATCCGTTCCGATTACTCCAATCCTTTTTATTTTTGATTGATTTTCTGCAGCTAAAACCCCTGGTTCAATAACCCCCATTATTGGAATTTGAATTCTTCGGTTTAACTCCTGTAATACCAAAGCAGATACTGTATTACAAGCAACAACAATAGCTTTTACATTTTTTTTCATGAGAAATTCAGCGATTTGTATGGAATATTTCTGAATTGTAATTTTGCTTTTATTCCCATATGGAACTCTAGCTGTATCTCCAAGATATACAATGGACTCATTGGGTAATTTTTTTCTGAGTGCTTTTACAACAGTAAGTCCTCCCAATCCTGAATCAAAGACTCCTATGGGTTTTTTAAATTCTATCATCCTTTAGCTAAAATTTCTTCTCTAGATTTCTTAAACTGAATAATTGCCTCATAAATACCCTCTGCAATTTTTTGACGGTATGATTTCTTGAGCAATAATTTTTCCTCCTTACGGTTTGATAAATATCCCACTTCTACCAAAACATTTGGCATGCTTGCTCCAACCAACACATAAAATCCCGCTTGTTTAACCCCTCGATTTTTAGATTGAGTTCGCTTGCCTATCTCTACTTGAATCAAAGAGGCTAAATCTTCGCTTTCTTTCATAAACATACTTTGTGCCATAGTTGCCATAATTAAATTGGTTCCTTCAAGTCTTTCATACGAGTTTTTCTTGTGTTCCTCCAAATTGATCACAGAATTTTCTCTTGATGCAACGGAAATTGCATCCTCTGTTTTGCCTGGTCGAAGAAGGTAAGTCTCGAACCCGCTTACTTTTTGATTGTGGTTAGCATTAGCATGAATGCTAATGAATAGTTTTCCCATTTTTTCATTTGCAAACTGAGTTCGCTCCAAGAGTGGGATAAATATATCCTCCTCCCTTGTATAATATGTTTTTATCCTTGTGTTTTTCTCTATTAATAATCCCAATCGCTTGGTAATATCTAATGTTATATCTTTTTCCTTTGTTCCCCGCTTTCCTATTGTCCCACTGTCTTTTCCTCCGTGCCCAGCATCCAAAACAATTGTATCCAAAAACCATAGATCCTTCATGGAGTTTATATGAATGTTGTTTTCGATAGGTGTCCTCAAAGTAATAACAATTTCAGATGGATTGTTTGTTTGGTACAGTTCATGTCCAGCAATTTCTGATCTTAATTTAAATGCCAATTGGGCAGATTCATCTAACTGGTCTGCAGTGACTTTCCTTACACTTCCCCGAGTGTATGTTTTTTCCATTGTCTTAGAATCTAAGGTCCCCCCTTTAATTGTCACATAAAACCAACCATTTTTATTTTTGAAGGCACTGATATGACCATCTGGGAATTTCTTCCTTGTTTTGATGTAAAGGATGGTTCCATTAGCCTTTTCATCAATTTCTATTTTGTTTACATTAAACTTATTTTCGTGAATTTTAAGAATTTTTTTATGTGCGTCAAATTCTAACCCAGAAAATAAAGAAGATTTTAAAATTCTAAAAAAATCATCTGCGGGCAGGTAAATATCAGAATTTATGTTAAAACTCGAGAATTGCATTTGGTATATTTGGTCATCTATAGTAACAAAACTAGAAAAACTCGACACTTTAACCCTCCGGCTTTCAATATAAAGTACCGTTTTCGCTCTTTCTTTTGTATGATACATATTACATTTTAATAACCGAGATAATTCGTTTGACGAACAGTAAATCTGGTTATCATGAATTATTGTTTTTAATAATCCAATATTTGATTGGCTAGAACTAATTACTCTTATTGAGCTACCATAGACATAGCTTGAAAATAAAAACCACAGTATTATTTTATATATTGATAGTTTCATACTGGATAAATTATTCTGTTACTTCTTTTTTATCCAAGAAAACCATAAAAAAGTTGATTCGGTTCAATAAAACAGTTTTCGGGTGTAAATATTAAACAACATATTAAATCCACTTAAAATTGAAATCATCAAATATGGGGGGAAAGCAGTATGAATAAAAATATTGACCGCATCAAAAGCTGAGTATAGTTTTTAACCAAATTGAAAGTGGTTTTTAAATTAGTCTGAATATTAAAAATAACGGCTGATTATAGTGGATGAAAAATAAAAACACTATAATAGGGCTATATTGTTAATAAAACAAGAACGCCCCGTTTCCGGGGCGTTCCTCATTATGGGGTTTGGGTTATTTCTTCTGGTACCACATATATATGATCATCAGAGCAAGGAGGCCAGCGAGTCCTCCATCTCCGAACTGTCCGACAACTCGCCCTATTCCTTCAATAACTCCAAAATAGTCATCGAACAGAATACCAACGATTACGCCTACCACTATCAATGATTTCAGAACTTCCGTAAGTTCACCCAGCCATTTATTAATAAAGTCAACTGCGTTTTTCATGTTTCCTCCGTTAGGGATGATTCAAGTTCGTGGTTTCGTACATTATACAGGCAATCTGCCTATAAAAATGATACGAGGACCAGAAGTGCCAAAAGTCCGGCAAAGCCACCACCCAGAAAAGAGTCAACTAAGTTTATGATTCCATAAACTGGGTCAAACCCTGTATCATATAGGATGTTCGCAAAGACGAATAACACAATAAGACCCTTGATTAGGCTTACAATCCCGCCAACAACACTCTCTACGGTTGAACTTATATCTGCCATAAGTGTACCTCCTTGGTTTAGGTATAGTAAATGAAAAGCGGGGATAGATATCCCCGCTCATTTTGAAATTTACAATTATATATGTGGTTGGTGCTCAGAGTTTCTCTTAGAGTATTTATCAAATTTACAAATAATATTTTATATGTCAATTAGAATATTTTTTAATGAAAAATCTTTCATTGTAGAATGTAATGAAACCTACAAAAAATATTATTCATGGTATTAATTTATTACTACTTCTGGTTTTATAGATGATGAATAATATTTAGTATAGACTCCAATGGATCGCCCTATGGAAATAGGAATTTTCTAAAAATATAAATGCTAAATGAATATATTTAGGGCGTGTTAATTCTAGGTTTTCTCCAGCAATTTCAATTAATGGTATCCCCAAAATCTCCATTTAAATCTTATTAAAATATTTTAGAAATAAGGTCCTCAGCATTTTTCTTATTATAATAATTATTTTTTAAAAAATTTTTACGATTTATGGTATTTTTTATGCTCAATTCTTGGTTTGCATATTTTAATACAGCTTTCTTCATATCTGCAGCAGAATCTGCCAATATACAATATTTATCTATACCGCTGTCCGTTATCATTTTAGAGTTAACAATACAATGTCTTCCATTGTAAAGCGCGTTTATCAGTTTTAATTTTATTCCTGTGGATTGAGAAGTCGGTAAAATATTTATTTGTGCATTATTAATTAGGCCAATTAAATCTGAGGATGAGATATTTGGTTTAATTGAAATATTTGAAGATTTATTTATAGCAGCAATTAATTTTTTAGATGGTTTTCTGCCTGAAATAATAAGCTTAACATCAATATCATTAAATATTTTTTCAACAAGGTAAATGGCAGCATTGTGATTTTCAGTCACAGCTAAATTTCCATGATATAGTGCATAATCACCTTTACCCTTTTTTATTCTCACAGATTCATTTCCATGGAAAACGGGAATATAAAAGACTCCCGAATATGTGGATGAAAAATATACTGTATCACTTTCTGAGATTGATGCAATGATGTCAGCATGTTTCAGCACTTTCTCAAATTTTATCAACTTTATATTCTCAGATATAAAATATTTTTTCCTTAACCAATTTTGTTCTTTTTTCGCTAATTCATTGTAATAATCATGTTCCACGTTATGAGTGCGAACTATCTTTTTTCTGTTTTTCAAACGATAGTCCGATAGATAAAAACATGAGTGAAGCCCCTCGAATAGAATTGGATTATCATTTTTTAGAAGATTTCTTATTAGTTGTTTCGAAGCACGTGTTCTAACAACAAATGGTAGTTTTGAGAAATAATGAAATGGGTTTCTATATCGGCGGTAATAATTTATTTTTGAACAAATTGATTCTAATTTAAATGACTTTTTTCGTCCATAGTAAAAACAATGTAAGTTGATTTTAATTCCTGCACTATTTAAAGCTTTTATCTTATAGTAAATATCAATAACACCACCATAATCAGGCGGATAAGGGACATCAAATGAAACAATATTGAGATTCATATCAGAGCCATTTGTTTTCTCTATAATATCCATAAAGCATCTCCGCAGCATTGTGGAAATCATGATATTTCACTACCCATTCTCTACTTTTATTTTTTTTGTTTATTAATAAATCCTCGTTTTTTATCAATTCTAATAATGTATCCTTAAGGTTTTCTTTTGTTATCATAATAAAGGGATGATCGGGAATAAACTCTTGATATTCCTTAACTAATTCTGTTAAACAAACTAACCCCATAGATAGTGACTCAACAGAACTCATACCATATCCCCAACCACCACGATTATATATTTGGTCAATATAAATATCACATGTTTTTTTTATTTCAATCACTTCCTCCTGAGTTTTCCCTTCGATTAAAACAAACTCTATCAGACCACTGTTTTGTAGTTCACTACAAATTTCAATAATATCATCACTTCCTTTATAGTATCTATTCGTTGGGCTATGACAGATTCTTAAGGGAGATGAAATGTTTTTTTTAATTTTATATTTTTTCGTATCAAAGGGTAGAAACAAATAGTTAATATTTGGATGTTTATATAGCAGGTCTAGCTCACTTGTTAAATTTAGATTACTAATGTTATCTATATCTTTTATAACCCCTCTAGTTCGCATATCCTGCCCATGATACGTACAAATAATTGGCTTTCCATTTTCTGATAGTCGCTTTGCAAATCTACAATCTCTATAAAAATCTAAGCCCCATTCAAAATGATATATATCATAGCCAAATAAATTGTACCTATCTATAGCTGGATTGATATAATAATGCCAAATCCAGTCCCTTATTTTAAAATATAATTCTTCAAATATCGAATTAGGCTCCCATGTTGGTGGAAATCCTACCTTTTCATTATAATCCCCTAGCTTCCCTCTGTAATATTTGTAATACTGATGTCTATATTTTAAATACAACGGATTTGTAGATATTAGCGGGAGGTCTAGACATATACCTGAATCAGGTTGGTTGGGGTTATTATAAAAAGTAATAAAGTCACATCTATTCCCATTCATCTCATGAGCTTTTTTCCACAAACTCAAGGTACCAACAGTGTTTTCAGGAGAAATATAAAGAATGTTCAATTTGGATATGTTTTTTTACTATTTCAAAAAACTTTAGATTGCACGAAATTGTACTAAGAAAATTTAATAGAAATTACTCAATGAAACTGTTTATTATTCCTTCCTGGTATCCAACAGAGATTCATCCGGAAAGTGGATCTTTTTTTAGAGATAGGGCATCTATTCTTTACAAAAATGAAATAGAAGTAATTATAGGAGCACCCGTTATACACTCCCTAAAAGATCTCCTCAAATATTTTCCAACTAATTCAATTCAGAAAGATGTTAACGACGGATTACCAATATATCTCCATGAATCAATAAATATATTCCCCAAAATGGAAAAACTTTTTTTTAAACGGTATAAAAAGTTTGCTATTAATATTTTTAATAAATTATTGGAATCTCATGGGTTGCCAGACTTGGTATTAATTCATTCATCATTATGGGCTGGCGGTGCGTTAGGAGAAATGTTAAATAAAAAAAATATCCCTTTTATATTAACGGAGCATCTAAAAGAATTCTTAATACCAAATGGGTTTTCAGTTTTTCAAAAAAAAATAATCTACAACACATATTCTATGGCTTCTCAAATTTTGCTATCTAGTTCTTCATTAAAAAATGCAATTTCAAAGAATTTCAACACATTTAAACCTAAATTAAATCTTCTTCCTAACCCAGTTGATGAACACCTGTTTACGTTACGAAAAGTTCCTGAAAGTAAAACACAATTCACTATAATATGCATTTCTCTATTCAGGCCAGAAAAACGGATCGATCTTATTTTAGATTCCTTTAACAGTTTGATTCATTCAGGCATTAAAGCTAACCTAAAACTAATTGGAGATGGTCCCTTAAAGTATGAAATAAAAAAACAAATTAATAGGTTAAAAATTTCAGATCGAGTAGAACTGCAGGGGTATCTTTCACAGAGTCAGATTGTAAAGGAACTTCACGCAAGTGATTTTTTAGTTTTGGCTTCTGATATTGAAACCTTTGGTACAGTCCTAATTGAGGCACAAGCCTGTGGATTACCTGTAGTTGCTACTGACTGTGGAGGCCCAAGAGATTTAATCACGCCTGAATCAGGCATTTTGGTTAAGCCCGGCTCTGTCTTTGAGTTAACCAAAGCCATGAAAATACTCATAAGATCCTTTGATAATTTTAATCCATCCTGCATTCGCAACTCTATGATCAAACGGTTTGGAAAACAAAAGTATGTGGAGTCAATAAAAAATTCAGCTAAGTTAATATTCTCTTCAAATGATTAATCCGCAATATTCCTGTTGAGAATAAAATTAATGGATATAGAATTGTATAACCAATTTTACTAAAATAACTTAGAGTAAACTGGGAAACACCAAGCCAAATAGAAACGGCTACGGTAGTAATAATAAATATTTTTTTCCATTCATATTCAATAGGGAATATTTTTCGATTTACTATAAAAATAAATACAGCCATAAATATAAATGAAAGGCAGGTGGCTGATGCCGCTCCAATGATTCCCAATGAAGGAATTAGTAAAAAGTTCAGCAAGATATTTGTGATTGCACCTCCTCCACGAACCCATACTATCCAACTTGACTTTTCCAGCAAAAATACCCCTGGGAGCTGAAGTAAATAGGCTGCATGGAAAATATATGCTAATGCAATAATTGGTACAATTTGTGTGGATGACCAGTACTGACTTCCAATAAAGGAGAAGCTTCCGATTTGAAGTCTAACAAAATCTTCAACCCAAACAACAATTATAATCCATAATATCCCTAATATAGCAAAGATAAGAGTTGTTATTTTCGCAATATATTCTGTCTCAGATTTCTCTTTTTTAAGAAAATAAGGTTGCCAGGCCATGTTAAAACCCATAACCACTAGCATCATCATCATTCCTAATTTGTAGCCAGCATTATATAATCCTACAGTGTCTAAATTGGTAAGGTACCTTAAAATATAACGGTCTGATAATTCCAAGGCCATAGAAAAAATCCCAGCTGGCAAAAAGGGTAGACCAAAATTCATTAATTTTTTCCAATATTCAAAAGAAAGGGTAGAAATTGAAACCCGTTTAAACACAATTGGGAGTGTAGTAATAAAAATAATACCTGAAGTTAAAAAGTTACTCAGCACTACTCCCAGTACACCCATTTGGAGGTTGAGAACTAATAAAAGGTTCAAGCCAAGTAATAAAAATACATTTAAAAAACTTATTAATGTGTAAGAGACAGGTTTCCCTTCAGCCCTTAAAATTAGGGTGTGAATCGACCAGAGTACATCAAAAAACAATATCCCTCCGGCTAAAACTGATATTTGCCATAAATCGCTACTAAACAATAATTTAGCAACTTGACTACTAAACAGTATTAAAATAGTAACAATTAAAAAAGTTGATATAATAAATGAAATATAGGTATTGGTAACAATAGATATCCTGTCTTTACTGTTAGCGGGGACGTAATGTTTTAAAAGAGATGCGTCCAATCCATAATGAAGAATTACATTCATAAATCCAAGAAAAGTAAAGACCAGTGAGATAATACCATAGTCTTCAAGTGAAAAAACATTGGTATAAAGGGGAAGAAGCATGAATGTCACCCCCTTGGCTGCTAAATTGCCTGCACCGTAAATAAGGGATTGTTGTCCCAATTTTTTAATAGACATTTCTTTTATAATTTAATTTGTATCGTATTTCTGAAAACACCTCTTGCTCCGAAGTTTTCTTTAAACCGGGCTAAGCCAAAGTTAGGTTCTTCGTTTTCTGTAAATATACCGAAATCAAACACCTTTGTTTTCTTTTGAATGGCTTTTTCAAATATTCTATAAAACAATAAATTTAATGCTCTTTTCTTCTGATACTTCTCATCATGAGAAATATAAAATGCCAACTCTATACGTTTGTTTAAAATAAAACTTAATACTCCTGCTATCATTTTATCATTAAAGTAAGCAGCATATAAAATAATCTTTTGTGGAAAAATTGTATTTAGTCGTTCCAACTCTTTTAAACTGTGAGTAGGAGTAACCCCATGTCGCTTTGATAAATTATTTTTTAAAATTCCATAAAATGTTTCAAAATCTGTTGACTGTCTAATCTTTACACCCTCTCTTTCTGCTTTTCGTATAGCTTGACGGTGGGATGGCTTAAATCCTTTAACTGTTTCTCCAATCGTATCTGAAAAAAATATGATGCTAGAGACTTCACGCTTTAAATAGGTAAATCCAACATTTAACATTGCAAATTCCAAATAGTTTGAAAGAATATCACTATAACAGTCAGGGGGAAGGGTAACCTCTATCCCAAAAAAGTTTTCATTTTTAGCATAAAGAACTAATGATTCAACTAGGTCAAATGATTTTTTTAACGACGGGTTATCTTTTGTGACGAAACCTCCGATTGTAGCTCCTGGATGTGAAAAAAGAATTTTTTTACTTCCATTATAAATCACTGCTGCTGGAAATACTGAAATTATTTTCTTATTTAATTTTAACATCAGTGAATGGTCTTCAATTTTTCGATCAATATGATATCCCAAAAAAGACCTCTTGTGGAACATAGTCCCATTTGATGAGCAACATACAAAGGTATCCCACTCAGCAGCATTAGTTTCATGAAACTGATAAACATTTATTTTGCTTTTCATGCAACTAGAAAATTAAGGGCTGTAGGTTTGTTGTACAATTAAGATTACAATGTCTATTGTGTAGCGTTGTTCCCTGTTTTAATTTGAATAAAATAATAGAAAACAAAAGTGTCTAATTCGACTATAATTAATGTAGTAGGAAGAGAAATACTTGACTCAAGGGGAAACCCTACCCTTGAGGTAGAGGTTTCACTTGCTGATGGATCATCAGGGTGGGCAGCAGTTCCCTCTGGTGCATCTACTGGCGAACATGAGGCAGTAGAATTGCGGGATAATGATAACAGTCGTTATCTTGGTAAGGGTGTAAAAAAAGCCATTCATAATGTAAATTATATTTTGAATAAGGCTATATGTGGTGAAGATGCGCTTGATCAAATATCTATTGATAATAAACTCATTGATATAGATGGTACAGCAAATAAAATTAATTTGGGAGCTAATGCTATTTTAGGTGTTTCCATGGCAACCTGCAGGGCGGCAGCAAATCACAAGAAAAAACCCTTGTGGCAACATTTAAACTCAGATGGTTTTTTACTGCCTGCACCTATGATGAATATTTTGAATGGAGGTAGTCATGCAGATAATAATGTAGATATTCAGGAGTTTATGGTTTATCCAATTGGGGCAGACTCATTTAGCGCCGGTCTACAAATGGGGACAGAGATATTTCATAATCTCAAAATCGTACTTAAATCAAAAGGATTAAATACATCAGTGGGAGATGAAGGTGGTTTTGCTCCCAATTTAAATTCCAATGAAGAAGCTATTGAAATAATTTTAGAGGCTATTGAAAAAAGCAAATATATGGTTGGACAAGAAATATTTCTTGCAATTGATGCAGCTTCAAGTGAATTTTACTCAGAGGGTTCTTATCATTTATCATCAGAAAATATGGTTTTGTCTTCAGAAGAAATGGTTAGCTATTGGCAAAAATTAGTGGACAAATATCCAATTGTTTCTATAGAAGATGGGCTAGATGAAAATGATTGGGAAGGGTGGACACTATTTAATAATATATTGGGAGATACTATTCAAATTGTTGGTGATGATTTAACTGTAACAAATTTGAAGAGGCTTGAACGTTCAATAAATGAAAGCGCAATGAATGCTATTTTGATAAAACTAAATCAAATTGGAACTGTGATGGAAACCATTCAAGCAGTAGAATTGGCCAGGAAAAATAATTTTGGTGCCATCATATCCCATCGTTCAGGTGAAACAGAAGATACATTCATCGCCGATTTTGCTGTAGCAATGGGAATGGGACAAATCAAAACAGGGTCAGCTTCCAGAACTGACCGGTTATGTAAATACAACCAGTTGATAAGAATTGAAGAACAGCTAGGAAATAAAGCAAAATATCCAGATAAATCTGTACTTGGGAATTTATGAGGAAAATTAAAAAAAGGAAAAAAACTCCAAAAACTCTTCGCTACAAACGAAAAACAGAGGAATCTAAAAAACGGATATTAAAGGGGCTCACATTATTGATCAGTACCATACTAATAATTATATTTTTCTTTGGTGATCATGGTGTGTATCAATTGATAAGGATCAACTTGGAACGTAAAGAAACTCAAAAGCTTATTGCTGAGCTTCGAGTGGAACTGCAAAATCTAGAAAATGAAAAACAGTTGCTAGAACATAACGATGAATATCTATTACAGTTAGCAAGGGAAAAGTATGGAATGGTTTTACCGGGAGAAAAAATGTTTAGAGTTATCGAAGAAAAAAAACATGATTAAGTTTTACCAACTAACTTTGAGATTCATTTGCTTGGAACTACCTTTTTATTTGCCCACCTAATATAGAGCCGGTAATTTCTTCTACATTTATTATTTTAATATTAACTCAGAGAAATAGTTTTGTCTAAAAAAGTTATCCCCAGAAGTCAAAATTTTTCGGGATGGTATACGGATGTCATCACAAAAGCTGGACTTGCAGATTACGGTCCCGTAAAAGGAACTATGGTCATTAAACCTTACGGTTTTTCTCTTTGGGAAAATCTGAGGGACACCTTAGATAAAATGATTAAAGACAGTGGGCACGTAAATGCATATTTCCCGCTTTTTATTCCAAAGTCATTTTTAGCTCAGGAAGCAGAACATGTAGAAGGATTTGCAAAGGAATGTGCTGTAGTTACTCATTCAAGATTAAAAGCAGGAGAGGAAGGACTTGTTGTTGACCCAGATTCAAAGCTAGAGGAAGAAGTTATTGTACGGCCAACTTCAGAAACAGTCATCTGGTCTATGTATAAAAAGTGGATTCAATCATACAGAGATTTGCCTTTACTTATTAATCAATGGGCAAATGTTGTTCGGTGGGAAATGCGGACAAGGTTATTTTTAAGAACAACAGAATTTCTCTGGCAGGAAGGGCACACAGCTCACGCAACTGAAGAAGAGGCCGAAGAAGAAACTCTGTTAATTCTGAGTATTTATAAAAAGCTTGCAGAAGAATTTCTCGCCGTTCCGGTGTTAACAGGGCTGAAGTCAGAGGCAGAAAAGTTTGCTGGAGCAGAACGCACGTACTGTATAGAAGCAATGATGGGTGATAAGCGTGCCCTTCAAGCAGGAACATCACATAATTTGGGGCAAAACTTTGCCAAAGCTTTTGGCGTTACTTTTCAGACTGAAAATAACAAGGAGAAATATGTGTATGCTACCAGCTGGGGTGTCAGCACACGGCTGTTGGGAGCTATTATTATGACTCATGGAGATGATAAAGGTCTTCGCCTTCCACCCAAAATAGCACCCTATCAGATTGTAATTGTTCCCATATTTCGAACAGATGAAGATCGTCAAATTATTCGCCATTTCCTTAAGCCAGCTCTTGATGAATTCAAAAATAATGGAATACGATATTATGAGGACTGGGCTCCTAATTCTCCTGGTTTTAAATTTAATGAGTGGGAAATGAAAGGTGTCCCTATACGGCTGGAGGTAGGTCCACGAGATGTTAATGAAAGCAATGTTATTCTGGCGCGGAGAGATACAAGCGAAAAAAAATCATATTCTATTAATGGAATATTTTCTAAAGTCTCTGATTTATTGAAGGAAATTCAAAATAATTTATTTCAGCAGGCACTATCCTTTAGAGAAAATCACACATACAGTACAGACTCCTATGAAGAGTTTAAATCCTTAATTAAGGAAAAGGGTGGATTCATCAAATGCGGATGGGATGGCGATCCCAAAACAGAATTGAAAATTAAGGAAGAGACAAGGGCAACTATCAGGTGCATACTTTCTGATGGTCAAATTTCTGAAAAAAGGTGTGTTTACAGTGGGAAACCTGCAAAGCATGAGGTAATCTTCGCCAAAGCATATTGAAAATATAAATGATTATCAAGACTGAAGCGATAGTGCTGAAACGTTTTTCATATAGCGATACCAGTATGATTGCACGTTGCTTTACAATGGAGCATGGGAAGGTCAGCATTATGGTTCGTGGTGCCAAAAGAAAAAAAAATAACCATACATCATTTTTGCAACCAATTAATCATTTAGATCTAATCTACCATTATAAATCCAAAAGGGATATTCAAACAGCATCTAAGATTTCTTACCACAAGCTTTGGTCTAAGTTTCAAAATAGCTTGAAACATATTTCCTATGGACTGGCGCTAATGGAAATAACAGACAAAGCAATTTCTAGCTATGACCCACACCCTGAACTCTTTAGTGAACTAGTATCCGTTCTACATAAGATGGATTCACAAGAGCACAGATTGAATATCATTTTTTGGTATTATGAGATGAAAATGCTTACTCTATTAGGTTTTAAGCCAGATTTGAATGGAAATGATTTTCTCCACAATGGATACAATAATCCTCGTGGTTCTTCAAATAGTCTAAACATACTAAAATCTCTTCAAACACATTCTTTGGAATCCATGCCTATCCTTACTATTTCAGCGGAAGATCGGAAGACAGTAGGGGGGTATCTATCTGGAAACCTAAGGTATCATTTTGATTTTAACGGACCCCTTCATTCATTTAATTTTATGAGAAAGCTAAAACTCTGAATATGGATAAAGCTTTTACAGGAATCATCACAATTGAAGACAATACTATATTTCTTAAAAATGCATCTGGGGAAGTTATTCTACATAGCGACCAAATATGGGATGGATACATAGAACACTGGAAAAATTGTACCGTTCACGCACGCCCTCTCTCTCAAACTGACTGGAGTACCGGGAAACCCATTTATATTATTTGGCCAACTGTAGAAAAAAAAGATACCCCGTTTTTTGAACTGTATTACAACGAAAGACTGGTAAAATATTGGGCATCCACCTTTGGCCACAATGCTATTAATATTAGTGGAGATATATTTAATTTTTCCCATTATATGATTGAGAATGAAATCATGACACCTGAGGAATATTTTTATCGTCCCGCACTGGGAGAATTTGCTCCTTCACCTACCACAGGAAAATTTGCATTAAATGAAAATGGAAGAAATTATTATGATAAATTTGGTAGAAATTTTATGCGAACAATACATGTCTTGCGTGTTGAGGGGATAGATGACAAACTATTATCAAAAATATACCGTGAAGAACTAGAAGAAATAAAAAATTCTGAGCCCCATCCCAGAAACTCTAAATTATATAAAGACTTCAGTTTTTTCAATCGCAGTTGTACAACAATAATCCGCGATGGGCTCAGGAAGTATGGACTTAAAAAAGTTAGAGGAATATTTCCCAGAGATTTTTTTGTTCATACAGCCTGGATATGCTCAAAAATAAAAGAACTTAAAACCAGTTTTTTTACCTTGCCTCAGCTTTTGGTTAAGGAAGCTCCTCCTAGCGTCAGCTCTCCAATAATGAACCCATGCAACTATTTTCGATTTCGTAAGTTAGTATATAAAAATAAATGAAATACCAATTTCAATCAGACAGGGGACAGTTCTCCTGGAGACCTCGATATTTTACTGATGCAATAAAGGTCCTCATTGGATTAAACCTATTATTGTTTGTTTTTAAATCTATTTCTAGGGGAGAGATTGATCTTGTAGAATTTTTAGGACTATCTCCTGAAACTATCTGGCCTCTGGTTTGGCAGCCATTTACATATATGTTTATTCACGGTGATTTCTGGCACGTGGCTATCAACATGCTTGTTTTATTTCTTTTTGGATCCGAGTTGGAAACGATCTGGGGCAGACAGGGATTCATTAAATATTATATAATTACCGGTGTAGGGTCAGGTTTAATATGGATTTTGTTTCAATCATTTTCATCTTCCACCGCATACCTAATAGGTGCAAGCGGTGCTGTGTATGGAATCCTTACTGCTTACGGCCTTATGTTTCCCAATCGGATTGTATATATTTATTTTTTATTTCCTGTTAAAGTGAAATGGTTTGTAATCATTCTTGGAGTTGTTGCTTTTTTCTCTTCACTTGGAAGTCATTCAAATATCAGTCATTTGACCCATCTCTCTGGGATGATCATTGGTTTTACTTATCTTAGGTTTAATCGGCAATGGAAAAAAATTGTCTTTTCTATGAGAAAACAAATATTGGAATCAAAAATAAAGCGTGAGGAAAACCTGCAAAAAAAGAAAAGGAAACTCCAAGACGATGTAGATCAAATCCTTGATAGAATCAATCAGGTGGGTTATGACGGTCTATCAGATTCAGAAAAGTCTAGGCTGTATGCAGCCAGTAGAGATATTTCCAGAGGAAAAAAGAAAGATTAAACTCCAGTGAGGAGTCAATCAAATTTTCAGCGAATCAGTAAGATCTTTTCTGAAAGGACATCCTCTCCGGACTCGAAACTGACATAATATATTCCACTTCCTGCTTTCTGAGAAAGGCCTGTCAGTCCTTCCTACGAAAAAGAGTAGGCATTGGGAGAGTAAAATTTACTATCTACCAATATTGTTTTATAAAACAAAAAACCCCACAAAAGTGGGGTTTTTCATTTTTTCTATTTACCTTTTAGAAATGGACATTCAGCCCTAAGTTGAAGTATCTAGGTGTACCAAGAAACACCTCTGCGTTATCTGCATCGTGTGATGTTCCTCCCCAACTATTGTATTGGCTGTTATCTGTAGCATCCTGAACATATACTGCATCCAGTGCATTAAATACATGTAAAAATGCAGACATTCTTGTATCCCCTATGCTTACCGGAAGATCATAATTAACATGAAGGTCAATTTTACTGTATCCAGGCGCCATCCAAACCTGCTCTCTATCTGCCTCTCCATCTTCATCAACTTCTCTATCATCAGGACTCCAATCCGCATAGTTTTTATCATACATGTTGAACAATGATTGTATGCTTAATCCTGGCATAGGTGTGACTGTTACACCTAACGCATAGGATGTTTGTGGCATATCACCTACAAATAGGTCTTTTAATGCATAATTATAGGGGGTGGTTGTTTGCCCGATTACCTGTCCCTCTTCATTGAACTCATCCTCCTGATAGTTCCCTGTTGCATCATCAACGAATTTCCAGGTTCCCATGCTTAGAGCAGCATCTAAACGTACCATTTCATGTACCTGCATAGACCCTTCAACTTCTAATCCAGAGTGATTTTGGTTCACTCCTGAAAGAAATATAACATCGGTATCACCGCTGGAACCCTGACCAGAAGTAACTGCTTTTGTAAGGTTTCTATCTTTCCAATCAGTTATGTAATAGTTAGCTTTTACAGCCATATTTCCAGCTCTGTAATTTGCTCCAAACTCCAAGCTCTGGAATTTTTCATTCGAAGGGTCTGAAGCAACTGTACCATCATAGTAAATCACATTATCCATGATGGGAGGTTTTTCAACAATACCAAAGTTTGCAAATGCACTCAATTCATCATTGATATCATACATAGCACCGCCTTTAAACTGCATAGTTGTAATAGGATCTCCATGGTCTATAACCGCATTTGCAACCGTAAAATGATCTTGATAGGTGTATGCTATGGATGAGAATCCAACCATGCCATATGCGTTTATTGGCCCTG
>MDTE01193895.1_pt1 | contig 16040 bp, 10 predicted proteins | sample 811231 | NCBI WGS metagenome assembly MDTE01 (sample SAMN05326651, study PRJNA326480) | marine metagenome | isolation source: seawater | place: Indian Ocean: Red Sea | collected 2010
AGTTTTAATTCTGCTTCCACGGCAAATTGCTAACCTTCCAACCACCAAGCTGACCTCTCCTCTCTTCATGGTCTTTCTCGCCCTCAAAACCTTCCAAGATGTTAAACGCTTTACTGAAACCCCCATCAGTCAAAGCTACTGCCGCTGAAACAGAACGTTGGCCAGATCTGCACAATAACAAGATTGTTTGATCAGGCTTAATACCCGCCTCATGAACTTGATTCATAAACGAATCATTCGGCATATTACCTGGAAAAATAAGCCAGGAAATACAAATTATATCTTTCCCGATAGATTCTAAATTAGGCACCCCGACGTAATTCCACTCTGCATCAGTTCGGACATCGATCAATACACTATTCTCATCATCTGTTAGTAAATCCCATGCTTCGGATAAAGTTACATCGCCTGCATACTTTTTATTACTCGCCATTTGATTCCTACTTTCTTGTACAAAGACGCACTTAGATGGAAATCTCGAAAAAACAAAGTAACAAATCTATGGCGCAGTATGCCAGAAGTGGTTAAAACCACATCTTAATTCCAATCTGCCGGCCATTGTATTTGTTTGTTCATTTACTCGCATGGGTTCGCCCATAAACAATCATTACGAAGGCCGACCGAGCAATGTTAATATAACTCATTCGCGGGGAAAACTTAGTCCCTTGGATAATTGGAACAATATCCAGTATTTTGACCGCGATAACTAGAGGGTTGCTGATGGCAAGCATAGCGAGAATCTTTAGTCGGCTAAAAAGTCCGTTCTTAACCCGGCTTTTTTTATTATGCCTGGGCCCAGCTGTATTACTTTTGACCGGCGGATATTATTACGCTACTGGCGGACGGTTCATTTCAACCGAAAATGCCTACGTCAAAGCAGATAAAATTGCTATTAGCACAGATATTTCAGGCCGTGTTTCCAACATCCATGTTAACGAAAACCAATATGTGGCCAAGGATCAATTGCTTTTCAATCTCGATAAATCCTTACTTCTAATCGAGAGACAGGGGATCACCGCCGAACTCGCAATTATTCGCGCTGACATCAAGACACTTCAAAAGCTATATGCTGATAAATTGACTGAACTAAAAGATGGCGAAAAATCTGCCGCTTTTTTCAAAAAAGAATTTGATCGCCGTGTCAAGTTGATGAAGCGAGGCGTAGTCACACAAAATCGTTTTGATGCTGCTGGTAGTAATATGGAACGTGCGAGAGGTCGCGCAGACGGCATTCGTCAAGAACTAGGTGAAATGCTTGCTAAGCTCGGTGGAGAACCCAAAATAGAATTGGAAGTTCATCCACGAGTGCTTGAAGCAAAGGCGCGCTTAGAGCGGGTAGAACTCAATCTTGCAGATACAGAAATTCGGGCTCCAGTTTCCGGCTACATAACCAAACACGATTTGCAAACCGGAGAATATGTAGTTGCAGGTAAACCCGTTTTCAGTATTGTTGGCGGCGATAAGGTCTGGGTTGAAGCAAACCTGAAAGAGACCGAACTTACTCACGTTCGTATACGCCAAACAGCCAAAATCACCGTTGATGCCTATCCCAATAAAGCATGGAAAGCAGAAGTGGCAAGCATTAGCCCTGCCACTGGTGCGGAATTCTCAATCCTTCCGCCGCAAAACGCAACCGGCAACTGGGTAAAGGTCGTACAACGCATACCAGTTCACCTAGCCATCATTCAGCCAAAAGGTGAGCCTAAATTGCGAGCTGGTATGAGTGTGGTCGTAGAAATTGACACCAAACACCAGCGAGCAGTGCCTGGATTCGTCAGAAAAGCACTGAACTTCCTGCAGAAATAACTCTTTCCGCGGTCGGGCCCTTCGACACTACTAAACAGGAAATATGCTTATAAGGTGCGCTCGAGTTCTAACGTGTCACCAGGTTCCAAAGCGCGAATGCGATCGCTGATATCTATACTTAATTGATGTTGCCCCGCCTGATAAGGCCGACTTTGACTCACAAATATTGAAGTTTGATGACCACTAATACTAGCCACATCAACATCGCGCCAACTGTAAGAGTGCACCTGGTCAAGGATGTGCCAAGCATCGTTACGCCATCGCAGTCTCCGCACAAATCTAAACGGAGCAACCTTTTTATGAGTGATAAAAATACCTTGAAGGAGACGTCGCACTAAGTTTGGGCAGAATCGGCCTACGAAAAACATAAAACTTCGTAATACCAAATTGTCGAGCGGCGCCATTAGTTTCTGCTTGGCCCATCCTGCATTTCCTGAAATTAAAATTTCGTTCTCTGCCACCGTTACCTGGTAATTATCGATCATATGGCAAACAACGGTTTTACCATCCTTCATCTTAAATGATAACTGCGTATCAGACATCACCTGTTTGCCGTCGCGAAATAATTTAAAAACGCCCCCCTTATTTAAAGCTAAATAGAGTTCCGTCTCACCACGCCGCTCCACCAGCAAACCAGCTTTGGGAAAATAAGCATGCTCGGAACGAAACTCATCCCTCGAGCTACGACCTGCTACGTAACGCTTCGCCGTCAATAAATAGCTCCATAAATGATGAGCCACCATGTGATCGTCGCCATAACATGGCGCAAGGTTTGATTTAATTGAACTAATAAAGCGATCATTAACGGCAAGTGCTTCAGGCAACCACTGACCAGCAATTTCGAAACCGTGAGGGAAAAAATTGTAAGTATTTCGGCTACTATACTCGCCACCAAAACTGCCATCGGGATGCATAAATTCAGCAGTCATCGCAATCGCACGAGAAAGTGGCTCTTTCAACCCCTCATTACCAGTTTTCTCATATACTTGAGCTAACATAGCTATAGTCAACGTTTGGTAACCCAGATCACAGCCATCATATTCGTGGAACCAACCCTCTGCATGCTGCCACGATAGGAGGCGACTTAACCGCGTATGATAGAAATCTGATAGCCCCATAAAGCCAAATCGGTCGACTAATAAGAACAGGCAGCAAACGATTAAAGCTTCATGATTACTCAGTCGACCGCTCTCTTTATAACTAGCAAGCCATAACGCTCTCTTCTCGAAAAAGGCCAGAAGTTCCTGATCCTCAAGGCCAAGCAGGGTATAACTCTCCAGGCACGCATAGAGTGAAAAAGCAGCCGCACCTGCCGCGCGCTCAAACGGGAAAAAGTCATCACAGGAGCCATCCTCATGAGCGCTCGATGAAGCGTAACGCATACCGGCAATGATCCATTCGCGCAACGCTGGGTCCCCAGCAAAGCGATTCCCAGGCAAATCCAAAGAATAAGCCAAAGCTAATGGATAAACAAACTCTTGCGCCATCCCTGACGGAAAATCTACGATATGATATTGCCAGTAATTTCTATCAAAACACCCATAGGCCGGACTATGGGGATTGCGATCCTGAAGCATCAAGAGCTTCGGAATTTCTTTTAGGGCATGGCTCGCTAAAACGTCGGCGGACATACTCTTTATTAACCCAGTAGCGAAACCAAGTCTAACCTGGCGGGAATTTATCTAATTAATATGTTGTCGAGGCAAGGTAGTCAGAAATAAATAATAACCCTTTAATCACGCTCTTGTCGCCAAAGATCAAACCAAAAAAAACATCCTACCTAAGAAATAGCGCCCAAATAAATCTACGATATAAGGCGATAGTCGTGGCTCTGGTAAATCAAACAATACATCTACAGCAAAATGTTACCCCCAAGCTCAAACGCTTGATAGTTTAGGAGACTGGCAGGCTCTCACGGTCTACATCTGCGCTTGGCGGCAACTGGGCAAGCCGATTAATCCCATTGTGGGCCGCTACCTTGTAGCATTCAGCAAGCGTCGGATAGTTGAAGACTGTCTTGATAAAATGATCAATTTTACCACCAGTACCCATCACAGCCTGGCCGATATGCACCAATTCGCTAGCACCCTCACCAATAATATGCACGCCAAGCAATTCGCGCGTTTGCATATGGAACAACAACTTCAGAAATCCATCCTCATCACCAATGATATGACCACGCGAAATTTCCCGATAGGTTGCTTTACCGATTTCATAGGGTACGCCTGCTTCGGTAAGTTCTTCTTCAGTCTTTCCACAAACCGAAATTTCCGGAATTGTATATATACCGTAAGGGAATAGCGAAGGCATGCTATCCGTCTGATAATCAAACGCATGACAAACCGCTAAACGCCCTTGCTCGCGTGACGTCGAAGCAAGACTTGGAAAGCCAATAACGTCACCGACAGCATAGATATGATCTACCTCGGTTTGGAAATTCTCATTGACCTTCAATCGGCCACGATCATCTGCTGTAATTCCTGCAGCCTCTAATCTCAGGCCTTCCGTAGCCCCCATACGCCCGACTGATACGAGTGCCTTTTCCGTTGCGAATTCCTTTCCGCTTTCCAACAGGACCCTAACACGCTCATGGTCCCCATCTTTAAAAGTCTCTACTGCTGCAACGCTTTCTCCCAAGCGAATAGTCATGCGATTCTGCCGCATTTGATATACCAATGTGTCGATAACTTCCGAGTCTATGAAATCCAGTAACCGCGGGCGCGCATCCACCAGTGTCACTCTTGTGCCAATAGCTGCATAAATGGTCGCATACTCCAGTCCGATAACACCAGCACCAATGACTGTAATAGAAGAGGGAATTTTGGTTACATCGAGTAATTCATCAGACGTAAAAATATATTCTCCGTCGAACTTAATTTTACTATCTTTAGCTGTCGCGGTTCCTGTTGCGATAACTATTTTTTCTGCCGTTATCATCCGGCTGTTACCGCCATCATCGCCACCCACCTTTACCGTATGAGCATCGATAAAGGCCGCTCTACCAGCTAGTATATCAACACCGTTTCGTTGGAGTTGATGGCACAGAACATCTTGTTCGTGATTAATCACATAATGAGTCCGTTGCATTAGGTCGGACATAGTGATGTCGTCCTTCACAGTATATGAAGCGCCGTAGATAGCGCGCTCCCTATAGCCAGTCAGATGTAATGCCGCTTCACGTAAGGTCTTTGATGGGATTGTACCGGTGTGAACACAAACACCACCCATCAGAACATTTTTCTCTGCAAGAGCAACACGCTTTCCGAGTTTAGAGCCTTGAATAGCGGCGCGATGCCCACCCGGACCAGAGCCAATTATAAGCAGCTCATAATCATATGATACCGTATCAACTGCAGGTTTCGTTTCGGTCTTTGATTTTACGGCCATAATCGCGTTATGTCCTAATTCGTTAACAATCTAATAATGGCTATAATGTACGGACATCACGCACCTTTTCCAATCTACAAATGGTACGTGTGCGCTTTCTCATTTACATACCGCCTAACCAGCACTGCAACACGTATAACGAGCTCGCCAGAAAGTACATTGCGCAGTTTTCCCCGCCCTGCATACCAGATAGCTAGAAAGAGCCCTCATTTCCAGACTGATTGCGGAAGCTTTGGCAATATCTCTTTGCTCCAAAATCTAATGTAGTCAACCTACAATTTTGTGGCATGGTTACATTATGACTTCCGTAGCAACATATATCGGCGCAGCAATAGCGGAAATAGCTGGCTGCTTTGCTTTCTGGGCCTGGCTCAAACTAGGTAAATCCTTTTGGTGGTTTGTACCTGGTATAACCTGCTTGACTCTTTTCGCTTTTCTACTGACCAAAATTGAAAGCGATTTTGCTGGACGCGCTTATGCCGCGTACGGTGGCGTCTATATCTGTGCTTCTTTGCTTTGGTTATGGACGGTAGAAGACAATACGCCGGACAAATGGGACGCCGTGGGTGCTGTTATCTGCTTAATCGGCGCAGCGACGATTTTGTTCGGCCCAAGATCGGGATAAACTAACCATTTGGCTTAGGTTTATTAGCTTTTTCAGCGTACTTGCTGCCAATTTTAATGAACCAAAAACAAAGTGCGTATTAACAGCGCTTGGCCTAGCTCCAAATTTCTGGCACAGCATAGCTATGAATGATCAAAAAGCCGAAAAAGATACTGAAGAAGAACCAAGTGATTTCGTCCGAGCGCAAATTCGCTCGGATATCGCTGCTGGGAAACGAGAAACAATTATCACTCGCTTTCCGCCAGAGCCCAACGGCTATTTGCATCTTGGCCACGCAAAATCAATTTGCCTCAACTTTAGCGTCGCCGCAGAATTTGATGGCCGGTGCCATCTGAGGCTCGACGATACTAATCCCGTAAAAGAAGACGACGAATATATAGAAGCCATCAAAAAAGATGTTCAATGGCTTGGATTCGATTGGGGAGACCACCTGTACTTTGCTTCCGATAATTTCGAACAGCTCTACCAAATGGCCCTTAGCCTGATTGAGGCAGGTAAAGCCTACGTGGACGACTTAAGTGCGGAGGAAATAAAAGACTATCGGGGCACCCTTACCACGCCTGGCCGTGACAGTCCCTACCGCAAACGCCCAATAGATGAAAATCTCGGGCTCTTTATGCGCATGAAAAGCGGTGAGTTTAAAGACGGCCAGAAAGTACTTCGCGCAAAGATCGATATGAGTTCAGCCAATATGAATATGCGCGACCCGGTCTTGTTTCGTATTCTTAATGCTTCACATCCTCGCACCGGCGACGAATGGAAGATTTACCCAACCTATGATTTTGCCCACGGTCAGTCGGATGCAATCGAGGGGGTAAGCCATTCACTATGCACATTGGAATTCGAAGGTCATCGACCCTTATATGATTGGTTAATCGAAAACCTGCCTGTGCCGTCACAACCCAAACAATATGAGTTTTCACGACTCAACATTTCCCATACGGTCTTATCAAAGCGCCGTCTTATGCAGTTGGTGCAAGAAAAGCATGTTAGTGGATGGGATGACCCTCGTATGCCAACGCTACGTGGTCTGCGCCGCCGGGGTGTGCCGCCGCAAGCGATAAGAAATTTCATCGCCAAACTCTCTATCTCGAAAAACGAAGGCGTTGTTGAGATGGCTGCGTTTGATTTCGAGATTCGTGAATACTTGAACCGTAATGCAGAGCGTCGGCTTGCGGTCCTGGACCCACTTAAAGTGATTATCGAGAATTATCCGGAAGGACAAACCGAAGAATTGGAAGCGGTCAACAATCCGCAGAACACCGAGTCCAATGTTCGCATGATACCGTTCTCCAGGGAAATCTACGTGGAGCGCGGCGACTTTATGGAAAATCCGCCGAAAAAGTTTTTTCGTCTCGGGCCGCACCGTGAAGTGCGCTTGCGGTTCGCCTATTTCATAACCTGTACAGATATAATCAAGGATGCGAGCGGGCAGATCGTCGAGCTTCGATGCACTTACGATCCGGAAACCAAGGGCGGTAATGCGCCCGACGGACGAAAAGTCAAAGGTACTATTCATTGGGTTTCAGCAGCAGATGCAATAGATGCGAAGATTCGCCTCTACGACCCATTATTTTCAAACGAAAACCCGGGTTCAAATGACGACTTTATTAACGATTTAGAACCGGTATCACTCACAGTAAAAAGTGGCTGCAAATTAGAACCTTCGTTGAATGATGCCGCAGTTGGCAAAGCTATTCAGTTTGAAAGAACTGGCTATTTTTGTGTCGATGTCGATTCCACACCGCAAAACCCAATTTTCAACCGCACCATTGCTTTGCGCGACAGCTGGGCAAAGCTGCAACAAAAATAAGGAATTCGCAAAGAATCTTGATTGAAATTTTATGTTGATTGATTGGCAAAATACGAGTGCGATTCAAATCTCACTTAAATACTATGATGATTGCCTTGGACCAAACACGTTTAACATTTCCCATAGGCTAATCGTTAAAAAAATTACATAGCAATGCTATGCAGTTTATATATATCTCCATTTATTGGCTAAAGCAGCCCTTTACGCCAAGCTAGCTGGCCACCTGCTGGCCTAAATGTTCAGAATAAAGGCCACTAGCCCAACACTTGCAGCCAACATAACCAGCGCCACAAATGGATTACCTGCAGTCGGGCCCTTCATTGAGGACTCCTTATAATCTCCCTCCTCCTTATGGCCATGCATCATCGCGGCAATCAAACGTTCACCTTGAAACCGGTATAAGACTATAGCAACCACATGGATCCCAATAACGACATAGATAAGGGTCGCAATATCATAGTGAAACGTCGTAATAGTATCGCTTAAATCCTTACCCACTTTGTCGAATAAGGGACCCTCAACGTCTGAGTCATCGTTGGCAAAAAGGCCTGTTCCGGCTTGCGCACCCAACAATCCAATAAAAGCGATTACAGATAACCCGCCCATGGGATTGTGGCCCTTCCATCGCTGATGAGTGCCCGTAAGGAGGCACTTTATATAGGACAAAATCGCCTGCGGCCCTTTTATGAAATCGAGGAACCTAGCGTGCCGGCCACCAAAAAATCCCCAAAGTATTCGGAAAAACACCAATACTAGGATTGATATGCCACTCCACTCGTGAACCATCGTCTCGTTTGAAAGACTGCTCCATCCTAATCCAGTAAGAATTGATATAATGACCAAAATTACCAAGACCCAATGGAATAGGCGTATAGGCATGTCCCATACAAATATTTTGCCTTTATCTTTTTCGAATTCATTCGCCATATCTTTGTTCCAACCATTGACACTTGAAAGCATCAATTTGGGCTGAAAAAGTACTGCCGAGCAAGCCCTCAAACGGAATTACAAAGGTTCGACTCTTAATTATAATTTATTCATAATAGTTCCATCGCGTAACTCAGATTTTGCCCGTTGCGGTGTTTCATCCCATCGAGCGTGCCAATGGGAGTCATAAATTGGATCAGTCCGACGGTCAGCCTGCGACCGAGGAACTAGTCGGGTCTAGAGACAGCGGTGCCGCGTGTCTGGTACTGCTGTTGCGTTTTTTTGGCATGCCAGGCGATGTGGAATCCATTCGCCACGAATTTGGGCAATCAGCAACACCGCTTGAAACAAAAGATATCATCCGTGCCGCCCGAAAAATCGGCTTAAAGTCACGCCCAATAAAATCAAATTGGGACCGGCTGCAAAAAACCAGCCTTCCCGCCATCGCTAAACTAAAAGACGACCAATTCATCATACTGGGCCAAATCACCGAAGATAAAATTTTGGTGCAAGAACCCGGCATTAATCGCCCCATTACCCTCACTCGAAAAGAATTCGAGCAAAAATGGGACGGTGATGTCATACTGGCCACAAGACGCATTCCTTTGCTCGGCAAAGGTGGCAAGTTCGATATTACTTGGTTCCTGCCGGTATTGCTTCGTTATAAGAAAATTTTTAGCGAAGTGCTGGTCGCGTCGTTTTTCCTCCAAATATTTGCTTTGGTATCACCGCTTTTCTTTATGGTTGTTATCGATAAGGTTCTCGTTCATCGCGGTCTAACAACTCTGGACGTGCTAGTATTTGGCCTGATCGTCGTTTCTATCTTCGAAGTCTTTTTGGGACTATTGCGCACCTATATTTTCTCGCACACGACTAATCGGGTCGACGTAGAGCTAGGCGCTAAACTATTTGACCATTTACTCAAATTACCGCTTGCCTACTTCCAAGCGCGCCGCACTGGTGAATCAATAGCTCGCGTTCGCGAATTAGAAAACATTCGAAACTTCATCACTGGCTCTTCATTAACCCTCGTGATCGATCTTTTCTTCACGTTTGTCTTTTTCATCGTCATGTATATTTTTGCACCGACACTGACCTATATCGTGCTCGCCTCGATACCGTTTTATGTGGTGCTTTCCGTTGTGATAACGCCAATCCTTCGCCGCCGCCTAGAAGAAAAATTTCAACGCGGTGCGGTCAATCAAGCATTTCTAGTGGAATCTATCAGCGGCGTCGAAACTCTAAAAGCTATGGCGGTTGAACCTCAAATGCAACGCCGCTGGGAGGACCAACTCGCCGGATACGTTGGAGCCAGTTTTAAGACCAGCCATCTCAGCAACGTCGCAGGTCAGTCTGCACAATTAATTAGTAAATTGACACTGGCTCTAACGTTATATTTCGGCGCCTTATTAGTCGTCGGTGGCGAGATGACGGTGGGCCAACTTGTCGGTTTTAATATGTTATCGCAACGCGTTATCGGGCCAATCTTACGATTAGCCAACCTTTGGCAGGATTTCCAACAGGCGCGTATATCAGTGGAACGATTGGGGGACATTCTTAATACTCCGACGGAGCCGAGACAATCCATGACCAGGGCAACTTTGCCGGAAATCCAAGGCCAAGTAGATTTAGAAGGTATTACCTTCCGTTATCAGCCGGATACGCCTGAAGTACTGCGCCGCGTAAATCTTAAAATTTCGCCCGGAGAAGTAATCGGCATTGTCGGTCCATCCGGCTCAGGCAAAAGCACACTCACAAAACTCATCCAACGCCTCTACATACCAGAAAGTGGCCGCATTCTCGTCGATGGGGTCGACCTTGCTATGGTCGACACCACTTGGCTTAGACGCCAAATCGGCGTCGTACTTCAGGAAAATATTCTGTTCAACCGAAGCGTTCGCGAAAATATTGCTTTGTCCGACCCGAGTATTTCCATGGATCGCATACTTGCCGCCGCCAAGCTTGCGGGGGCTCATGAATTCATTCTCGAGTTGGCAGAAGGCTACGATACCGAGGTTGGAGAACGTGGCAGTACGGTGTCAGGTGGACAACGCCAGCGCATTGCAATCGCACGTGCACTCGTGACAAATCCAAGAATACTTATATTTGACGAAGCCACTAGCGCACTTGATTATGAATCGGAAACAGCAATTCAACGAAACATGCGTGATATCTGTAAAGGTAGAACCGTAATCATCATCGCCCATAGACTGTCCGCGGTTCGTAACGCGCACCGGATAATTACTGTCGAAGCGGGTGAAATAGTAGAAGAGGGAACACATGATGAGTTGCTAGCAAAGAATGGTCGCTATGCACGACTTTACTCTCTTCAATCTGGCCACGATGCCTCTAAGGAGGCAGACTGAATGCCTCCAGCTGAGCAAGATATAAGAAACGCAACTGCACCGGTTTCAAAGTCGGGTTTACGCGGTTGGTGGGAGCGCTATAAAGTACGCAATCGCGGCGAAAATGAACTTGCATTCTTGCCCTCTGCCATTGAAGTTATGGAGCGTCCCGCATCGCCAGTAGCACGAGCGATCGCGCTAACACTTTGCGCGTTTTTCGTCATCGCCTTAGGATGGGCATATATCGGCAAAATAGATATCGTTGCCGTCGCGCAAGGTAAGTTAGTGCCGTTGGGAGGCTTGCAGTCAATACAGTCCTTAGAAATCGGTGTGGTGCGGGCCATCCATGTACGCGATGGCCAAGAAGTCAAAAAGGGTAGTTTGCTAATAGAACTGGATCCGACGGAAAGCGAGGTGGATAAAGGCCAAGTAGTCCGGGAGTTTGTTGCCTCAGAGACAGAATTACTGCGACTTGACGCCAATCTTCGAGCACTTGATGGAACGCCGCCCAATTTTGTGCCGCCAGCAAACGCCTCCTCTCACCTGGTGCGGATGCACAGGGAAAAACTAAAAAGCGATTTACTCGCACACGAAGCGCAAGTTGCCTCTTACGATGCCGAACTTTCCCGACGAGTTGCAGAGCGCGCAGCTATTCTCGCCGAAATTGGTAAATTAAAACTTACTATTCCTCTCATCCGTGAACGCGAACAAGCCTTAAGAAAACTTATTAAAACAGGCAACGCACCAAGGAGACAATGGCTTGAGGTAAAGCAAGTTCTAATCGAACAGCAACAAAACCTAATCATTCACCGTCATCGAGCAATCGAAGCAGAAGCAGCTCTAGTTTCTGCGCAAAAACAACGCGATCAATTGAAAGCGGATGCGAGGCGGGAAGCACTCTCACTTATGGTCGAAGCACGCAACCGTATGAATGCAGCAGAATTACAGATGCGTAGTGCTCAGAAACGTGAGCGTATGCAACAACTCACGGCCCCAGTTGACGGTACGGTGCAACAGTTACAAGTTCGCACAATCGGCGGCGTGGTGCAGCCTGCGCAAGTACTCATGGTTATCGTCCCGAAAGATACAGTTCTAGAAGCCGACATTATGGTACTTAACAAAGATAAAGGTTTCGTGACGGCTGGCCAGGAGGCTCAAGTAAAGCTCGAAAGCTTTCCCTTCACCAAATATGGTACTATTCCCGGCACGCTAAAACACCTTTCCAGAGACGCCATACAGGATGAAAATCTAGGCTTAGTTTATGCCGGACGCGTCTCCTTAAGTCGCAACACTATCCGCGCCGCTGGTAAAGACGTTAACTTGACGCCAGGTATGGCGATCACAATTGAGATTAAGACCGGCAAACGGCGCATCATCGAATTTATCATGGCGCCACTGTTGCGCTATCAGTCTGAAGCTCTTCGGGAACGCTAGTAATGTCACTTCACGACGAAATAGAAGATTTGCGCGAAAACGTTCTTCCATTCCGGCCTCATGAAGCGCTGGAACGCTCCAAAACTATGGCCAAAAAGTACCCCGATAATGCAGAAAATCTATTCTTTTTAGCTACAATTTATAAATCCCTGAGCCGCCTGTCAGAGGCAGCCGAGACATTCGAACGGTGTCACTCCGTCGACCAATCCTCCTATATGGCGATATTCAACAGGGCTATTTGCCTTTGGGAACAAAGCAAGCCAGAAGAAGCGCTGGAGCAATTCACCCGCGCAGCAAGGCTGGCCGGAACAGATTCAATTCTGCCGGCCTTATTAACCGGTGTCACTCACCATCGCCTAGGTGTACCGGACCGCGCAATAGAATCCTTTCAGGCACCACTGAAAGTTGCCCCAACCAACGCAGCACTTCTCTATTGCTTAATGAATGCGGAACGCGACTTAGGACACCGCAAAGACTCAGAACAGTATTCACGCCAGCTCCAAAAAGGCTTCAAACGTTATTCAGAAAGCAGTTTTGATTTAGTCGAATTTTTACAAGGCTATGACTACTTTGGCTGGAAGCAATGGAGCGATAAAGACGCCTTTGCAAGTTCCATCCGAAGTTGGTGTCATACAACAAACAAACCTTGGCCAGACTTCCTGCCCACAACCTACGTGATGCCGAGTGATATGGAGGCACTCAAAGCAAAAGCCAAAGTGGCTAAAGATCCAATCTGGATTGTGAAATCGACAACCCTAAGTGCTTCCGTTGGCACACATCTGGTGAATGAAATCTCCAATATCAAACCCGAGCCGGGATGGATCGCGCAGGATTACGTCAAAAACCCTTACCTCATAAAGGGACGTAAATTTGCCATACGCATCTATGCATTGGTGAGTTCGTATAATCCCGTTCGCGTATATTTGTTTCAGGGCGGAACCGCCAAGATTGCTCTCCGCAAATACACAACAGACCCCAATAGTTTTCATTTGACCTCGGTCCACACAGAACATACCAGGCCAGACCGTCACAGAGACGACCTCAAAGCAGAACTCGCGGCTGATATTGGCGAAAAGGGTTGGTGGACGGTGGATAAACTTTTTTTGCACCTAGAAAAAGAGGGCCTAAGACCAGCTGAAATATGGAACCAAGCTCGAGATATCGTCAGCACTTTAATTGATGCAATGATAGATAATGGTTTTTTTGACAACCACGCGCCAGATAGTATCCGTGCGGCCTATGGCCCAAAATTTTTTGCACTCGACTTGGTGTTAGATGAAGATGCAAAGCTTTGGCTATCTGAAATTGAGCGCAGCCCAACATACAACCGAATTTTCAATAGCGATGGCTCCGAAGGAGCCATTTTTAAAAGCCTCGCCCAAATGGCTGTATGCCCTTTTGGAGACGAGCATGATAGGGAAGCACAGGTCATGCTCGCAAAGGCACACGAGCAACAACACCAAGGGCGCTTTACTCTGTTATACGGCTAAATTAGCTGTCAGAAAAAAGGTCAAATGCCGGCATAGACCGTTCTACTGGATTTATTGAGGTATCTTCCGTATTCGCATCACCGCGACTAAAACCTGCCATAGCCTCAACGAGCTTTTGAACAGTTGTGTCGCTTTTAGACCCAGCGTCTGCATCATTATCATGAGAAAAAATCTCACTTACAGTAGTATTCCCGGTCTCCAAAACGCTATCCAATGCAAAATCATCTAGCCGGCTCCTCGCACCGATAGCTATCGCAGTTTCAACGCTGACATAACTATCGCGCTCATACATTCCAGAAAGGTCCGCAAATCGGCCGTCCGCCGCCGTATGATGTACACCATTAGTAACAACTACCGCGTCTCCTCGCGCCTCAATACCTTTGAAACCCCTCTGCACTTCCGAGTCAATAATCTCAAGCCGACTAGAGCCTTCAGCTAGCAAATCACCGGTCCGAACGCGACTATCAACAAGTTGTGCAGAGGCCTTATCCGAGACATGCAAACGCCATAGGTTGACATCTTCAAAACGCACGCTCGCATCGTCATGAACCTCTGGATCCATCAAATTAGCACCCTTCACGGTGAGATCAAAATTTCCATGTACATTAGGCCACCAAGTATCAATAGTGGAATTATTGACTGTCAAAGAAGAGCTACCATTGCTCCAGCTTTCATTGGCATAATGTGTTCCCCCACCAATGAGGCCGCTAATAGTGGCTTTTGGATTATTCCCCTCAATATCTGGCCGCCATCCCATTCCCCAACCAAATCGAGCATTATTAGAGTCGTGAAGGGTTATGTGAGCTCCCGGCGTAATGCCAAAAGACATATCCCCAAGAGTTGAGTTTGAAACATTAATCGAAACTCCAGAGTCAAATGACCAGTCTGAAACATGAGTATTTTTATCGGGTAATGAAAGCGTGTAGTTGCCAGCCGCGTATACCAACTCGAGATCCACATTAGAATTATCAATCGATACAGAGGCATCCATCGGAGACCCATCACTCTTTATTTGAGACATAGGGGTCAATCCAACATCCGCATTAGATGCCCTATACTGAACATTGTCTGAGGTGTTTTGCCAAATCGGATTGAAATAACCATGGGATGTTTTTTGACCCCAGTCCCCCTCAGTAGCCCGAAAGCCATCAAAGCTTACTGTCGCGTTATCGCGATAATCCCATCGCATCATATGTTTGGATTCCGGTACCGTGACATCCTCGACCTTAAGGTTACCGTTATTTCTTACATGCAGGTGATGCTGATGAAAAAATTCGAAATTAATATCAAATTGAGAACCAACCATGGCAAGTGAAGAATTTTCCGCAATATCGATGGCCCCTTGAGCTATAATTTTGACGTTTCGGAACTCTACTGACTGAGAACCTGCAAGCGCCAAGCCTGTGATCACAACTTCGGCGCCGTTCTCAGAACCGTCCCCAATATATGCAACTGTGCCATCAGCTAACCCAACTACGTTCACATTTCCGTTCGTGAGCAGGCCTTTGAAACCAGCAACTGGTCCAATATTAACTGTCTCATCAGCAAACTGTAGCCTTTGAACTTCAGAGAGCTTATCAACTCCATCAGTGCCAACCAAATCGGTTACCAATAGTGTCTCTCGACCCGCAGCATCAAACACCGAATTAATTCGGTAATCAGAAAATTTGCCTTCATAATGAGCCGTATCAAAGCCAGCCCCACCAATTAAGGTGTCATTACCACTTCCACCATCTAGTGTGTCATTACCGTCGCCACCTTCAAGCGTGTCATTACCCGCACCACCGGACAGCTCGTCATCGCCACCCAACCCAATCAGCACATCATCGCCTGAGCTTCCCCTAAGCTCATTGTTTCCAGAATCTCCGACTTGCCAGTCTCCAGCACCAAGCCCTAAAAGGGAAATATCTCTCTCTGTCCCATCACTAAATTTTATTGTCTCAACACGATCAAAAGCGTCTCCCCAGTTTTTTATACGGATTACATCCGAAAGCTTATCAAACGGTAATTCTGAATTATCCGCATCCTTCACACCTATTAGGAGATCATTATCTGATCGACGAATAATGAGGTCCTGCAATTGAATGCCATTCCCAAACTCAAGGACATCATTGCCAGCATCGCTTCTGGTATCAACTTTTTCGGAATACCTAACGCGTCTCCGATCATAATCAGTGCCACCCTCGCCATCACTTTCAGCAAAAGTCTCCCAA
>MDTE01039773.1_pt1 | contig 16037 bp, 17 predicted proteins | sample 811231 | NCBI WGS metagenome assembly MDTE01 (sample SAMN05326651, study PRJNA326480) | marine metagenome | isolation source: seawater | place: Indian Ocean: Red Sea | collected 2010
AACCAGGAACCAGGAACCAGGAACCAGGAACCAGGAACCAGGAACCAGGAACCAGGAACCAGGAACCAGGAACCAGGAACCTGAGCGTTCTAAGTAGGAGAAAAAGATGAACCTGATCTGCGTCATGATGGACACCCTCCGCACCGACCACGTCGGAGCATATAAAGACGGGAACGCGAAAGCACGCACCCCGAACATGGATCGCTTCGCCGAACAGTCGCTCCTGTTCGAGAACGCCTACGTCGGTTCTTTCCCAACCCTCCCGTGTCGACGCGACCTCTTCACCGGCCGATGGGGACACCCCTTCAACACGTGGGACCGCATGGAGCGAGACCTGCCGACGATAGCCGAGACGTTCCGGAAAGCCGGCTACACGACGGGCCTGGTCTATGACACGCCGATGTTTATGACGGAGGGGAACAACCTCGATCGTGGGTTCGGCTCGATCGAGTGGATTCGTGGGCAGGGAGGAGAACCGTGGATCGCGGACGACCTGATCGATATCCCACTGCCGGCTGCCGAGCACAAGGTCAAGGCGCCAGGTCTCCGTCGCTACCTGACCAACCAGTCCCGGCGGCGTTGGGAATCGGACTATCTCGTTGCCCGCACGATGACAGAGGCTGTTCACTGGCTGGAGCGCAACTACACGCGAGATCACTTCATTCTGTGGGTGGACAGCTGGGATCCGCACGAGCCCTGGGATCCGCCGCAGCATTACGTCGACCAGTATGACCCGGGCTACGAAGGTGACGAGATCCTCTATCCCTGCTACGGCTTCAGCGATTTCATGTCGGACGCCGAACTGAACCACGTGAAGGCGCTGTATGCCGCGGAGGTCACCATGGTCGACCGCTGGCTCGGCTACCTCCTCGATACGGTAGATGTCCTCGGCCTTAATGAGGACACCATGGTCGTGCTGATGTCGGATCACGGTCACTACTTTGGCGATCACGGTCTGCAGGGCAAGCCCTGGGGGGACTTCGGTCAGCTCTACGAGGAGATGACCCAGCAGCCTTTGATCATCCGTCACCCCGACTGTAAACGACCCGGCAAGAGCACATCCGCAATGGTTCAGCCCTGTGATCTATTTCCAACGGTCGTGGAACTGGCTGGACTGAAGGCGCCGCAGGGGATACAGGGCACGTCGTACGCCGACGTGATCACGGGCTCCAATGATTCGCACCGGGATCTCGTCATCAGCGGACGCAACCTTAATGACAACTGGGGGACCGTGCCGGCCACCATCAGCGATGGGACGTGGTCCCTGATCTATTGGCCCAACAAGGACCTGGCCTACAAGCACAAGCCACCCCGTCAGGAAACGTATCCGTGTACCGGAATGTCGGAACGGCGGGTCGACGAGCTCTTCTATCTCCCCGATGATCCTGGTCAACAAAACAACGTGCTCGATGCGAACCTCGACGAAGCCAAACGCCTGCACCAGGCCCTGCTGGACCTGATTGCTGAGACCGACGTCGACCCGGACATCGCTGTGACCTACAAGTCCGTACCCGGCCAAGAGTAATACTTAGCGTAGCGAAAGATCTCTATGCGTTCTGGACCATCTGCTCGAAGTTGCCTGACCATCTGTCTATCCGTCTTGTGGATATGCTATGGTGCAACCCACGCGCTGATGAACCCCGACTTCGAAACAGTCCCTAACCGTGTCTGGCTGACGGATGGACCAAACACACGCCGACTTGCCCAAGGCGATAAACCCTCGGTTGTGACGGGCGCCAGACAAAATCGATACGGACACATCGGAGACACAGACGGCCGGGGCGCGAATGGCGAGAACTTCAGCAGGATTTTCCAGGCGTTCGTCTGTCAGGACACCCTTACGACCGGTGAACACTGTACGGTGACGTTTAGATTCCGTTCCCTGCTCCTGAAGGGCGAACTGGCGTGGGTGCTAATGAAATCGAAGGCTCAACAACGCGCGTGGTTGATCCCGAACTCAAACAACCGGTGGGCCGCAGGGCGAAAAACCGTGACCTTGCCTGATGGCTGCAAGGAGCTCGAGTCCATCTACATCGAGTTTGGCATGATTAAGTTGACAGGGGCCCCCATCGGAGGTCGCCTTAGCATCGACGGCCTGAAACACCGATGTGATCAGCAGGTAGGCGCACCACAGACTCCGGACCAGGATTGGGAGTTTTTGCCCGCTTTCCCGAAACCTGAAAGCTCAAAGGCAATTATACAGGATGAGATTTCACTGGTGATCGTACCAAGCGAGGGGCGAACGGCAACTGCGGTTGTGGTTCTGCTGAGCTTCCTGGTGTTTTTCTGGAGGCAGAGGAGAAACGTGTGATGGCGAACCGCCAGCTGACAGAAGAAGAAGCCACTTTCTACGACGACAACGGCTATGCTGTAGTCGACGATCTCTTCCCACTCGAGGAGCTCGAGGAGGTAGACCGGGAGCTCGACCGGCTTGTCCAGGAGGCTGAGGCGAATGGCCAGACCGGGATCGGGCACACGGGGTCCAGCCGAAACAAAGGCTGGTTGCTCCAACTGGGGCTACGATCGGAGTTCACCCGACGGTTCGCCGAGGATGAGCGTGTTCTGGACCTGATCGAGAGCATTGTCCGTCCGGGGATCGCCATCTATTCGGCCAAGCTGACCGCCAAGATGCCCCGATCGACCGACATCTGTCACTGGCACCAGGACAACGCCTACTACAATGCGCACGTCCTGAGCGAAACCCGGATGTCCACGTGGATCCCCCTCGTGGATGTGGATGAAGAGAATGGCTGTCTGTGGGTCGTACCGGGATCACACAAAGGAGGGGTCAAGGAACACGGCCAGTATGGCGGCCAGTGCCCCAAGTCCATTGGCCCAGAAGATATGGAAGCCGAGGGCGCGACCCAGTGCCCGGTCAAAGCCGGATCCATCCTCCTCTTCCACTCCGACCTCTGGCATCACTCCAAAGGCAACGACACCGACCAGATCCGCCGCGCCTTCATCGTCTCCTACCAGGAAGCCACCGTCCCCCGCGGCAACGCCGACCAACACAAGATCCTCCGGACACCGTAACCGCGGACTTCACGTCCGCGCCGAGGTATAAGGCGCTCCTGACTCAATTGTCGCCAAACCGCTGTTTCTGACTCCCACGACCCCCTGACTCGCAACACGAGACCTTGAATACGCATTTCTCTCATCCACGCCACCCCAGTAGCCGTCGACCCCGTCGCAGGCGCTTTCCGCTGAGGCTGGCCCAACGCCTTCATCACCAACCTGCTCGAAGACTCGTTGTCACCGGACCTAAAGACCGCCGGTGAACTGACTCAAGAGATCGCGGACCGGTTCCTGGCGCTCGGCCGATACGCGAAGTCGACAGACGCTGACGCTATCCTGTTCACCTGCTCAGCCTTTGGCCCGGCGATCGAAGCCGTCGCTGCTGATCTTTCACCGTTGCTCGTTCTTAAGCCAAACGAGGCAATGCTCGAGGAAGCCATTGGTCTGAGAAATCGGATCGGGAAGCTGGCGACATTCCAGCCCAGTGTCCCTCCAATGGAGGCCGAATTCGAGAATGTGGCAGGGGACAGAGCTGTCTTTTGGACCATCTGCGTGGAAGCCGGGATGGACGCCCTTCTCGACGGGGATGCCGAGAAACACAACCGCCTCATCGCTGAAGCTGCTTCAGACCTGTCAGACTACGATGCCGTCATGCTCGCCGATTTCTCAATCGCCAAAGCCCAACCCGCCGTCTAAGATGTTTTGGACTGCCCTGTTCTGACGAGCCCCGACAGCGCTGTCCGAAAACTTATATGCCTCCTGTCCACATAGGGGTGAGGCGGAGTGGCTTTTTCATTTGTCACTGTTCATGCCCACCTGATCACCGCCCCTAACACAGTCGCCGCGCGTCCTCGGTTTACCGCATCAAACAACTGATGCGCATCCTCGAACGAACACCGATGCGTGATCGTGTGATGCCACGGCAACACGCCCGTCGCCATATTCTTCAGCACCGCTCTTCGACACATCTCCAGCCCGTCGTCACAGGGATAGAACATCGTCAGTCGCTTGCCGTGCGGGGGAAGAAAATGATACGAGATCGGTCTGGCGCCGTAGTTCCCCTGCAGGATTAACTTGCCTTCACGGCGACAGAGCGCGATCGCCGGGTCGATACAGTCCGGAATACCTGTCGCCTCGAACACCACGTCCGCTCCGCCAGGGGACAGGGCTTCTATCCGCTCGGCCGCGTCCTCCATCTCGAGGTTGATCGTGTGATCGGCCCCGAGCCGTTTCGCAATCTCCAGCCGATCACCCTCGATGTCCGCGGCCACGACCACACAGCCCCGGTGGCTGCACGCCGCGATCACACCCAGTCCGATCAGCCCTGAGCCGTAGACGACAACCGTATCACCCATCCTGGGGTTTGCTATGTCCACCCCGTTCAGCCCTACAGCCGGCATCACGAACATACTTGCCGACTCTTCGTCGATCCCTTCCGGCAAACGTTCAGCAGCGTGTGTCCCATCGACGTCGGTTACGGCGTGTGAACAGTGCACGCCTGACGCCCCCGTGATTGTTTGCCCGTCTATCGACTCGATCTGTCGATTCGCCCGGTAATAGACACGGTCATCGACCGAAAACTCGGTCACATCTGTGCCCACAGACTCCACGATTCCCACGCCTTGATACCCGGTCACGAGAGGGTAGGACCCCCAGTCCAGCTTGCCCTTGATGACGGCAAACTCCGTCCCGATGCTCACCCCTGAGTAGAGCGTCTGAACCTGAATCTGTCTCGGCCCCGGCTCAGGAAGCACCACATCCTGAATCGAGAACCGCTGATTCGCATCTGTAACGAGGGCCTTGGTCATGCCTTTCCCCTGGAACCTGAAACCTGGAGTCTGGAACCGAATTACCTGAGGTGAGCGTCTGCCGCGTGCTTCGTGTTCAAGCCGTGGGTCATTCGCATCAACTCCTTCTGCCGATCCGTCAGCTGATCGAACCAGGCCTCGGGAAAGTCGTCGTGTGGGTCGACCTGGAAAACGAGCATACGCTTCCGGTAATGGCCGAACAGCGCGTGTCTGTTCCGGTCTCCCGTGTTCTTCCCGCCCCCGTGCCAGGTCTGCCCGTTGAACACGAGCACACTCCCGATCGGCGCGATCGCTTCTGCCACGTGCTTCAGGTCCAATCCCTCAGGTGGATGTGCGAGTCCGCTCTTGTGTGATCCCGGTACGCACCGCGTCGCCCCAATCTCGGATGTGAACTCATCAAGCATCCACACCGTATTCATCATCACCGGAGACTCCATGTTCAGCATCTCGCCGGGGATGTCACTGTGCAGCCCCTGGTATCCGTCTCCTGGTCGAACGATCCGCGAGTTCAGACTGCCCAGGATCATGTTCTCACCGAGGTAGTGCTCCAGCACAGGCAGCACACGCGGATGGTCGATCGTCTTGAAGAACACGGGATCGAGCGTTGGCAGATTGGACACGTGTCGCGCCGTACCGCGATGCTTATGATCCGTCCCGACTTCCTCCTCACACCGGATCAACGCCTCCCGCATTTCGACCGCTCCCTCCTCGGTCAACACCCGCTCGAGAACCGTAAACCCGTATACATCAATCTCCAGTATCGCCTTCTCTGCTTCCGTCATTACAATCCCTCAGGTTATCCTGAGCGGAGTCGAAGGGCGGCCTGCGCCAATGCACACGGCCGCTCTGAATGCTCAGTAGTTTTTACAGCTCTACGGTGTCGCGCTTCGACTCCGCTCAGCGTGACACGTTTATTCTCCCAGGACCTCACTCACATCCACCAGATACACCTGCCGCCCGTCCCCTCCGTGAGTCGAATCAATCGTCACCAGTTTCCCACTCCGACTCGACCGTGGATGAAGGTCACAGCGTAACTCACCCTTATATTCGGGCGGTGAATCGAAAATCCCAAGATCGACGCGTCGATCCGTCGGAACGTGATACAGATACAGCGTCTGCTCGCGTCGATCACCCTGAGGATAGCAATCGTTCAGGATCCAGTCAGTGTCGGACAGGTAGGTGTTATGCCCGTTGAGCGTCATCTTGTTCTTTGCGATGACTTGCACCTCATCTGTCTGGTCCTTGTAAACGTAGAAGGCGTTCTCGTTCGACGGCTGCCACGACCACGCGGTGATCGTCTCCGAGTCGCGCCAGATGAAGTGCGACATCTTCCCGTAGTCATCCACCACGTGAAGATTGGATCCGTCTGCATTGGCTGTCATCATCCGGGTCTGGAAGCCACCATATCCAATCCTCCACCGATGCAGGAAGATGAAGCGGGAACCGTCGGCATTGAACAGCAGGTGGTTGAAGTAGTGCTTGGCTTCGCTCAGATCGCCATGACGGTAGGGGAGAGCAGCCACCTCTGCAATCGATACGATCAACTCGGACGCCCCGGTCTCGAGATCGACCGTGTAGATCCCGACATCCTCTGGGGCCAGTGAGTCGAAGTTCGGGTCCGGGATGCCCGTATACCCGTATCCCGGTCGCATATGATCGATTCGCCTGAAATCCGTTCCGATCGCCGTCCGCCCGTCAGGAGCGATCGTGTAAATCGCGTGCGGCAGATCCCGGCTCTGACCGGTTTCTACATTGTAGATCGTCGAGCCATACGCCGCATCACCACGCACATTCCAGATCACCTCATTGGGTGACTGCGGTATCCATTGCAGCATACACCCCTGCTGCCAGCACCAGGACGTGGTCGTGCCAATTTCGCGCCATCTATCCCCATCCTCGATGTCAATAACGCCGATCGCGATCTCATCGTTCGCCTCCGGCTGACGTCCTTCGAAGCCAACTCCCATCGCCAGTACATATCTGTCCGTTGGATCGAACTGAAACTTGTCGTAATACCCAAACCAATGATGCTCGGGCCTCGATGTGATCGCTCTGATGGCTAGGTCCATCATGTTTCTGGGTGCCTGCAACTTGATTGTTTTAGTGTGCCAGGACGATCCACGAACGCCTCGATCTATCTGACCACTGACTACTGACTGCCTCTCCTACCACTCACTCCCCTTGGACCCTTCCCACAAGTTCGCTTTCATCACATCCTCATCGATCTCCGTCCCCCAACCTGGACCAGACGGAATCGTTAACCGCCCATCCTTGATCTCTGGCTGAACCGTGACCAGTTCATCCTTCCACGACACGTCGTCGATGTCGATTTCCTGAATCCTGACGTTCGGAAGCGTCGCGCAAAGACTCGCGCTGATGAAGGTTGACAGATGACTGTAATAATTGTGTGGCGCGACGTTGAGTTGATAGACCTCGGCCAGGTCACCAACCTTCTTAGACTGGGAGAACCCCTGCCACGGCACGTCGATCATGAAGACGTCGGCGGCGCGGGACTCGAAGTAGGGGAGGTATTCCCGCATGTAGAACAGGTTCTCGCCCGTACAAATCTTCGTCGACGTTGAGTCCTTGATCTGACGGATCGCCTCGTGCTCATACATGTCGATCTCCAGCCAGAGGAGTTCGAACTGTTCGAGTACCTGCGCGATCCGGATGCAGGCTTCCGGCTTGAAGTTGAAGTTCAGGTCGAGGTTGATGTCGACATCGGGTCCGACCGCGTCCCTGAATGTGCCGATCAGCGTTTCGATATGCCGAAGCAACTGTTTGTTCGCAATCCCGTCGGTTGTCCCCGGGGGGCCGCCGAATCCGGCAAAGAGATTCTCGCCACGGTCGAAGAGGAGGATGTTAGTCTTCAGGGCAGTGAACCCCTTCTCGACCACTTCGCGCCCAAGGGCCGTCACGTCATCCATGGAGGAGATCGGGTCCGAGTCCAGATACTGGCTGTGTGATACGCGCGACGTGCCGCAGTGTGACCAGTAGAGCCGCACGTCATCTCGCGTCGACCCCCCAAACAGCTCGACAACGGAGATCCCGAGCGCCCTGGCCTTGATATCCACGAGAGCGAGTTCGATGCCGGCGATCGCTTTGGCCGCGATCCCGCTCGGACTTTGACGCGATCCCCGGATCATGTCCCAGAACCGCATCTCGAAGGCGCGAGGATCCTTCCCGAGCACGTGCCGTTTCAGGTCGTGAATTGTTCCACAGACCCCGTTTGGACTCCGCCCGTCACTGCACTCACCCCAGCCCGTGATCCCCTCGTCCGTGCTGACCTTCACAAAGATCCACGGCCGCCAGCCCCCGCTGACGATAAACGTCTTGATATCTGTGACCTTCATGCCCTCTCCTCGTTCCCTGGCTTCGCCAGGGAACACATAGTAAGATCCTGCGCGACCCTCGCCCCCAACCTGCGGTTGGGGATGGCCCATCTCTAGGGATAGGTCCAATCTCTGGGATTTGCGTTACCAGGCAGAGCCTGGTAACGAAGTCTCACCCTCTGCTCCTGAGGCCGCCTCGAAAACTTGTCACCAACGCTACGCGTTTCCCGGCGGCGCAACAAGCTTGTTGAACCCCATCCTGTCCTCACCGTGAAGCATAGGCAGCCCGTGTTCCGGACTGTCATACCGCAATACCGTCACAAACGGCAAGATCACCCGAACTGCAAGCCCGATCCGTCGCTTGTCCGACGAATTGGGGTGCGAATGGTGCAGGGTGCGCTCATTGAACAGGATGAACTCACCAGGCTGCATCTCCAGATCCACCGCATCGTTCGCGTCGTAGTACTTCTCGTCACCCATCTCCTGAAAAACCATGTCCTCATCGGCCTTCACGTGTGGAATCACCTTTCGGTGACTGCCAGGGATCACCTGAACACAGCTGTTCTCGACTGTGGACGGGTCGACGGCGATCCATGCTGAACAGATCACGGGAGGTTCCAGCGGCCAGTAGTTGAAGTCCTGGTGCCACGGAATTCGCTTCGATCCGGCGTATTTCACGAAGAAGTTGGTGCGCCAGAGGAGCAGGTCAGGACCATAGAGTGACACCATTCTCCCGATGATCTCGGGATGAGCAGCCAGGCTATAGATAACCCGCTTGTCCAGGTGACGGTTGTGTTCGCGTTTGTAACGTCGCTTGGAGGCATTGGGTGGGGCGTTTCCGCTTCCGGTGTCGACGAAGGGATCCGATTCGAGAACGGCCTCGATGTCTGGTGTCAGGGCGACCATCTCCTCTGGAGACATCATCGGGAACGGTCCCAGATAGCCCTGCTCCTTGAAGGTCGTGACCTCTTCAGCCGTCAATTGGGGAGACACAGTTTCTGTAATCATGGACGGATGATCCTTTTGCTGGGAATGGTGCGGAAAATAGCCTCGTTTTGGCCAGCGAACAACGCCAATGGGGGGCCTGACCCGTTTTTCGCACCGTGGCCTCCAGCGACAGCGTGTGAAGAACTTTCCTTCCGGCGACGGTGAACTTGGCCGGAATTTCAGGACCGACAATTCTGCAACGTGTGACCTAAGATTTTGTAAATACTTGGTTTGTGTTCCCCGTTAGGGAGGGTCCAAGACGTGGCATAGGCCTTGCTCAAGCAGAACTTGACTAATCGTGTCATCGAACCCAGGTCGTGTGGATCCCGAGTCCGCACGTCCCACCCTTCACAATGGGCTGATAGATGATCCAAGGACTTCAAGATTCTGGCATCAGTATGCTGAACCGCTCGTCCCGACAGGACGTGATCGCGAACAACATCGCGAACTCTGAGGTGACGGGCTTCAAGCGCGACGGATTGTTCCTCCGGGAGATGGGGGAGGCACGCCGAAAAGGATCAGGCGCGCATCCGGTCTGGCGTAACGACCGGGTCGCCGGCGCCTTTGTCGATTTCGAACAGGGCAACATGCGGAAGACCAACAGCCCGGGTAACATGGCCATTCACGGTTCGGGATTCTTCCAGGTCCGCACGCCTCAGGGCGACGTCTACACCCGGAATGGCGAGTTCTCGGTGAACAGCCAGGGGACACTCGTTACGAACCTGGGTATGCCAGTCCTCGACGACCGCGGCGGTGAGATCACGCTCGCCGGTCCGGACTTCATCGTCAACGAGAACGGTGAAATCCTGGAGGACGGGGTGACCAAGGCGAAGATCGCCATACACGATTTCGAGAAAAATTCGGACGGCTTGTATCAGGACCCGGACGGTGTGACCCGCCTCGAACGGAAGCCGAACGGGTTTTTCTTTCCCAAGCCTGGCGTCAACCGCCTCCCCGTAGACACCAACACGAAGATCCTACAGGGCTTCCTCGAGGAGTCCAACGTCAACCCCATCACAGAAATGGTCGACATGCTCGAGGTCTTCCGAGCCTTTGAAGCCGACCAGCGCGCCATTCGAATCCAGAGCGAGACGATCGGTCGCGCAGTCAACGATGTCGGTAGTATCCGTGTCTAACGCTAACGAAATGACAGTCCATCCCACAGTCCACTCCCCCTAGCCAGGAGGTAGCCCTGTGTCCAGAGCACTCCGAACAGCTGCGACCGGAATGGTCGCCCAGCAACTGAACATCGACAACATCTCGAACAACCTGGCCAACGTGAACACGACCGGGTTCAAGAAGAGCAAAGCCGAGTTCCAGGATCTCCTGTATCAGACGATCCGAACAGCCGGTACGTCAGCCGCCCAAGGTGCGCTGGTGCCGGTCGAGATCCAGATCGGTTACGGAACACGCGTCGTGGCCACGAACCGCAGCTTCGAGCAAGGCCAGATCACGGCCACGAACAACCCGCTCGACATCGCGATCGAGAACGAAGGCATCAACGGTGACGGGTTCTTCCAGATCACGCTGCCCGATGGCACGACGGGCTACACGCGAGACGGCGCCTTCAAGCTGTCCTCCGAAGGTCAGGTTGTGACGTCAGACGGTTTCGTGCTCGACCCGCCGATCAACATCTCGGCCGACGCGGCCAGCGTGAATGTGTCCGCCGATGGGAACGTCGAGGTCCTCCAGGCTGGTGCTACGGCCGCCACGAACGTGGGGACGCTCGAACTCGCGAAGTTCATCAACCCGGCCGGTCTTCGCAGCATCGGTCGCAACCTATATCTCGAGACGGAAGCTTCCGGCGCCCCCGTTACGGGCCAGCCGAACACCGACGGATTCGGTCGCGTGTCCCAGGGCTTCCTCGAGTTGTCGAATGTGAGTGTCGTCGACGAACTGGTGAACATGATCATGGCCCAGCGCACCTATGAAGTGAACGCGCGAGCCGTCCGCTCCTCCGACGAGATGATGCAGGCCACAAATAACATCGCCGGCTAACCGTAACCGCGTGGCTTCACGCCGCGCGGAGTTCCACAACGCATAAGCTGACATAGGCACACCACCATGAACCTGATCAACACACACCGAGCAAAGAGGAGAGCAATGCGACGCCAGATCGGATACACGATTCTGATGGTCCTGTGGGGAATGCTCCTGACCGTCGGCGACAGTTCAGCAGACGTCACTGTCTCCGAGAACGAGGTTCAGACGGCCGTAGAAGCCTATGTGTCCGACATGCTCGCTGACTTCGGGGGAGACATCGAGGTCACCGTCCGCCGGTCCGGACCGATCGTGGTTGATGGCACGGGTCGTGTGAGCCTGAACGTCTCGCCATCGCCACGCCGGAGCAACGGGCGGATGATTCCAGTCGTCCTCGCGCTCAGCCGCGGTCCGGTGGTTGTGGAGAAGATCAACCTGGTTGCCAACGTGAAGTACTATGACGACGTGCTCGTCGCTTCGAGACCGATTCAGCGCGGTGAGCCGCTTGCGTCTAAAGCCTTCTCGATCGAACGCCGTCCCGTGACGACAATTCTGGGACGCTACGTGAACAACCCGGCCGTGCTGGAAGGTCAGCGGGCGAAGATGCGGATACCGTTCGGCCGTCACATCGACCCACGTTTCGTCGAACCGATCCCCGACATCAGCCGCGGTGATCGCGTGCTGATCGAGGTCCGTGTCGGCGGGATCCGGGCGTGTGCTGACGGCGTCGCATCACAGAATGGTGTTATCGGCCAAAAGATCGTCGTGCAGAATACGTCCTCGCGTGAGAAGCTACTTGCCGAGGTCGTCGAGCCGGGCCGCGTTCGAGTGGCCTTCTAAGGATAGACCCGCTTCTCTCGGGGATTGAGGAAACGATGAAAACACTGATGATCGCATCACTTCTAGCTGCTATGGCGATGCCTGCCGAGGGCCAGAGCTTGTTCGGCCAAAGAGGCAGCAACAACGAGTCTTCATCGATGTTCGAAGACCGGCGTGCACCGCGAGCCAGAAAGGTCGGCGATATCCTGACCATCCTGGTGATGGAGTCGACGTCGGCGTCGAACACGTCGCAGGTCGACACGGAGAAGTCAGCGGCGATGAACTGGACGGGTCCGGGTGGCCTCAAGCTACCGGGGTTCAGCCTGTCTGCAGACGCGACGAACAATTATGAAGGTGAGGGGTCGACCTCACGCAGCCAGATGATTCAGGCCCGCGTGTCTGTGCAGGTCGTCGATGTGCGTCCGAATGGAGACCTCGTGATCGAGGGCAGTCGTGTGATCGACATCAACGGTGAGAGCGAAGTCATCTACCTCTCCGGCTCGATCAACCCGTTCGTGATCCCGGCGACCAACATCATCGAGTCGTTTCGGGTGGCGAACCTGCAGGTGTCCTACAAGGGCAAAGGTGTCCTGACTGAAGGATCTCGTCCTGGTTTCCTGGTCCGGTTTGTGAACTGGATATTTTAGGTCTTTTCCAGGCTCGGCCTGGGAGAGTAGTCATCGGCGGTCTCCCGTCGCTGCGCATCGATTGAGCACTTTAGACGTTCCCTGGCAGAGCCCGGGAACGAGCGAGACAAAACTTGGCCACGACATTTCGCACACTCACGTTCGCATTGACTGCCGCTTCGGTGCTCTTCGGGAAAGGCATCGAAGCGCAGTTCATGCCCGACTTTGAACCGCAATCGGTTCGCCTGAAGGACATCGGCGAGATCCGAACCATCCAGGACGTTCAGCTGATCGGTTACGGGCTGATCACGGGCCTGGAAGGGAACGGTGATGGTCGAGGCGCGCCCTTCACCGTGCAGAGCCTCGCAAACTTGATGCGGAACATGGGTGTTGAAGTCGACCCCGGAACGATTCGTGCCTCCAATGCGGCCTCCGTGATGGTTACGGCGCGAATCTCACCGACGAACCGCCAGGGTTCTACGATCGACATCACTGTATCGTCGCTCGGAGACGCGGCCAGCCTGCAGGGCGGCATCTTGCTGATGACGCCGTTACAGGCCGATCCGCCCAACGGGCCCATCGTGGCGATCGCCCAGGGACCCGTTTCGATCGGCGGATTCAACGCCGAAGGTGGGGGAGGGGCATCGATCTCAAAGAACCACCCCGTCGTGGGACGGATTCCGAATGGTGCGATCGTACAGCAGGAACTCGCGCCGGCGGGACAGGTCGCCCCGACGTTGACCGTCACGATTCGAGATCCTGATTACACGACATCCGCGCGTCTGGCTCATTCGATCGACGGTCGGTTCGGCCGCAACATCGCGACTGCGCTCGACGCAGGGACGATCAACGTCGATGTACCGCCGCATTTACAGAACCAAGTCGAGTTCATCGAGTTCATTGCCAAGCTGGAGAATGTAACCGTCGTTCCGGACCTGACGGCAAGGGTCGTCGTGAACGAGCGAACGGGAACGATCGTCGCAGGCGAGAACGTGATGATCGCCGAGGTCGCGATCGCGCACGGCAGCCTGAGTATTTCGATTGGTCCGGAGATTACGGCAGAGGCCGGAGCACCCGGTGGACCGCAGGCACAGTTGCAGCTTGGTGGTGCCGTCGAGGTGGACGAAGAGAAACCGCGTGTGCTGGCCCTTCCGCCGGCATCCAACGTCAGCGATGTGGCCAAGGCGCTGAATGCCCTGAAGGTCACGCCGAGAGATATCATCGCCATTTTTCAGGCGCTCAAACGTGCGGGTGCCTTGAAGTCTGAACTGATCATCATTTAACCGGTCGGAAATGCTCAACGACGTCATGCCTGCGGAAGCAGGCATCCAGCCTGAACAAGCAGATGGATTCCCGCTTTCGGGGGAATGATAACAAAGAAGGGCATTGGAAGGACGGACCACATGGACTTGAACATACCTGGAACCGACGCCTGGGGGATCCACCTCACGAAACCAAAGCACAACCTCTTGTCCTCGCAGCTGCGGCCTGAGAAGCAGGCGATCGACGTCGTCAACGCCAAGGCGGGACGGCTGACGTCGACGGAGAGCGCCAAGCCGCAGGACGAGCAGATTCGGGAAGCTGCCCAGGAATTCGAGTCGGTCTTCCTGTTTCAGATGCTGAAGCAGGTGCGGAACTCGATCCACCGTGAGGAAGGCATCATGAACGGTGGGATGGGTGAGGAGATGTTCACCGGTCTGCTGGACGAGGAGTATGCCAAGGTGATGGCGAAGTCGAACTCGACGGGCCTCGCCGACATGATCTACCAACAGATGAGTCGGGCCGAGGGAACCAAGCCGGAAGGCCCGATGCCTGTCGAGACGACCCAGACGGCTACAGTCGTCCAGGGTGCCGTCGAGCAGAAGATGCGCACGCTGGTGTCCGAGATTGAAGCCGCCAACCGCGCTGCTGTGGCTTCGGCGGCGGGAGGGAATCTGTAATGGAGACGCTGACTCAATCACCTCGGGGGGAGATGGAGGTAGCGACGATGGATTCCACGATGATGCAGTTGGTTGAAGTCGTTAAGAAAGAAATCGAGACATTCGAGGTCCTGCTGGATTCGATGGCGCAGGAGCAGCGCGCGCTGGTGTCGCAGAACGTGAGCGAGATCGAGAAAGCCGTTGCCGATCAGCGTACGATCGCCGAACAGGCTGGGGCGCTCGAACGGGCCAGGACGAGACTTGTGACCGAAATCTCAGCCGAACTCGGTGAGACGGCATCGGACCTGACCCTCAAGCGATTGATCGACCGGATCCAGGGCCCACACTCCCAGCAGTTGAGTGAGATGCGTGAGACCCTCCTGGGGATCCACGACCGGATCCAGGCCGCGAACAGTCAAAACGCATTGCTGATCAAGCAGTCGATGAAGTACGTGGACAAGACCCTGCACATCCTGACCGGCGACGGACCGGAGACCGGTACCTATGCCCAGTCCGGGAAAGTGGCGAAGCAGAACAACAGGGCGGTTCTGAACCGCGTCATTTAGGCGCAGCCGATTATCCCGAGCCCCATCGGGACTGTCGGCCGATCGGAGTGAGGCTCACCCACCCCTGCTTCCTCCGGTCGGCCCGGCAAAACCAAAGAGGTCAACGTGGCAACCTTGTTGCAGACAGAACGTGGTGTTGCCCTTCCGACAAACGGGACAACCACATCCAGCACAGGGAAAGCGATGACCAATCAGGAGATCGCGGCGAGGATCTCGCCGTCTCGAAATCACGTGTGGCTGGTGGCTGCACCCAAAAGCGGATCGACATGGCTTGGCGCCATGCTCGAGGCTGTCTACGGGTGGCCGCGAGTGCCGATGCTCGATTGCTATGACCGTCGCGAGCAGGAGATCGACATCCGGATGCTGACGCTGCACCCGGACGAGGACATCTTCACGCCGCACCAGCACACGCGAGCGTCGCACCCGACACTCGGCATCATCCAGCAGTTCAAGATTCAGCCGATTGTCCTCGTTCGCGACCTGTATGACACGGTGATCAGCCTGCGCGATCACCTGTATCGCGAACACCACATCATGCCGTGGGCATACTTCGACGAGACCGTCTACACGCTCGATCCGGACGAACAGATCGACGCGCTGATCGATCTCGTCATCCCGTGGTATATCAACTTCTACGTCTCCTGGTTCTACGCAGAGAAGCAGGGGCTCTGCCGGTTCCTGTGGATGACCTACCAGGACCTGAAGAACGATCACGAAGCCTGTGTTCGGCGGGTGCTCGAGTTCACGGGTGTCGACCGGAGTGAAGCGCAGATTCAGGGAGCGATCCAGGGATCCTGGCAGTCGAACACGCGACGGAACGTGGGGATGCAGGGCAGGGGGCAGTCACAACTGACCGACGAACATCGAGCACGCATCCAGCGGCTCACGAAGTATTACCCGAAGGTCGATTTCGGCCGGCTCGGGTTATAGACGTCTAGGAGATATCAGTGTCTACACTCGGTAACATCGTCAACCTCGGCGTTAA
>MDTE01110938.1_pt1 | contig 16035 bp, 13 predicted proteins | sample 811231 | NCBI WGS metagenome assembly MDTE01 (sample SAMN05326651, study PRJNA326480) | marine metagenome | isolation source: seawater | place: Indian Ocean: Red Sea | collected 2010
GGCTATCCATGTGGTGGGCAACGACGACGTCCCCGCAGTCCTCTACGACGCCCTCAGCCTGTACCAGGGTTGACGCAACCATCGTGGTCTTCCTCTGGCTGAAGGAACTGACCGGCCTGGACATCTTTGTCACCAAGGGGTCGAGCGAACGAGGTCAAGAACCCTCGACAGCAGCGCATCGAATCTCCACGCCTGACGACAACACCATTGCCATCCACTGGGTCGACAAAACAAACACAGTGATGTCTCCGAAAGAACTCGCCGTCGCAACCATGTGGGCCACCCTCAAGCGTGGTCAACAGATCCCGCGAAGCACCAGGATCCGACTCTCGAGCACCGTCTTCGACACATTGCCCGATGATGCGATTGAAAGGTTGTCTAGGAAGATGGCAATCGCCCACGAACTCTCGCACGCCTTCGGAATCGGCCACTCCAACGACCCTGACAGCTACATGTACCCCATACTCACCCCGAGTGCTTCGATCACTCCGGCAGATCGAGCGGCTCTGGCATTAGCTGGAAGCCGGGCGTGTTGACCGGGATCCTATTTCCACAACCCCGGGGCCCAAAGACCGATTGATCGAGTAGCAGCTCAATTCTGATTGCTCTCAATTGTTCTTGACGGTCATCCCGCCGTCGACCATCAGCAGGTGTCCAGTGATGTAGCTCGACGCCGGCAAGGCGAGATGGAGCACGCCATGGGCCACCTCCTCCGGATCGGCGTAGCGTCGGATCGGCACGCGGCGGCGGGCGAACTTCTGTTTGGCTTCCTCGGGGATCGAAGCCGTCATTCCCGTAATAATCGGTCCAGGTCCAACCGCGTTGACGGTGATACCGGTCTCTCCCAACTCCACCGCCAACGCCCGAGTGAGACCGACCACGCCGTGCTTAGCCGCGGTGTAAGGCGAAGTGCCCGGCGAGCCTCCCACTCCCTCGGTGGACGACACATTGACGATTCGGCCAGCCGCCGAAGACCGGAGGTGTGGCATGGCAGCCCGGATGGTCCGGGTCATGCCGGTGAGTATTACGTCTAGGGCCGCTGCCCAGGCTTCACCGTAGGCGGGGTCGTCGATGGTCGAACCGGCGGGAATGCCGGCGTTGTTGACCAGTACATCAAGGCCGCCCATGTGACCGGTGCACTCGGCAACCACCTGATCAACCGCTTCGGGGTCGGCCACGTCGAGAGTCCATGCCCGGGCATCACCTCCGCACTCGCCTATCTCGGCGACAACGGCCGCCGCCCGGTCGCCGTCAAGGTCGGTGACAGCCACCGTCGCGCCCTCGTCGGCAAACAGATGGGCCGTTGAACGACCGATGCCGGAACCTGCGCCGGTTATCAACACCCGGTGGCCGTCCACCGAACGGCTGAAGCGGCTGAGGCGGGTCGCTCTTTCCATGGGTTGAGTCTCGCGTGACGATCTCTAATTAGCCCACGTTTGCCTGACAGACCGTCAGATCCGATGATGGTGCCATGACGACCCCACCTGCCGGCTCGACCTTCCCAGAGGACGTCGCGGCAATCGACACGATGATGGGCACACGTGCCGGTCCAAACGCGAAATTCAACTACGAAAACCTGACCGGCATCAAGGACGCCGATTCGAGGTCCATGAACTTCCCGGCCCAATACATGTTCAAGGACGTGCCGTTCTCGGACCAGGCCCGAGATGCGACGGGTGAGGACCAGGACCCGCCACAGGGCTCGGAACTGTGCCTTCCGTTCATGGACCGCAACAACGTGCAAATGGCAATGATCGGTATTGGCCCCGGCAAGTCCGAAGCCCGCACAATGGTCGAAGAGCACCCCGACAGGTTCTTCCCCTGCCACGAACCCGACCCGAACGACGTCATGGGCTCAGTGCGCACCATCAGGCAACTGCACCACGAGGCCGGCCTGAAGGCAGTGACCGCCTTCCCATGTGGTCGCAATCCACAGGTCCCGATCGACGACCCGAAGATGTACGCCATCTACACGGTGTGCTGTGAACTGGAGCTCCCGATCTTTTGTTGCGCGGGTGTGCCCGGTCCTCGGTTGCCGTTCGGCCCCCAGCGAGTCGAACTGATCGACCAAGTCATGTACGACTTTCCCGACCTGGTGTTCGTGACCCGACATGGCTGCGAGCCATGGCAAGACCTGATGGTCAAACTGATGCTGAAGTGGCCAAACCTCTACTACTCGACCTCGGCCTTCGCCCCAAAGCACTACCCGAAGACCATCATCGACTACGCCAACACCAGGGGCGCCGACAAGATCGTGTACGCGGGGTACTTCCCGATGGGCCTGTCGCTGGACCGGATTTTCTCCGAACTGCGGGACGTGCCATTCAATGCGGAGGTCTGGCCGAAGTTTCTTAGGGAGAACGCCATCCGAATCCTGAAGTTGAACGCCTAAGGCGCCCGTTGTCCGACGCCGTTCCAGACTGGGTCGAGTCACAACGGCTCTGGTTGCGACCGACGGTGGTGGGTCGGCTGGGCATTCACCCACCGTGGTGTGACCCGATTGGTGAGGTCGCCGTATCAATCGACCCAGGGTCGACCTTCGGCCATGGCGCCCACCCGACTACCACCTTGGCGCTGTCCGAGGTCGACCGTCTGGCTGGCCCTGATACATCTGTGCTGGACGTGGGTTGCGGATCAGGCGTATTGGCCGTCGCCGCAGCCCGTCTCGGTGCCGGCCCGGTCACAGGAATCGACATCGAGGAGGATGCAGTGGCCTGGACGTTGCACAACGCGGCTGTCAACAAGGTCGAGGTGCAGGCGTCGTCGACCCCCATCACCGGCATGACCGGCACGTGGGACCTGGTTCTCGCCAATGTGCTCCCGGTGGTCCACGAGAAGATAGGCCGCGACGTGGCCGCCCGAGTCGGCGGAACGCTGGTGGCCAGCGGTGTACCCGACGAGCACACCGACCGGGTGTCTGGCCACTATCGGCAGGCGGGCCTCACCGAGAGCCGTCGTATCTCCGAGGCCGGTTGGACGGCCCTCGTCTTCACACGCGAAGTAGGTAGCCCGGGCCGCTGAACGCCTCCTGGTGCCTAGGAGCGCGGACCAACTACACCGGAAGCCCGCATGTCGGCAATCCGCTCGGCTGAGAAGCCGAGTTCGTCGAGGACCTCGTCTGTGTGCTCGCCGACGGCGGGAGCCATGGTCGGCGTGGGCGGCAACTGGCCCTCCATGAAGACGGGCAGCGGGAGTTGCTCGGCACCGACGTCCTCGACCCCGTAGAACGGCAAACGATGAGAAAACTGCGGGTCGTCAGGGGCGTTGCGGGGCGTATTTACCGGTGCGATCGGGGTATTGACCTCGTTGGCGAAGTCAAGCCACTCCTGACAAGTCTTCGTGGCAAAGATGGCCTTCAATTCAACCTGCATCTCGACGTTGTGCCGGGCATGGTCGGCGTAGGTGGAGCCCGGCCATTTCTCGAACATGTCCATCCGGCCAACGCCCTCGCAGAAGTTCTTCCAGAAGGCCTGCTCGGATGCCATGAAGAGCACGTGGCCGTCGGAGGCCTCGTAGATCTGGTATCGGACGCCCTCCCACATACCCGCCAACCCGGGCTCTCGGCGCTCATAGTCGTCAGCCGGGTTGCCAGTAACGATGTCCTCGGGCCGGTCATAGGCCCGGTAGGTCTCGATTCGGTACCAGTCCATGTAGGCCGCTGCGTCAGACTGAGCGACCTCCAGCCACGTTCCCTCACCGGACTCCCGTGCCTTGATGACAGCAGCCAGGATTCCGAGAGCCCCGACCATCGGTCCGACGTTGATACCAATGTTGGGTAGTGCCGGGATGCGGGTGAAACCATCGTCGTCTACGACTGGATCAATGAGGCCAGCCCACGTGTCATAAGCAATGCCGTGGCTGGGCATGTCGCGGTAGGGCCCTGTGGCGCCGTAGCCCGAAATGGTGCAAAAGACGATATTTGGGTTGATCTGGATGAGGTCGTCAAAGCCAAGGCCAAGCTTGGCCAGCGAACCGGGCCGCATGGCCTCGACGACCACGTCCGCACCGCGCACCAACTCGCGGTAAACCTCGAGTCCGGCCTCCTGCTTGAGGTCCAGGCAGATGCTTCGCTTGCCTCGATGGGTGTGCAGGTGGAGAAGCGAGCTTCCCTCGATGATCGGCCATGTCATCTGGCGGACATAGTCGCCAGCCGGCGGCTCGACCTTGACCACGTCGGCTCCCAGGTCGGCCAGGAAGGTTGCTACGAGGCCTGGACCGAGCAGCGAGCTCTCCACCACCTTGAGTCCAGCGAGAGGCCGGTTGGCGTCATTGCCCATATCGGAATGGTTCCTCCGCTGCGAGACGGTCGCTTGACGGCTTCCGTCCAAAAATCTGACGGTCCGTCAGATTATCCGGCAGGTGCAATAACCGTCACCCCGGCGGTCAACAGTCGGCGGTCCCTAGGCTTTCATCGTGCGAGATCCCGGTTACCTGCTCCACAGCATGGCTATGCAGCAACGGGACCTCCAGTCGGTGGGCCGTGAGACCCGACAGAGGGTCTGGGGCTTCGCCCGCCCCCATCGACGCCTGATCTTCGGCTTCCTGACCTGCGTGGTTGCCGGATCACTACTCGGCGTGGTCCCGCCGCTGCTGTTTCGCGAAATCATCGACGACGCCATACCGTCTGGGGACCGGGGCCACCTGACCGCACTCGGACTACTGGTCGTCGGCGCTGCCCTCGCCCAAGCTGGTCTGGCGTTCGCACAGCGCTGGGCATCTGCCCGAGTCGGCGAGGGCCTCATCTTCGACCTCCGGGTCGCCCTGTTCGACCACGTCCAACGCCTCCCTCTGTCGTTCTTCACCCGCACCCAGACCGGTGCCCTAGTCAGCCGCCTCAACAACGACGTGGTCGGCGCCCAGCGGGCCCTAACCGGCACACTGGGCACGGTCGTAGCCAATGGCATCACGGCCCTCACCACCTTGGCCACACTGCTTTTTCTCGAGTGGCGAATCACGCTGCTCGCTCTGGTTCTGGTACCGGCCTTCGTGCTGCCCGCCCGACGGGTGGGCCTCAAGGTGGCCAAGCTCACCAGAGAAGGCATGGACCTCAACGCCACGATGAATGCCACGATGACCGAACGGTTCAACGTGTCAGGCGCCCAACTGGCAAAGCTCTATGGTCGCCCCTCCGAGGAGACAACTGGGTTCGCCAACCGGGCGGGCCGGGTCCGCGACATTGGCATACGCAGTGCCCTTTTCAGCCAAGCGTTCATCATCTCGCTGACCACGCTCGGAGCCCTCGGCACCGCCGTCACCTACTGGGTGGGGGGCTCGCTGGCCATTAGCGGAACGATCACCATCGGCACCTTGGCCTCCATGGGCGTACTCGTCGCCCAGCTCTACGGTCCTCTAGCCCAGCTGACCAACGCCCGGGTAGATGTCATGTCGGCCTTCGTGTCGTTCGAGCGGGTTTTCGAGGTGGTCGATGCCCCAGACCCGCTAGCCGACGCACCCGACGCCGAAGAACTCGACAACGTCGACGGCCACCTGGCCTTTCGTGGCGTTTCATTCCGGTACCCGGGGCTGGACCAGGTATCGGTGCCGTCCCTCGAGGTGGAGGCCGCTCCGGGAAAGCCTGGAAGAAAAGTGCTGCACGACGTCGACGTGGAGGTCGCTCCCGGACGGATGCTCGCCGTCGTCGGCCCGTCGGGATCCGGCAAAAGCACTATGGCTTCGTTGATTCCCCGGCTCTACGACGTGACCGATGGTGCGATCGTTCTAGACGGCCGGGACGTCCGCACCCTGCGCCAGACCGACCTGCGAGCCTGCATCGGGATCGTCACCCAAGACCCTCACCTGTTCCACGACACCGTAGGTGCCAACCTCCAATACGCCCGGCCCGACGCCACTATGGCCGAGATGGATGAGGCCTGTCGGGCAGCTCGGATCCTGGACGTGATCCGGGCACTGCCCCAGGGCTACGACACTGTGGTCGGTGAAAGAGGCCACCGGATGTCAGGGGGCGAAAAGCAGAGACTGGCCATCGCCCGCCTTCTCCTCAAGAACCCGACGGTGGTCGTTCTGGACGAGGCCACCAGCCATCTCGACACCGAGAACGAAGCCGAGGTCCAGTTGGCCCTGACCACTGCTCTCAAAGGGCGCACCTCGGTGGTGATCGCCCACCGGCTCTCCACGATCGTCGACGCCGACGAGATCGTGGTACTGGACGACGGCCGGATCGTGGAACGGGGCCGCCATCCCGACCTGTTGGCTACCGGAGGCCTCTACGCCGACCTGTGGGCCGCTCTGGTTCGTGGCGAGACGGACGTCGAAGCCTGATCCGACCGGTTCAAGCGACATGGATCAGATCATCGAGTAGTGGCCCGGAATCGGGTCCCGGCGTGGACGAACGGTACCGTCCGGGACATGTCATCTTCTGCAGACTCTCCGATCGTCCTGCTCGCCGGGGCCCGCACCCCAATGGGCCGCTTCCAGGGCGGACTCTCGTCCCGAACGGCCACCGACCTCGGTGCCTTGGCAATCAGCGCGGCCATTGAGCGATCCGGCATCAAGCCCGAAGATGTCGACTTCGCCTACCTCGGCAACGTCGTAGCCGCGGGCACCGGACAGGTGCCTGCCCGCCGGGCCGCCGCCGAGGCCGGTATTCCCCTGACGGTTCCCAGCACGCTGCTAAATCGGGCCTGTCTGTCGGGTATGCATGCCATCCACCTGGCCTCGCAAATGATTCGACTCGGCGAAGCCAGTGCCGTGGTCGCCGGAGGCATGGAGTCGATGACCAACGCCCCCTATCTGCTCACCAAGGCCCGGGCCGGCTACCGCATCGGCGATGGCACCCTCGTCGACTCGATGATGTACGACGGCCTGACCTGCACGCTCGAGCACTGCGCCATGGGTGAAGCTACTGAGCGCTACGCCGCTGCCCTCGGCCTGGAACGTGGACCTCAAGATTCCTACGCTGCTACTTCCCACGAGCGGGCAGCGCGGGCCCAAAAGGATGGCCTCCTGGCTGAGGAAATCGTTCCCGTTTCCATTCCCCAACGGAAGGGGGAACCGGTCGTGGTGGTCGACGACGAGGGGATACGCCCCGACGCCGACTCCGACTCCATGGGTCGCCTCCCGGCTGCCTTCGTACCCGAGGGCAACATCACCGCAGGCAACGCCTCACAGATCTCCGATGGTGCGGCAGCCTGCATCGTCACCACGCTGGATTACGCGGAGGCCATCGGCGTTACCCCGCTCGCCGAGGTGGTCTCCCATGGCCAGGTCGCCGGACCCGACGCCAGCCTCCTCCACCAACCGTCGAACGCCATCGCACTCGCTCTGGAAAAAGCCGGCCTGTCAGTCGGCGATCTTGAACTCTTGGAGATCAACGAGGCTTTCGCCGCCGTGGCCCTCGCATCCATGGATGCCCTCGGAGTGCCCGACGACATAGTGAACGTGAACGGCGGAGCCATAGCCCTAGGTCACCCAATCGGCATGTCCGGCACCCGTGTCGCCCTCACTCTGGCCCATGAGTTGAAACGACGAGGCGGCGGAGTTGGCGCAGCCGGACTCTGCGGCGGTGGCGGCCAAGGTGAGGCGCTGGTGCTCCGGGTGGCCGCATGACCGAAATTCCGCACACCTCCGGCACACCGTCCGACGACTCTCCCGTGGTCCGCATCGCTCAAGGGGATTTGAGGGGACGCCATCGCCGTGGTGTCCAGCTTTTCGCTGGAATCCCCTATGCCGCTCCTCCAACGGGCCCTCGCCGGTTCAGGGCCCCGGAACCGGCTCAACCGTGGGATGGCATCCGTGACGCACGAAGGTTCGGCCCGGCGGCACCCCAACTCCCAGGCGAAGGCCTGACGAACCAGATCCCCGTCCCATGGGACGAGGACTGCCTAACCCTCAACGTGGTCACCCCATCGTGCGAACCATCCGAGTTGGACGGAGCCCTGCGCCCTGTCTACGTCTGGATCCACGGTGGTGCCTACAAGCATGGTCAGGGATCCACTCCGTGGTACGACGGCACGTCGTTTGCCGCCCGCGGAGACGTCGTGGTTGTAACCATCAACTACCGACTGGGGGCGCTCGGCTTCTGCAATCTGGGATCGCATCTGGGCGACGACTTCGCCACCTGTGGCATCAACGGCACCCTCGACCAGATCGCGGCCGTCAAGTGGGTTCGGGAAAACGTGGCAGCTTTCGGCGGTGACCCAGACCGCATCACCATCGGTGGAGAGTCAGCCGGGGCATTCAGCGTGTCGAACCTGCTGGCCATGCCGTCCACCCGAGGGCTCTTCCACCAGGCAATCGCCCAGAGCGGCGCGCTACACCACACCTTCGACCCCGTCGAGGGCAAGGCGATCGCTGGCGAGTTTCTCGCCGCCCTTGGACAGCCAACGGCCGACGAGCTGATGGCCGTGCACGTCGATGCAATCCTCGAGGCCCAGGAACAGGTCAGCGTGGCGCGAGGCCAGGGCACTGGCCGCAGCCAGGAGCCCTTCTACCCGGTCTGGGGGCACGACCTTCTACCCGATGACCCTCGGGACCTGGTAGCCGGCGGCCACGGCAGCGATGTCCCGCTGCTTACCGGCACGAACGAGGACGAACTATCCCTCTGGGGAGTCTCCGCTGTGGACTCTGCTGGCCTCGCCGATGTGGTGGGCCGCACCACCGGCGACCCGGAGGCCATGCTCGAGGTTTACCGCCAACGCCTAGGCGACGAGCGAACCGGCGAGGTGGCACCGGGCTGGCTGGCCTGCGCCATCGGCTCCGACAAGGTGTTCGGAATCCCTGCAATCCGCCATGCCGAGTACCGTCACGCCCACGACGCCGTTACCTGGATGTACCGGTTCTCCTGGGACTCACGGGCATTCGATGGTTTGTTCGGCGCCGCCCACGCCTTGGAGATCCCGTTCTCCTTCAACACCATCGACCGGCCTGGTGTCGACGTCTTCCTCGGTCCTGGCGACCGTCCCACCACGCTGGCTGAGACGATGCACGACGCCTGGATCTCCTTCATCCGCAATGGCGACCCGTCGACATCGACTCTCGGCGAATGGCCCCCCTACACGCCAGACGACCGGGCGGTCATGGAACTCGACGACGAATGCGTCCTGCTCCACGATCCGAGGCCCAACGAACGCCAGGCCTGGGAGGGAATCGTTCGGTGACCCACGGCACAGCCACTCCAAAGAGGGTGCTGGTCATGGGGGGCACACAGTTCAACGGGCTCGCCCTCGTCCACGAGTTGGTCCGACAAGGCAACGACGTCAGCATCGCCAACCGCGGTCAGACCGAGGCCCCGCTTCCCGGCAGCCTCCATCGCCTCTACGTCGACCGAACCGATCACGACGAAATGCGCCAGGTCCTGGGCGACCTGAAGTTCGACGCCGTCTACGACTTCAGCGCCTACCACCCCGACGACGTCAAACTCATGATGGAACTCTTCGAGGGCCGAACCAACCAGTACGTGTTCGCCAGTTCCACCGTGGTTTACGCGGCAACTGCCCATCTGCCGATCGTTGAGGACCACCCGGTCGAACGGGGTCCGTCACAGATCGAGTACGGAGCAAACAAACTGCGCTGCGAGGACGCCCTCTTGGCTGCCCACGCCGAGCGAGGCTTCCCGGCAACCATCGTCTACTTCTCCATGGTGTACGGCCCGCGTAACATCATTCCGGACCGAGAGCAGCGCATGTTCGCCCGCCTTGAAACCGGACGGCCGGTACTGGTCCCCGGAGACGGCACAACCTTGTCCCAGGTGGGCCACGTCGACGACCAGGCCCGGGCCCTTGCGGCGATCCTAAATTCCCCAGCCACAGTGGGTCGCAGGTACAACTTGACCGGAGAGGGCTTCCAGACCGACCTCGGGTACGTCCAGACCACTGCCGATCACATAGGCGTGGAGCCCGACGTGCGATTAATCCCGGCCGATGTGATGGATGCCATTTGGGACGGCGAAGTGGAGATCTCCGTGGACAGCGGATCTCAGCAGAACATCGACATCCGGACAAGCGACGAGGCCAGAAAGCGACAGCAGTCGGTCCGCCATCGGTTCAAGTTCGCCTCGGTGGTCCCCCGACTGGCACCGAACATTCACCGATGGAACCAAAGCGTGGTGTTCAGCATCGACGCCCTCAAGCAGGACACCGACTGGGAGCCGCAACACGACTTGGCGTCGATGGTGGCCCAGACCCACGCCTGGCATGTTGAGACCGGCGGACGTGAATACGACTGGACCTACGAAGACCAGTTACTGGAGCTTTTCTAGACCCACGAAACCCTAGAACTGGTTACAGAACGAGTCCGTCTGGTTCTTCGTCCCGAGTAGGCCTTAAGACAATTCCTACACCGAGGGGAAGTGACAGGCCACGAAGTGGTCGTCTCCAACGGGCCGCATCTCCGGAACCTCGGCCGCGCAGCGCTCGTTGGCCCGCGGACACCGGGTCCGAAACCGGCACCCCGATGGCGGGTCCAACGGCGACGGGATCTCGTCGCCAATCGCCGCGTCGGCCGGATCGACGGTGGGTGCCGGCTCGGGCGCTGAAGCCAGCAACACACGGGTGTAGGGGTGAGCCGGTCGCTCGTATATGGCATCTGCCCCACCGACCTCGCACAACTTCCCCAGGTACATGACGGCCACCCTGTCGCTCACATTGCGTACCACCGACAGGTCGTGGCTGATGAAGACCAGCGTCAAGCCGTAGCGCTCCTTCATGTCCTCGAGCAGGTTCAGGATCTGAGCCTGAACCGATACGTCGAGGGCCGAAACTGGCTCGTCGCAGATCAGGACCTCTGGTTCCATGACCACGGCCCGGGCAATGGAAATGCGCTGGCACTGTCCACCTGAGAACTGGTGGGCGCGCCGGGTGGCAGCCACTGACGGATCGATTCCGACCGCGTGGAGCACCTCGTCGACTCGGGCCGAGTAGTCCTCCGTCCTATCCCAGATAGTCAACCCCTCGCCGACGATGTCGTAGACCGATCGTCGCGGATTCAGCGAGGAGATCGGATCCTGAAAAATCATCTGCATCCTCGGTCGGACGTCACGCAACGCCTTGCCTCGTAGCGACACCATGTCCAGTTCCGACGCCGTACTAGGAGCCATCAGCACGCGACCGCTGGTTGGTGGCGGCAACTGCACGATGGCCCTGGCCGTCGTCGACTTCCCACAACCCGATTCACCAACCACACCCAGGGTCTCCCCCCGGACCACATCGAGGCTGACGTCGCTCACTGCATGCACCACCCGGCCACCGCCAGCCGGGAACTCCTGAACCAGGTTCTCGACCATCAGGACAACGTCGCCATTCGATGGGTCCCGAAGATGAGCGATTCCTCCTCCAGCCATCAGGACTCCTTCGAGCTGCCGAACGGAACCATGGAAAGGCCAGCCGGGGTGGTCCCTGCAGCCTGATTGTCCGCCCGAGCGGCCGCCCCTTCGGTCGTTCCCACCGGGGCGAAGCAGGCCGAGAAGTGTCCTTGCCCGTGCTCGATCAGCGGGGGGGCTTCGCGCAGACAGGCATCTGTGCACGAACGACAACGCGGTGCAAACGGGCAGGTTCCGCGTAACTCGGTGTGGGTGGGTGGCCGACCGGGAATGGGAACCAGACGGGTGTGGGAAGGAGTGTCGATGCGGGGGATGGTCTCCAGCAGGGCCTCGGTATACGGGTGACGCATCCGGTCGAAAAGGGTGGCAGTGTCGGCCTGCTCCATGGTCCTACCGCCGTACAAGACCATCACCTCATCAGCCCGTCCACGCACGACACCTAGGTCATGGGTAATGAGGACCATCGACATGTCGCGGTCACGCCGCAGGTCGTCCAGAAGATCAAGGATGTGTTTCTGAACAGTCACGTCGAGTGCGGTGGTGGGCTCGTCAGCTATAAGCAGCCGAGGACCACAAGCTAGGGCCATGGCGATGACCACCCGCTGTCGCAACCCCCCGGACAGTTCATGGGGGTACTGGCGGAGACGTTTGGCCGGGTCGGGTATTCCTACCTGCTCCAACAACTCCAGGGCCCCGGCCGAGGCCGCTCGGTGGGATCGACCTAGGTGTACCCGCAGGCACTCGGCGATCTGCTCTCCGATCCGCTTCACCGGGTTCAACGAAGTCATCGGGTCCTGGAAGACCATTGTCAGTTCAACACCCCAGAAGTGTCGCTCCCGAGCGGCAGCTAGGGCCTGAACGTCCCGTCCGGCGAAGGTGATGGTCCCAGCCACCTCGGCATATGACGGCAGGAGGTTCATGATGGCCTTGGCGGTCACCGACTTGCCAGAACCTGATTCGCCCACAATGCCCAAGGTGCGACCCTCGGCAAGATCAAACGAGACCCCATCTACAGCCCGCACTGGGCCGTCGTCCGTGCGGAAGGTGACCCCGAGGTCACGCACAGAGAGAAGTGGTTCGACGCTCATCGCTCGAAGGCCAACTCGCGGACGTCCATGTACCAACGCAGGCGGTCTCCCGCGTAATTGAGCGCCAGCACGGTCAAAAACATGGCTCCAATGGGAAACATGGCCACCCACGGTCCCTCCCGCAGGGTCCGAGGAGCGGACCCCATCACGATGAGTTTCCCCCACGAGAAGCCGTCAGCCACACTGAGACCTAGAAAAGCGAGACCACCCTCGGCCACCACAGTGATGGCCATGCCCAGTAGAGCCAGACCACTCAAGGGCACGAACACGTTAGGGAGTAGGTCCCGCAGGATGATCCGGCCGTGCCCAGCCCCCAGCAGGCGGGCTGCCTGCACGAACTCGCGCTCGGCATACAACAAAGTGGACGCCCGGGCCAGGCGACCTACTGGGGCGATAGCCAGCACCCCCAGGGTGACCGATACGACGGTGAGACTGCTGCCAAGGGCGGCTATCAACAGCAGGGCGAGAACCAAGCCGGGAAAGGCCAGCATTGCGAACATCAGGAAGGAAGCGATCCGGTCGGCGATGCCGCGGTAGTAGCCGGCGAGGATCCCCAATGTCCCGCCGAACACGATGCCCATGACGATGGCCACGAAGCCCACGACCAACGAGATCCGAGCACCCCAGAGCGTTCGGGAGAACACGTCGCGACCATTGCCGTCGGTACCAAACCAGGCATCGCCTCCCGGCGGGTCCAGACGACCACCGAAACCGGTCTGGTTGGGGTCAGCGAGAGGCAACCAGGGGGCGGCTATGGCGGCCAACACAACTATGCCCATCCAGCCCACCGACAGCCAGAAAAACGTTCCGAGACGCCGGCCTCGGCTGTCGTCGAAAACCACGGCTGTCGGAAAAGCCGCCTCGCTAGGAACGTGACTACCTGCGTCCTGAGACAGAGCGTGCTCGAACTGGTCGGGAGGCAACTCGTCAGTCATCGGCGCGCACCCGAGGGTCGATGAACGAGTAGAGGAGGTCCACAACGAAGTTGACGAGCACGAAGCCACTGGCGATCACAACTACTGATCCCAACACGATCGGGAAGTCGTCGCGGATGACCGCCTCGACCACAGTCCTCCCCAGTCCGGGAATGGAGAAGATCTGCTCGACGACTAGCGCTCCACCAATCATCCCCGCCGTAGAGAGGCCGAACACAGTGACCATGGAGAACAGCGATGGTCGCAGCACATGCCGGAACATGATCCACCGGTCGCTCATCCCCTTGGCCCGTGCCATGACCACGTAGTCCTCCTGCAGAGTTGTCAGCAGGTCGGTGCGGAGCAGCCGCTGATAGATGGCAGCCACCGGAAGCCCGAGGGTCAGGCCGGGCAGCACGAGAGACCGGAGGCGCGACAAGATGTCGGAATCGTCATAGCGACTGGTGAAGACCTGCCAACGCACCACAAACAGGTAGAACAGGATCACCCCAAGGGCAAAGTTGGGGATGGCCAATAAGCCGAAAGAACCGACCGTGGAGGCCCTGTCGAAGGGCCTGTGGGCCCGGTAGGCCGACGCCACGGCCCACGGCACGGCGATCCCCACCGCCATGGCCTGAGCCACCCCCATGAGCAGCAGCGACTTGGGCAATTTCTCGCCGATCACCTCGCGCACAGGCATCTCGTTCTTGAACGAGGTGCCGAAGTCGCCCCGCACGATGTCGGCAAGCCAGTAGCCATAGCGCACCGGCAAGGACCGGTCCAGATGGTGTTCGCGCCTGGCCTCTGCAATGACCTCGCAATCTCCGCGGCCTCCAGCCGTCTGACCTGATACGTCGTCGACCAGGCCGGCCTCAACGGCATCGCAGTCCACCGAAGAAATGAACCCCACCACGTTGAAGAGTGGGTCTCCCAGCACGTTCATGGCGCTGAAAGCCAGCGCCGTGACGGCCAGTAGTACAGCGACAAGCGACGCGAACCGACGCGCCACGTAACCAAGCATCAGTACTGCTGCTGCCAGTTAGTGGCGCGTCGGTCCTCGTCGCTTGCCGCCTCTCCGATCAGTCGTCCAACCAGAGCTGATAAATGTGGTGCCAGCCGTTGACCGTGCAAGGTAGCGGCACCCCGTCCGGTGACGTTGCCCCGCAGAGATTCTTCACCGTTGGCTGGAAGGCGTTGGACCACATGGTGTGGTTGAACACGATGTACGTGTAGTCGTCGCGGATCTTGGCGTTTATCTGTCGCCATAGATCCCGACGCTCCTCCTGGTCAGTGGAGGCCCGCTGGGCATACAGAAGCTCATCCCGTGCTGGGTCGCAGAAGCGCGGCCAGTTCAGGGCGAGACCGCCGATGGCATCGCAGTTGATCCACGTCACATCGTTGTCCGGATCTGGGCTACCCATCTGACGCCAGGTGACGAAGTCCCAGAGGCCGAACGCAACCTGAGTGATGTGGTCGTCCTGAAGGAGCATGTCCTTGTTGATGTTGAAGTGATCACTCCAGCCATCCGTGAGGATGTCGTACACACGATCCTGAATGACCGAGGGCCCGGAGTACTGGAACTCCATGTTGATTCGGCCGTCGCTGCAATAGTCAGGCTTCTCAGCGCATAGCTCTGCCACCAGAGGAGTGGCGAGGTCTGGAGAGTCGGCCTCTTGGACGAGATCCGGGTTGTGGTACGGCGACTCCGGTGTGAAGAACGAGTCGGCCGCCCGCGACACTCCCTGACCGATGAAGTCGAGGTAGGCCTGACGGGCCGTTGCATAGGTCAGGGCCTTACGGGCACGAATGTCGTCGAACGGTGGATGTGACGTGTTCATCATCCCGAACGACTCCTCTCCATCGTCCCACTCGTAGCGCACCAAGTCGTCTCCAGCATCCCGTTGGATCAAGATGGCGTCCTGGCTGGAGGTCCCCGAGCCCTCTAGGTCACCCACCACGAGGGCATCAGCGGCAATTGCCGAGTCGGTGTAGATGTAGAACTCGACGGCATCCAGATAGACGTCGCCCCGCCACCACGAATCGTTGCGGACAAAGCGGGTCATCTGATCCTGGGTCCGACTGTCGATCCTGAACGGTCCAGTCCCCACCGGAGCCTGGTTGAGCGTCGGGTCCTCCATGGCTGCCCTGACCCAGGTTGGCGACGCCAAGTAGCCCAACTGTCCAGTGAGCCAGCGTGCAACGTCTGAAGACGGCCGGCGCATGTAGAAGCGGGCCGTGAGTTCGTCGATTGCCTCGACTGGCTCGAATGCCGCGGTATCGGGATCGTCAGCAGCCAGTGTGGGTGCGGTTGCAAGGGAGATGAGTGGGTCCGCCAACTGGCGCTCAACGCCGAGGACGATGGCCTCAGAAGTCACCGGTGTGCCGTCGTGGAAAGTAATCCCCGGCCGGAGTTTCACATCCCAGGCCATCAGGTCGTCCGAGACCGGTGTGAACGACTCGGCCAGATAGGGCACGGCCCGCTCCAGCGAGGCGTCCCAGGTGGCCAACGGCTCGAACACCGCCCGGGCCATCATCGTGGCCGAAACGGCGAACCGGTTGACCGTCGGGTTCAAGCCGTCGGTCTCGGCCTCGAGGCTAAGGCGCAGAGTCCCGCCGAACTTGGGCTGCGGAGCCGGTTCGACCAGATTGCCCTCGCCGAGGCTGGATCCGCCTGGGGCGTACTCGTAGACGACGTTGGCGTTGGACGCCGCGATGTCGTTCGAGTCGGCGTGGCCGATGACGGTGATCTTCTGCGAAC
>MDTE01172638.1_pt1 | contig 16034 bp, 11 predicted proteins | sample 811231 | NCBI WGS metagenome assembly MDTE01 (sample SAMN05326651, study PRJNA326480) | marine metagenome | isolation source: seawater | place: Indian Ocean: Red Sea | collected 2010
AAGCTTCATCGGAAGCGAGAAAACAGACAGCGTTGGCAATTTCTCGCGGCTCGGCCAACCGGCACAGCATGTGTGCCCCGCCAAAATCCGGAGGTGTCTCGGCCGCCTGTCGATCGAGTCCTTCATCCCGCGCCATCCGCTCCACCACCGGCGTCCAGACCGTCCCGGGACACACGGCATTGACCCGGATCCCGTGGGGTGCCATATCCAGTGCCAGGCACCGCGTCATGCTGACAATGGCGGCCTTCGACGCGTTGTAAGTGACGAACTCGGGCTGGGCCAGGAAACTGGAAATCGAGCCGAGGTTGACGATGGCCCCGCGACCGGCCGCCTGCATCAACGGCACCACCGCTCGGGCCACACGAGCTGCTCCCAGCACGTTGACTTCCAGGCTTCGTCGCCACTCCTCGTCACTGGCATCGATGCCCCGCATCACGAACACCGCGGCGTTGTTGACCAGGATGTCGATCCCACCGAGTTCTTCGACTACCCGTGACACCATCTCGCGAACGCTGTCCTCGCAGGCCACGTCGGTCTCGATGAACACCCCGTCGGTGATCTCATCGGCCACCCCCTGCCCCGACTCGGCATCAATCTCGGCCACCACCACCTTGGCGCCGGCCTCCGACAGCCGACGACAGGTGGCCGCACCGATTCCACGTCCACCACCGGTCACCACCGCCACTCGACCACCCAGGTCCGTCATGATCTTCCCCCCGCTCCTCGAGCCGGTTCTCGGACGACCACCCAGGGGTCGTCGACTTCCGGCGAGTGTAGCGACCGATCTCATCGGCCGGTATGATCACCGCCGGCGGCCAACCGGCCGACGATCGCTTTCCGGAGCCCCCTCATGATACGCCCGCAATCCGCAGCCATCGCCCTGTTCCTGGTCACTCTCCTGGCCTCGCCGCAACCGGACCTGAAAGCAGAAGCCCCCGCCAAGCATCCGCTCTCGAAAGAGACCCGCAAGATGATGACCAGTGCCTGGGAGAAACAGGTCGCCGAGCTCACCGAACAGATCAAACAGCAACCCGACCGGGTCGGATTCTACTCCCGTCGCGCCGACGCCCATTTCTTCCTCGGACAATTCGACAAGTCCGTCGCTGACTACGAGAAGATGGTCGAGTTGGACAAGAGCCTCGACAAGTCCCACTGGCGACGTGGCATCGCCTGGTTCTATGCCAGGGACTTCAAGAAAGCCGCTCACCAGTTCGAGATCTATGACAGCTTCGACAACGTCGATCGCGAAAACGGCATCTGGCGATTCTTCTCTCAGGCCCGCGCCTACGGGCTGAAAAAGGCCCGCCAGGGACTGCTGAAGTACAAGAAGGATGACCGCGAACCATTCCCCTCGGTCTACAAGCTGTTCTCCGAGACGATCAAGCCCGAGAAGATCCTGGCCGACATCAAGGCAGCCAAGATCAGTGACACCGAGCGGGAGAAACGGCACTTCTACGCCCACCTCTACATCGGTCTCGACCACGCCATCCACAACCGGGACAAGAAGGCTGTCGAGCATCTGCGGCAATCGGTCGCCAACACCTGGGGGCCACGATCCGGGTTCGGCCCTCACTACATGTGGCAGGTGGGTCGACTGCACTACGAACTGCTGACCGCCAAGGCGGCCAAAACGAAGAAGAAAAAGTGACCCCGGCGGCGGCCGGTCATTCTTCGTCGTTGGCGAGGTGACCGGCCGAACTCTGGAAAAACTTCTGTCGCCGGCGTGTCACCTCTTCGGCCTGGTCGCCAGCCTCCTGCTCCAGGTCCGACAGGTTGGCCGCACAGTAACGGCAACCGATCACCCGCAGGTGAAACTCGATGTACTCGGTCCGGATCGGTTCCAGGGCACCCAGCAGAAAACTGCCCAGGTCACTCCGCGACGGGCAACTCAATCGCCGCCGACGCCAGATGGCCCCCACTGAGTGGGCGCCCGGGTCGTGCTGACGAACCACACCGGCCAACCGTTGCTGCAGATCCACGTCGCTGCGAAGTGCCTGCTCAATCTCGGCCATCCGCTCAGCGGACAACTGTTCTTCGAGGAACGCCAGCAGTTCTTCGGTTGTCGGCGGCGTCACGGAGTCTTCCTCGGGATCCGGTGCAGACTGTAGTGCCCGGTGGCCGGCCACATCTCAGCCCCGTCACCTCCGATCTTACCACACGTGATCTCGTAGACGTGGCCGGCCCTGAGCCCATCGATCGACAACGTGACGCTGAGCCCATCGGCCGACACCCTGGCCGCGGTAATCTTTGCCCGGTGCCGTCCGGAATCGGGGGTGGTGTACCCTCCCTTCCAAGTGCGCGTGTATCCGGAAACCGTGTAGGAACCAAGTTTTGAGGCAGCGAGGGCGTCGACCCGGCTGGCAAAAGTCAGGCGAAAACCACCCGGCACGGCCTTCAGATCGCGGATCCCGTTGGGACCTCCGGCCACCGCCCGCAGTCGCGTGATCGTCCCCGTGTTCCGTCCCCCCAGCCACCCGCTGTCGTAGATGTTGCCGATATGGATGTCTCCCTTGGGACTGACGGCGATCGACAGTGGTCCCACGAAGTTCTTTTCGCCGACTCCGGCTCCAGGACGGCTGAAGTGGAACACTGCCCCCTGCATCTCGCCTCCGACCTCCTGCATCGTGAACCGCACCAGGAAGCGGCTGTCGTACTCGCAGCCGATCCCGTGTCCGGCGACCGAGCGGTCTGAGAAGCCGACAGGCAGGAACGCCAGGCCGTTGACGCTCCGCGACCAGGGATGCGGCACGTGAATCGCCGGTTTCACCGCAGCCGACTCGTGCTTCTCCTCGAATCGGCTTGGCACTCCATAATTGCGGCCCGGCACCAGGTGGTTGATCTCGTTGAACGTGTTCTGCACGCCCTGGTTGTCGCTGACATAGATCCTTCCGGCGGCGTCGATGGCCAGTCCGGTGGGGTAACGGAACGCATGTCCCACCGGCTCGACCCGACCTCCACGGGAAATCTTCAACACCTTCCCCCGCCAGCGACTGGTCTTTTCGGAACGGTTCTTCTGCGAGTAGTTGCTGCCAAGACCGACGTAGAGATCACCGCGACCATCCCGCACGATGCCACAGGTCCAGTCGTGGTAGTCATCGCTGTAGCCCCATCCGGTGGCCAGCACCTGCCGCAGATCGGCCCGACCGTCACCGTTGGTATCGCGCAATCGGACCACCTCGGGCTTGTGAGCCACGATCAGGTCATCCCCCTCGGCAATGATCCCGTAGGGAGCCGCCAAGCCTTCCTCGAACAGGCTGAGCGTGTCTTCCAGGCCGTCCCCGTCAGTGTCGCGAGCCAGGTACACGTGCCCCTTCAGCGAGGTGAACGCCAGGGTCCCGCCCCTGGTCCATGTCATCGCCGTGGGCATGATCCCCCGGGGCAACGGCAGCCGGACCCCTTCGAAACCGGGCACGCTGGTCACCGGCTCGGGTCGAATCGGACGAGAAGAACTCGGCTTCAGTGACAGGCGATTGGGGACCACGTGCGTGGTGTACCGCAGCAGGCCCCGCCTTGCGAAACGGTCCACTTCTCCGCCCGGCGTCCGGCCTTCCAGACGAACGAACTGCTGTTTGCCCTGATCGGGCAGAGTCCCCCACGCCCGATCTCCTCGAGCGACAGCCCGCTTCGTACCGTGACGCCAGGCTGTCACCGTGGCTTTTGCCAACGACTCCCGAGCCGTCGGCCGACCGACGTAAAATTCGACGCCCTCGGGGACGGCCCGAGCCTTCCCGGTCTTCGGATCTCTCACTCCGACCGACAGGCTGCGATCCCACCCGCTGCTGCCCTGTTCGGATTCGGATTCAGACGTCGGCTGCAGCGTTTCTCCCACGTGGATCGGCAACGTCACGTCCTCGACCCGGAATCGCAGCCCATACTCCAGGTGAACCGCCCCCCGCTCGTCCTGGTGATATCCCAGCAGCTGTGCCGCGGTGAGCGGATCTCTCACCGGCCGATGGATTCCGACCGGGGTTCCCGCTTCGTCGACGGTAACCAGCACCACATCACTGCGTCGCTCGCCACCGGTGATGACCGGCCTGCCGGCCATGTCCCAGAACCAGCTCTTGCCCTGGGTCCTCTGCTTTGCAAAGTCGCCGAACGTCCATTCGGCGAGATTGGCGCGGTCAAGATCCAGCAACAGGTTGTGGCTGTTGGGAAATCCGATCGCCAGAGAACGGGCCACCGATCCTCCTCCAACCGAATCGGGCAACGTGAACACGTCGCGGACCACCCTTGGCGACTCCCCCTGGTTGACCACCAGGAACTGCTCAACGGCATTCGGATTGACCGGCGGCTGAAACCGCTTGTCGTTCAGGGCGTCCCACATGGCCGCCAGTTGGCGTTCGATCTTGCCACCGAAAACGAACTTCATCGGTTTCTTGTACGAGGGCATCTCCATGCCCGGCAAAATCCGCAGAGGTTCACGACACCATCGCAGGAAGTACTCGCGACGCATCCGTCCGGCGAGTCCCAGCAGATCGGAGCCGTGAGTCGCCAGGGCGACGTTCTTGGGAGCGAACCGGCCCACGTGGTGACAGGCGATGCAACTGAACCCCTTGAAACCGACCAGGTCCTGGGCCCCCAGCAGGTGTTGTTCATCCGCCTTGCCGCGAGGGACCGGGGGCGTCGCCGGAGCAGCAGGGGGAATACGGTCGTGAGAGATCAGGAAATGCGTCACCGCCTCCAGGTCGGCCTTCGAATGAGCGAAACGCGGCATGCGAACTCGAAGCCAGGGCATCCGAACAGTCTTCTGCTCCCCAGCCACCGACCGCGCCAGGGCATCATCCAGCAGCTTGTCCCCAACCGACGTCAGAGCCGGAGGGACCAGTGACGGGCTCTGCCCGGCGAGGTCCCGGGAAGCGACCACGACCGCACCAGCCACCGACGCGATTCCCTTGCCAATACCTCGCTCGTGACACGCCAGGCAGCCACGCCGTTCCAACACTCTTCGACCTCGATCGTAAACCGATGCCTCTGCCAGTTGTCGTCCAGCCCGAGATTCGACAAACGCCCGGATCGCCGACTTGTCACCCTGCGACAACCGGCCACCGAAAGCCGGCCGATGCCGCTTACGATCCGCCGTTTCGGACAGACAGCTCGAGCCCCAGTCCCCAGGGGGCCGCGACAGGTCAGCGGGTCGCTTCGCCAGAGCGTCGGCCCGACCGGGCAACCGGTGGCAACTGGCACAGCCGGCCGATTGCACCAGTTGGCCGCCGCGTTTGACATCCGCAGGAGTGACCTTGATCGGCCCCTCCTGAAACGGCCCGCCGAATCCGGACAGCGCGACCACAAGTTGCAGACGCTCGGCATCACTGAGCCGGAATACCGGCATCCGGTGATCCCGATTCAACCGCGACGGATCTTTCAGCCAGGTCCAGAGCCAGCCGGGCGAACGTCGACTTCCGACACGGGTCAGGTCCGGACCGTACCCGATGGCCGTGCCTCCGGTCTTGTTGAGCCTGTGGCACGCCAGGCAACCGGTCGATACGAGCAACTGGTGACCGGCCTTCCGGTTCTTCTCGTGATCCGCCTTCTTCGACTTCGGCAGCGAGAGCAATTCCACCTTCGCACGGGTTGAACTCAGCCAGCCAACGATCGCTGTCGCCTCGTCGCGACGCATCCCCGTGTGCGGCATACGACCTCGCGGATTCGCCTTTGCCGGGTCGAAAATCTGTTCCACCAGCGACCGGGACGCGGTGCCAACCGTGACGGTAGACAGATCGGGAGCCGCTGGAGCTGTCGGATCGTGTTTTCGAACGTGACATCGATTGCACCGATGGCTCCGTACCAACCGGCGGCCGAGGTCCACTCGGGACAGGTCCCCTCGTGACTTCGGCAGGTACAACAGATGGCCAGGCAGAGGTTCCAGCGGAAAATGACCTGAAGACCAAAACAGCATCACGCGACCGACTGTTCCGACACGCGAGTAGCTGACCTCCAACGGTTTCTCGCCGAAACCCAATTCGATCTCCTCGCTACTCACCCATCCCGGCTTGTCCGTCTTGGCCGTGAGCACCCGGCGGCCGTCCAGGCTGACCTGGATCGTCCCGCTGAGAAACGCGTGCCAGCGATAGCGTCCCGGTTGACGAACCAGCAGTCGTCCACCCCACCGGACCCGGAACGGGCCGGCCGAGAGGCGAGAATCCGGAGAAGCCCCCTTCCAGTCAAAGGCGATGTCCGGGTCGATCCGTTCGACCGTCGCCCCGGCCGCCGTGTACGTCCCGATCAATCCCGGCTGGTACTCGTCATCGTCGTCCCCGGAGGATCGTTGCGGCTGGGCGGCGACTGCGGTGGTGCCGAGAAGAGCCACCCCCAGCACAACCAGCCAAGATCTTGGTCCTGTCCAAACGTCTGGCATCACATTCCCCGGTGCAGGCAACTCGACGGGTGATTATAACGTGATGAGAGAAAACAGGTCGGCAACTGGCCGAGACAATTGCCACGACAGCATGACACCAAACACCTCTCATCGCCTGCTCGAGTCGATCCGGTTGGCGATGGAACAATCCGATTTGCTCAACACGCTGGCCTCGGTCCACGAATGGGCCGAGGAAGGCGTGAGCCTGGTGCTGGGCGTCGCCTCTCGCGGACTCACCGACGAGGAAATCGAACGATTGTCGGCGCAAGGCAACCGGTCGGCCGACTGGTCGCTGGTCGAGGTTGGCCCCGGGTTCACAACCGACCACATCTCGGGCAATCGGTTCCTGGGCCGAGTCGTTCTCGGAGCCTTCAGCGGCACCCCGGCCGAATACGACGCCGGCGTGACCTTGCCCACCGGAGTTTACGATTCGACGCTCCGGGACTGTGAAATCGGTGACGAGGTTCTGATCCACCGGGTCGGCCTGATCTCCGGAACCCTGGTCGCCCCCCACGCGACGGTTGTCCAAACCGACAGTCTCTGCGGGGGAACGGAGACGTTCTACGGTTGTGACCTGGCACTGCCTCCGGGTGTTGAAGCCTGCCGCGAACGACTGGGAGTCTTTGCGGAATTGAACTCGACGATGCTGGCCGAACTGCTCGAACACATCGACGACGAGGATTTCCGAGTCGACTACGAGAGTCTGCTGGAACAGTACGTCGTCGAATCCACCGGCACCTGGAACATTGTCGACGAGGGGGCGGTGGTGCACGACTCGGGACGGATCGTCGCATCCTACATCGGCCGCGCCGCCGCGTTGCGAGGTGTCACGATCGTCGAGAACAGCTGCGTGATCTCCGACGAAGAACAGCCCACCTGGATCAGCGACGCGGCCTGTGTGCACGGATCGATCGTGCAGTGGGGAGCCGAGATCACCACGCAGGCCATCGTGCAGGACTCGGTGATCGGCGAGCACTCCACGATTGAACACAACGCGTTGATTCGCGAGTCGTTCGTGGGGGCCAACTGTCACATCGGACAGGGGGAAGTCACGGCGTCGCTGTTGGGTCCGTGTATCGCCGCACATCACCGGTCGCTTGTGATCGCCACCACCTGGCCCACCGGACGCGGCAACATCGCCTCGGGGGCCCAGGTCGGTTCGAACCACACGGGGCGGGCCGCCGACCAGGCCATCCGCTGCGGTGAGGGCCTGTTTTTCGGACTGGGTAGCCTGGTAAAGTTTCCCGCCGATTTCACCGCCGCACCCCACTCGGTGATTGCTGCCGGGGTTACCACGCTGCCACAACGGGTCGAGTTCCCCTTTTCGTTGATCAACACACCGTCGCAAGTCTTCGCCAACACGTCACCGGCTCTCAACGAGATCTTGCCGGCCTGGGTGCTCAGCCACAGTCTGTACCAGATTCGGCGTAATGACGAAAAACACAGACAGCGAAATCGGGCCTCTCGCGACAACCTGATTTTTGACTCGTTTTCGGCAGGAACCATCCAACTGATGCGGGTGGCCCTCGAGCGACTGGAGGCAGCAGCGGATCAACCGATCTATTCCGGCGACGACATCACCGGGCTCGGCAAGAATGTCATGACGCGAAAAAACCTGGAACACGCGGTCGAGACCTACCGGTTCTTCATCAACCGGTATGCCCTGGGCTGCCTCAAGCAGCGACTCGACATCCTGGGAGTGTCCGCCAACAGCCCGCAAGCGACCGACTGCCTGAAAGAGCACACCGACGACCCGGACTGGACGTTGGCGCAGCAGATCCTCAACGGCCGGACCGATATCCCGGAGATGCTGGAAGACCTGCGGGCCAGCGAGCGAGCGATGGCCGGAAGCATCGAGGAATCCAAGACACGTGACGACCGACGCGCCAACCGGATCCTCGACGGGTCCGCACCCGCCACCACGCCAGTCGAAGACGACACTTTCGTGCAGCTGAGCCGGGACGCTTTTGACCGGTTGTCACAGGAGATCGATTCGCTGCTGGAATGAATTGAACCCCGGAAACCATCTCATGGACTCACGCACCCCCTCATTGACCTCACCGGTCGGACGAATCCGTTCGCTCCGGGAGCCCGACATTTCGGTGTTCGACGTCCCACTGGTCCGCGCGACACCGGAAACGCTGACCGGCCTGGCGAGCCTGGAAGATTCGTTCCAGGAGGCCGAGGTTGAAATCGTGACGTGGCCACAACCGGGTTGGCGACCGGTCGTGGCGGGAACCGGTAACGAGGGCGGAGTGACCAGTGGCGAGTTCGAGGTCTATCGCGAGGGCCAACGGGTGCTGGGCCGCAACCACGCCGTCGACGGCTACTACGTCACCGGCTGGTTCGACGATCCGGGTACGGCCTCGAGCAAAACCGTACCGGCAGATCCGTCACGGGTCCTGGTCAGCGAAGCCAATTACCACCCCGACGGCAGCCAGGTGTTCTTTCCCCATGACAGCGCCCCGTACGTGGCCTTACTGGCCCCGGCCGGCGACGATGTCACGCCCCACGACTTCCGCGCGTTCTACTGCGACGGCCGTCAGGGAATCAACTTGCACCCCGGCACCTGGCACCAGCCACTGTACCCGGTTGGCGAACGGGTCGTTTTCGACGACAAACAGGGGCGTGTTCACGCCTGCATCGCGATCGACTTCGTCGGCGAATTCGGCGTGTATCTGTCGGTGCCGTTGAACGGGCCTGCCGACTAACGTCGCGAAGCGGTCGCCTTGTCGCCGATGCAATAGAGCATCTCGCGACGCTGACCGGCCGAGAGGTGGGCCACCCGGGCGTAGACGCGACCACCGCAGATTGACGGAGTCGAGAACACCTCGTTGCCGAGCGAATTGCGGCCCAACTCGATGTACTTTGTCGGCGACGCCTTGAACACGAACGTCGTCCCCAGTTCGTTGCTCATGTAGATGTTCCCACCAGCGATGACCGGCGAGGAACTGATCGGGCCACGCAGGCGTTCCCGCCACATGACTTTCCCGTCCGTCGCCCGCCAGCAGAAGACGATGCCCGGATCGGTCATCGCATAGACATACCCGCCGTGAACGATCATCGACTGTTCGTAGCACTTCTGGGTGTTCTTCCAGACAACCTTCCCCGAACCGTCAGCCTTGATGCAGACCGTCTCGGCCTTGGGAAACCCTCCGCTGGCAAACACCAGGTCCTTGTGCCACACCATCGTGCCACTGGTAGCCATCGTGGTCGCCGAGACCTCCCACAACCCCTTACCGGTTTCGGGATTGAATGCCGCCACCCGGTCACAGCCGGAAATCAGAATCTGCTGGCGACCGGCAACCATACCGAGCGTGGGAGACGAGTAGCTGATGCGAGCCGGTCGAGGTGTCCGCCAGACCTGTTTGCCGGTGGCACGGTCGAGCGACACCATATAACTGCTGTCGTCGCACTCGGCCAGCACGATCAGATTTCGGCCGTGGACGATCGGCGACGCGGCGTAGCCGTTCTTGTACTGGTCCGGACGGAATGGGCCGACGTGCTTCTGCCACAGGATCTTGCCGGACATGTTCAGTCCGGTGACATGGATTCCCTGGTGATGGTAGGACGCGGCGAACAGCCGGGAACCGTCGGCAGCAACCGTCGGCGACGCGTGCGTGTTCTTGCGGTGGATGCGGTCGGGAAAACCGCCGGTGTTGATGGTCGTCTGCCAGAGCTTGCGACCGGTCTTGCGGTCGAACGCGATGACCGACTGGGTCTTGGCCGTCTCGTCGGCCGTCTGCATCACGACCAGGGAACCGACGACGGTGGGAGACGAGTGTCCCCGACCTGGCACAGCGGCTTTCCAGGCGACGTTGTCGGTCGCAGACCACTTGACCGGTGCCCCGGAGTCACGGGCAACACCGTCGCGGGTCGGCCCCCGCCACCAGGGCCAGTCATTGGGACCGACCTTGGCATCGGCCGGCTCGGCCGCGACCGCCATCGACGAAACGACCAGGCTGATGGAAAGGATCTGAAGAACCGGCAGGACGATCGACCGCATGACGGGCTGTGCTCCTGTGACTGTCAACTGTGTTGCGTGCGACCCGAGCATGGTACCGACTGTCCCGTGCTGTCGCGACTGACTGACGTACGAGGTGCCGGTTGAGTATGCTGGCGGTTTCGCGAATTTTTGCCCGGAGCCAAATCGACGATGCATCCATTTATCACCAAGATTCGCAGTGGCCAGCTGTGCCTGGGCACCTGCATCAGCCTCTCCGATGCCCAGGCCGCCGAGGCACTCGGCCCCGACGCCGACCTGTTGTGGATCGACACCGAGCACTCCTCGCTCACACTGGACAGCATCAAGACGATGATGATGGCCTTGAAGGGAACCGACACAGCGGCTCTTGTCCGCGTGCCGTGGAACGACCCGGTACTGGTCAAACCGGTTCTTGACCTGGGCGCCGACGGCGTGATCTTCCCGATGATCCGCACCGCCGAAGATGTCCGCCGTGCGGTTTCCGCATGCCGCTACCCACCGGCCGGCGAACGCGGATTCGGACCACTGCGTCCCCTGGATTATGGACGAAAAAACGCGGTCGAATTCTGTGACGACGCCGACGAAAACATCATCGTCGTGGTCCAGATCGAGCAGGCCGAAGCGGTCGAGAACATTGACGAAATCGTTGCGGTCGAGGGCCTGACCAGCCTGGCTTTCGGCCCGATGGACCTCTCGGCATCACTGGGCCATCGCGGCCAACCGGGCCACCCGGCCGTCGAGGAAGCGGTCAAGCACGTGGTCGAACGGGCCAAAGCGGCCGGTGTGGCCACGGGCGTCTCAATCGGTTCCTCACCGGAATCGGTCGCCCAGTGGGCCGATTACGGGCTGGACTGGATCTGCTACGGCGTCGACGTGACCTTGATGATTCAGTGCTTCAACAACGTCGCCACCCACGTCCACAGTCACGTCGACGGATCTGCCCCCTGACCCCGGGAAACAGCCATGTCCACCGATCGCTCACTGCTCCCTGCGTCCTGGGACATCCCGCAGGTCTTCCGCGATCGGCTGGGCGTTACGGCCGGTCGACAGCGAGCGATGGTTCACGAGGGGCACCTGTTGCTGGTGCTGCACGGTCCCCCCTCCGATGACCACGCTGTCCGCGGTGGCCGCTTTTTCTGGCGGAGTCCCGATGGGACATGGGCCGCCTCCGCAACCGGAAAACCCTGCCACTCGCTCGACGCCCACTTGGCCGAATTCGAGAAACTCGTGGCCGAGATCGACGAACGGGAACCTCTCGACGAAAACGCCAGTGAACTGCATGCCGACATCACGGCCCTGGCCCCGCTGGTCCGGGCCAGCCGCAATCTGCACACCGCCCTGCAGCACGCACGCGAGCTGATGGCCGGAAGCGAAGAAATTCTCGTCTGCCGTGACCGGGCGTACCAGATCGAACGCATGGCGGAGCTCGCTTACCAGGATGCCCAGAACACTCTCGGCTACACCGCAGCACTGCAGGCCGAATCGCAGGCCGCCGCGGGATACCAGATGGCCGTTTCGGCCCATCGGCTCAATATCCTGGCCGCCTTTTTTTTCCCGATGGCGACGCTCAGTGCCATCTTCGGCGTCAATCTTCGAACCGGTCTCGAACAACAGTCGGCTCCGCTGCCGTTCCTGGCCCTGGTTGGCATCAGCGTGATCTGTGGATTTGTCCTGAAAGGCTTTATTGCATCCGAGGCCCCCAAACCTCCCCCTCAAACCACCACCGCTTCAGCGCCGTCCGACGGTTGATTCCATCCTGGCAGATTCACCAGCCCAACCCGGAACACATCGACCATGCCCTCGAAAACCCGCCTGTTGCTGGTACTGGCTTCCTGCTGGTCAATCGCCTTGCCCTCCGCACGCTCGGCCGAACCCGCTTTCGCCGTCCGCGTGGTCAAGGACGCCTCGACGGGGGATTACCGCAAGCTGAGGCGAATGATCACCGGCCCGGAAGTGAACGAGCATCCGACCTATCCCGGTTGCACAGGGTTCGTCGGCTGGGAATCGGTCACCCGCCTCCGCAACGGTGACCTGCTCTGCTCGTTCTCGGCCGGCTACTGGCACGTGTCGTTCCCCACCCCCATCGATGTCAACCCCCCACTGCTCAAGCAGTACATCCGCGGCGGCTTCCCCGCGAAGATCGACGCACCGACCGGTGGCCGCGGACTCTGGTGCCGCTCGAAAGACAACGGCCGCACCTGGTCTCGCCCGGTCACGCTTGTCGATTCGCCGGGCGACGACCGACACCCGGTGATCGTGCAACTCGACGACGGCACCCTGGTCTGCGTCTTCTTTGTCATCGACAACTGGTACGGCTACGACAAGCCCCCTCCGGGCCGGAACAAGAACAGCCGTGTGGCATCGATCCGATCGACCGACGGCGGCCGCAACTGGTCCAAGCCGGTCTACATGCCCTCACCGTTCGGTTACTACGACCGCATGTGCGGCAAGCCGGTGGTTCTTCCCGGCGGGTCATTGCTGCTGAGCACCTACGGCAAGGACACCTGGACCGGCCCCGAGCAACTGGGTGTCTATCGCAGCAACGACAGGGGCAAGAGTTGGCAGTTCGCGTCGCGACTGAAGGGAACCATCGGTGCACTCGACGAGCCGGCCATCACCCGGGCGGCCAATGGCCAGATCGTGATGGTCGCCCGTCCCAACGGAGAACTGGCCTTCTCGGACAACGAGGGCCGCAGTTGGAGCAAGCCGATTCCCACAGGAATCAAGATGGTCGCTCCCTGCCTGCTGACCCTCAAGGATGGCACCGTCGTCTGCCTTTACGGCTACGGGAGCACCGGCGGCCTGCAGATCATCTTCAGTGACGACCACGGCCACACGTGGACCGCCCCGGCCCGCGACCGGGGGTTCCCTGTTGATGGATCGGTCTATGTCTACGCCATCGGGACCGAACTGGCCGACGGGTCAATCTACGTCGTTTACTACGACCCCCGCGGAAAACAGCAAAAGACGGCCATCTGGGGGCTGAGGCTGAGGATTCGCAAGGACCGCCGTGGAATTGACCTGCTGGAAATCAGTAAGTGAACCCCTTTACTGCGATGACCATGTCACGATCGCTTCACCTGTCGCTGCTGCTGCTGCTGCTGACCGTGCTGGTCTCGCCCGCACGCTCGGCTCCCCCTCACATCGTGTTGATTGTTGCTGACGACCTGGGCTGGACCGACCTCGCCTGTTTCGGAAGCAGTTACTATCGCACCCCTCACCTGGACCGCCTGGCCCGCGACGGCATGCGGTTCACTTCGACGTACACCTGCGGACCCAACTGTGCCCCGACCCGGGCCTGTTTGATGAGCGGACAGTACTCGCCTCGCCACGGCATCTACACCGTCGGCAGCGGGGCCCGTGGAATGAAGACGCTCAGACGACTGATTCCCGCCCCGAACAAGACAGTCCTGAATCCGAACATCATCACGCTGGCCGAAACGCTCCAGGCCGCCGGGTACACCACCTCCCATTTCGGCAAGTGGCACCTGGGATCGCCCCCGACGGCCGGTCCGCGGCAACAGGGCTTCGACATCAACTTCGGCGGCAATCGGACCGGTTCTCCGCGTGGAGGATATTTCTCTCCCTACAAAAACCCTCAACTGAAGGACGGGCCCGAGGGAGAACATCTGACCGATCGCCTGAGCACCGAGGCAGCCAACGTGATCCGTCAACATGTCCGCCAGTCGCCTGCCAAACCGTTCTTCCTCTACCTGCCGTTCTACGCCGTGCACACCCCGATCCAGGCCAAGCCGAAACTGGTGGCCGAGTACAACCAACGCCCAAAGGGCGGCCGGCACAAGAACCCGAAGTACGCGGCAATGGTTGAAACGATGGATGAAGGTGTCGGGCGGGTGCTCGCCGCTCTCGACGAAATGAAGGTCCGCGAACGAACGCTGGTGATCTTCACCTCTGACAACGGAGGACTGGGCGGATACCGTTCAGCCGGCAAGCAGCTTCCCAACGGCATCACGGACAACGCGCCACTGAAAGGCGGCAAGGGGATGCTCTACGAAGGTGGCATTCGGGTCCCCATGATCGTTCGCTGGCCGGGTCACACCAAGCCAGCCTCGACGTGCCCGACACCGGTCATCACCGTCGACTTTTACCCGACACTGGCCGAGATCGCCGGTGCCCGGTTGCCGGTCGAACAGATCCGCGATGGTGTCAGCATCAGGACGCTGTTCGAAGGTGAGACCCTCCCGGAACGCCCCCTGTTCTGGCACTTCCCCGGATACCTGCAGGCCTACGGCCGCCGGGGAGCCTGGCGAACCACCCCCGCCGGTGCCATTCGCCAGGGGGAATGGAAGTTGATCGAGTTCTTCGAGGATGGCCGACGAGAGCTGTACCACACCGGGAAGGACATCGGCGAGACGAAGAACCTGCTGGAGACCGAGCCGGACATCGCAAAACGGCTCCACGCGGTACTGGCCAACTGGCGGACGCAGGTCAAGGCTCCCATGCCAACTCGAAAGAACGGTGGTGCGCAGTGAAGATCATCGATGTCGAACTGATCCCCTACAACGTGCGTCGACGCTACGCTACCCAGATCGCCCAGGAGGGCGGAGGGGCCCGCGAGGTGGTCGAAGCCTCGCCGTTCCTGTTCATTCGGGCCACGACCGACACCGGACACATGGGCTGGGGCGAGATTTCGGACATCGAACCCGACGAGGTTCCGGAAGTGGATGCCTGGCGAGAACAGGTCGCCGCGGCCCTGGTCGATCGCAACCCGGTCGACATCGCCCGACACCACGCCGATTGGGCCAAGACGTTCCCCGACCCACCCGGCATCGGCGGATCATCGTTGAACCGACTGACCCGCGCCGGACTCGACATGGTCTGCTACGACCTGGTCAGTCATGCGACCAGCACACCGGTGTGCCGTCTGCTGGGAGGTGAGTGGCGAGACCGGATCCATATCTCGTGGGTGGCCTTCATCCGCGATGACCTGCAGTTGCTTCGCGAGGAAATCGCTGAAAAGTGTGCCGAAGGGTTTACGGCTTTCAAGCTCAAGGTGGGTGTCGACATCGACCTCGACGAACAGCGACTGGCGGTCATGAGAGAGACAGCCGGCCCGGAGGCCAGCATCAAGATCGACCCCAACGGCGGCTGGGATCAGGACCAGGCGGTGACCAATATCGGACGGCTGGCGAGATTCGACCTGGATGGTGTCGAGACGCCCGTCGGGGGCCGTGATCCGGCCGAGATTGCCGTGGTCCGTCGCGAGGTGGACGTGCGGCTGATCGAACACGTCAGCACTCCCGTTGACGCACTCGAATACATCCGGCACGAATCCCTCGACGTCTTCAACATCGCCACCACCGGATGCGGGGGCATCTTCCAGGCACGCCAGATCGCCCAGATGGCTGAAACGGCCGGAGTGGGACTTCTGCTGGGGAGCACCGTCGAAATGGGACCGGGAACACTGGCGCAGGTGCAGTTGGCCGCATCGATCCGAGGATTGACGCTGGCCAGCGACCTGGTGGGACCGGGATTGTACGCCGAAGACGTACTCACCAAACCTCCGACCTACGTCGACGGTTGCCTGGAAGTGCCCCGAACAATCGGCTTCGGCGCGGGCATCACCCTGTGACCTGATTCCACAGCTCAGGTCAACCACTGGTGCAACTGCTGCAATCCCGCCATCACCCGGTTGTAGGGCTTGAGACCGTCGGGCGACTCAACCGGATGCCC
>MDTE01038601.1_pt1 | contig 16033 bp, 13 predicted proteins | sample 811231 | NCBI WGS metagenome assembly MDTE01 (sample SAMN05326651, study PRJNA326480) | marine metagenome | isolation source: seawater | place: Indian Ocean: Red Sea | collected 2010
ATACACATGGAACACCAAAAACATTCGATGGTCGAAGTACTACTATGTCTACTCCATGCTTCCTGGAAGCAAAGCGACATATTTCTTCCCCTAGATAATGATTTAGTCCATATGTACTCTCACATTTTATTGGAGATAACTCGTTAACAAATCCTTTAAGTTCAGTTCCGTAAACTTGAAGAGTAGAAATAAAGATAATACGTTTTATTCCATGAAGAATAGCCTCATCTATCAAACGAAATGTCCCTGAAACGGCAAGTGGCATTCCTCCATCAGTTTCACGAGACTGAATGTCATTTGGAGTTGCGCAATGAATAAGAGTCTCAACGCCATGAAACATTTCTGTATTTGTGTTTATATCTTCTATGACATCAAAACGAGTAACAGGCAGGCCAAATTCTTCAGTCAATTTATCTATTGACCTCCTAGATGTTGGTCTAACCAACCTTCCTGATTTAATTAGACTTCTTACAATCGCGCCTCCAATGAAGCCTGAGGATCCAGTTACAAGAATATGTTTATTATTAATATTATTCATTAAAGAAATCAATCAAGGAATAAGTAGCATTCTCAAAAAGAAACTCAATATTATTAAGAGAACAACTACTTGTCATTCCTAATTTATTATATCTAATTCCCAATCCTGCGAAAGGAAACTAAACTATACTTGTATATTTTAAAAATCAAAATTAAAATTACAAAAATCTTAATTGCTTTATAGTTTTTTACATTGCAATATTATTATATTTAATATGTTGAACTCATTAAGGTGTCCAAATTGTTTTGCAAGCCTTCAAATTAATTTAAATCAAAAAAAATTAAATTGTAAGACTTGCGGTAAAAGCTATGAAAAAACATCTAATTTTTTCGAAATTATCTCAGAGAAAGACATTGGATATATTGAGAGAATATCGTTAGAAACTTGGGGTAAAGATTTACATAAAGAATCTAAGAAAAAAAGGGTTGGTCATATTGACAAAATTAATAAAAAGTTTGTCGAGTTTCCAAGAATCCTTTCTGGAGATGTTCTTGAAGTAGGATGCGGAACAGGTGTTGACTCTGAGTATATTTCCTCTTTATCTAAAGTAGATAATATTGTTGCGCTAGACATTGGTGAAAATTGCAAAGATATTGCGAGACAAAACTTAAATAATAAGAAATTAAGATTTGTTAGAGCTAATTGTTTGAATATACCTTTTCAAAATGCACAATTTAAATTTGTTTATTCTTACGGTGTTATACACCATACGAGTAATCCATTAAAGGCACTAACTGAAATCAATAGAATATTAAAACCGAAAGGTAAAGTTTATTTGTATTTATATTCATCGCATACCAATAATTTCCCTAAGAGATTAGGAACCATGCTTGAAACTTTTTTAATGAAATTTATATCCATATTGAATAAAAAAGTAAAAATAGCATTTATTTATTTAATTTCTATTTTCTGTTGGTTTTCTTTTTCAATACCATCTTTAATATTAAAGCTCCTTGGTAAAAGGAAATTAGCAGAAAAGTTTCCTCTTCATTGGGGGTTAACCCCATTGAAAATAATACCCGATCTAAAGGATCGATTACTAGCACCTATAAATCATAGATTTTCTACTAATAAAATAAGAAAATTGTTATTAGAGGCCAATTTTATTGATTTAGATATTATTGAAGATTTTTCAGGTATATATTTAATTGCGCAGAAAAAGTAGAAAATTTATTTCTTAAAAAGAACAAAGCATATTTCAGAATATAAAAAATTAATTATCGAAAAATTTATTATTTTAATTTTTTAAAAATTAATTTTAAAAATTTTAATATATAGGTAGAAAATAATATCAAAAAAAGCTTTGAAACTTCCTTAATCGCAATGAAAAATGGCTTTAAATTATATTCAGAAATTTTTAATAGACATATATTAGCCGTTAGATAGGTTTTAAAATTATCATAAGAAGTATTTTTTTTATTATATTTCCTTTGAAAAGAAACACCGTTTTCCTGATAATCCTTAATAAGAGCTACCTCAAGAATATAAGCCACCTTACCTTTGTTTAAATCAGAATTAAAATAACTCATGTAACCTGAGGGTGAATTTCTCTCATCGCTAAAGATGGGGTATCTAAAATGATCTAATAAAGGATAAGATTCAAATATTTCTAAAATATCGCCAGATATCCAATTCAAGAATCTTGCAGAAATATAATCTGCAGTTATTATTTTCTTATCAATATATTTTCCAAATTTTAATAAAGAAGAAAACTTATTTATTATTTTTCCAGAGGGATTGCTTGAGAGAAAGGAATAAGCATTTACATTCTCCTTTATTTCAGATTCTTTAACTCTAGTTATGGAATCTGAAATAATTTTTAAAGAAGATTTAGACAAATAATCATCAGAATCTAATTTAAAAAAATAATCTGAGTTAACATATTTCAACCCAATATTTATTGCACTAGTCATGCCTCTATTAGGACTGTATTGATAAATAATATTTATTGAAGAAATCTTTTGTAATTTTGAAACAACTTCAAATGTTTTATCTGTCGATCCATCATCTATTACAATCCATTCAGATATATAGATCGATTGTGGATTTAAAGTTTTCCATATCCTTTCTAGGAATTCAGCTCTATTATAAGTCGGGGTAATTATGCTGAAAACTAAATTTGATTGACTATTCATAAATTTAAAATGAATTTTTCTTAGAATTTAAAAAATTATCTTCACTAAATTTTTTAGATAATACATATAAGTAACAAAATACTCAACTTATCAATTTTAAGTGATTTTGTTCTAAAATAAATAATATATCAATAATAACAAATTCATAAATAATTGATAAAAATTTCTATTATTATTTTCTATTAAATCTTACATTTCAGAGAAATTTTCTATTTTGAGTAATCTTTAAATTTGTACCTAACAATTACTAATAAGCTAATAAAATGAAAAAAAATATATATTTGAAAAATTTTTTTGATAAGAATGCAAAAAATTATGGCGAAAGATATTTGAGACTTGATACTCCAAGAGATATTTTATTTAGTAGAAGAAAAAACATTTTGATAGGCTTTATAAAAGATCTTAAAAAATATCCAAAAAGTTTGGCAGATTTAGGATGTGGATCAGGAGAAATAACAGAGTCTGTAATGGATTTAAAAAATAATAATAAGGAATTTAATGAGATTTTATTAGTTGATTCGTCAAAAAATATGTTAGAAATTTCTTATAAAAGAATTAGAAATAAGTTTCCTAAGGCAAATATTAATAGAATTAATGATTCAATTGAAGAAAATATTTTTAATACTAAGGGCAAATATGAATTAGTAATTTGTACAGGACTAATTGCATATATTAGTGATCTAGATAAATTATGTTTATATATTAGAAAAATTTCAGATAAAAATACAAGCGTTATACTTCAAATGAGTATAAAGTATCATTTACTCTGCTTAATTTATTCCACTTATATGTACTTAGTTCGATTTTTAAAAAAATATAAATTGAGAAAAAGAAATTTTATTTTTACACATTTTTATTCTTTGAAAGAATTAAATAAAACCATGAATTCTTATGGATTTATTCTTGAGCGCAAAAGAAAATTTGGTTTTGATATTCCAGGATTTACTTCAACTAAATATCTTACAAAGCTAGTAAAATTTCTTTTACCATTAGATCATTTTTTGGGCACTGATTTTTGTTTGATTTATAAATTAAAAAATCTGCAAAAATAAAGGAACCTTTCAATATTCATAAAAAATAAATTTATTAAAATCTAAATATTAAGTATTAAAGAAAAAAAGAAAGTAAATATCAATTATTGATCTAAAATAAAAAAATGAATAAGAAATATCAATCAATAACTTTTATTTGTATGAATCTAGAATGTGGAGGAACAGAAAGGGTAATAACAAATCTTGCTTATTATTATTCAAAAAAGAATATAAGTACTTCTATTATTACTTTAGGATCGGCTAATTTATTTAATGGCTTTAAAGTTTCCCGTAAAACTGAAATCATTGAACTTAAAAAGAAATACTCAAACTATATATTTAAAAAATTTGGTAACTTAATATATTGGATTTCCGAAATTAATAAATATATGAAAAGAAATAAAAATTCGATTTATATAAGTTTTTTAACTATCCCAAATATTTTAACAATCCTTGCCTCCATCAATATCAAAAGCTTACATTACGGTTCGGAAAGAGTAGATCCGGTATATGCAGAAATTTCATTATTTTGGAAGATATTAAGATTAATTTTTTATAGAAAGCTTAAATGCTTAATCGTTCAAACTAAAGAAATAAAAAATAATTGTAAGCATTTTATTTCTGAAAGAAGAATAAAGATTATCCCAAATTCCATTAATGTAAATATGATAAAACCTCAATTAAGAACTACAAAAAATAAAAAATTAAAAGTTTTATTCATAGGCAGAATTGAATATCAGAAAGGTATAGATATTTTTTTAGACGCAATTGTAAAGATCTCTAGAGAAAAAGAAAGAAAACTATATGATTTTGAAATTATTGGTGATGGTTCATTGTCTCATTTAGTTCAAGAAAAAATAAGAGTTAATAATTTGAAAGGATTGTTGAAATATAGAAAAAAAAGTGATCGCCCTTTAAAGTATATTAAAAAATCTAACATCGTGATGCATCCTTCAAGATATGAAGGGATGTCAAATGTAGTTCTTGAAGCAATGTCATATGGTAAATGTGTAATCAGCACATATCAAGCATCTTCAGAAATAATAACAAACAATAAAGACGGAATTTTGATAAAAAGTCTTTCTTCTCTTGAAATAATTAATGCTCTAGAAAAAGTATCATCGAATAGAGAATTGATTAATGATATTGGTTTAAATGCAATTAATACGATAAGTAATAAGTACTCTGAAAAAAAAATTTTCAAATTGTGGTCTAGGACTCTTGAATTAGCAAATGAATAAAATATTAATAGTTACTCTTAATTGGAAAAATAGTGGAGGAGTCCATAAGAGAGCTGAATTATTAAAGGAAAAGTTTTCAAAAAATTATAATATTGAACATATATTTATAAATGACTATATTAAATTTAATTTATTTAGAGTAGATAAATTAAGAATTAATATAATTAATTTTCTTAATTATAGAAATAAATTAAAGGAATATAAAATTGTTATAGCATTTTCAAATTTACCTTCAATATTCTCATTATTTTCAAAATGTTATCTTATAACAGTTATAACTGGATCGACATATCATTATAAGGAATCAAGCTTTATATCAAAATTATATTGGGTATCAATATTAGAGCCATTAATATATTTTTCTGCAAGAAAAATCATCCCCGCTGCCCCTCATTTGATACCTTTCTATGTCAAAAAAACAAACTTACATAAAAAAGTTAAATACATAAATGGTTTAATAGATCTTGAAAGTCTAAAAAAAAATACTTTTATTAATAGATATAGGAGTGATCAGTTTTCTAAAATTAATTTAAGGAATTGCATATGTTTGTCATCTGCTTTAATTGGTCACAAAGGTATTATTGAGTTTTTAGAAATTTTCCTCAAATATAAAAAAATATTAAAAAATAATTACCTTAAATTAATAATAATTGGTGATGGCCCATTACTTTCTGAATGCTTTGAGTTTTGTAGAAGAAATGGTTTAATTTTCCAATTTAAGTCAAAAGTTTTCAGTACAAAAAATGATTTATTTTTCACAGGGCATTTAGAAGATCCATTACAAATAATTTATAAATGCCGATTATTTGTAATGCCATCATTTCACGAAGGACTATCAAATCAGCTTTTAGAGGCTATTTATAGTGGGATCCCAATTATTGCATCAAATTGTCCAGGTAATAGGTTTGTACATACAGAAATATTAAAAGAAAATGAAGACTATATAAAATCTAATTTCCTAAAATTATTGCCAACAATTAGAAATATTAAGATTAAGAAAACTTGGACTAAAGAATTAATTTTCTACACGAAATACTTTAAAAAGTTTAGATATCAGAATTCAAATATTCTTATAAATAAATTTAGTTCATTAGAGAATTTCCCTGAATGGGAAAATATAGTAAAAAATATTTTATATGTTGAACGTGATAAGATTATCAATTAAAAATTATTACTTTTAAAAATTAAGATAAATTTATTACTTCATCACAATATTTTTTTATATTTTCACTATGAGTAGAAAATATAATAATTCTATTACCATATAAAACATCATTGCTCATAAGCATTTTTATAACTTTATTTTTGCTTGAAAAGTCTAGTGCACTCGTAGCCTCATCAAATATTAAAATTTGCTTTGTTGTAATCAAAGATTTAAGAAGTAAAACCCTTTGTCTTTGGCCTCCACTAAGCATTGAGGCATTTTCTCCAAATTCTTTGGACAAATTTGTTTTATCAATTACATTATTTAAGTCTAGATAATTTATCCCTTTTATAAGCTTTTCTTTTAAAACTGAAAAGTTTTTTGCTTTTTTATTAATTTCAAGGAAATCATATATATTACTACCTCTATAAAAATCATTTTGTCCAATAAGTAATGAATTTTCTCTCAACGTGTTTAGGGTTAATTCAGCCTCTAAATCATTATCTAAAATATTTTTGTTATTTATTAAAATCGAACCTTTTTGAGGCTCTAATAATTTAAAAATTATATCAATTAAAGTACTTTTACCAGAACCTGAAATACCTGTAATTGCATATGTCTTACCTTTATAAAAATTAAAAGAAAAATTTTCTATTACATTTCTATTTATATTTGAATATTTAAAAGAAATATCCTTCAATATAATTGAAGAAATATCAAAATTATCAAAATATTTATTTCTTTTGAAATTCTTATTTTCGCTAGATTTATCTAAAAGTAATAGTTTTATTAAACTATCAATAGCATATTTGTTTGATTTGATTCCACTAAAAAAATGATAGAAAGTTTGCAAGGCAGGTATCATCCTTAAAGTAGCTAATAAGAATACTGCAGATTCAGAAATTGAGATATAAGAACCAAATCTTATGATTGGGTAAATTATGGCAATTACTATAGATATTATCGCTATATATTCAATTAATATTCTTGGATACATTGATATATATGTAGCTTTAGAGGTATTTTTATATACAGTTTCTGACGATTTTTTAAATTCATTACTTATCTTAATTTCTTGCCTTGTTAATATAAAATGCCTAAACATACTTACCATATAGGTTAATAAGCTCGTTCTCTTGTTACTGTAGTTAGCAATATTATTACTTATTAACACGAGAGCTTTACTATTAGTAAAATAAATAATTAAATAAATAAAACCTATGAAGAACAAAGAATAGAAAAATAATTGGCTAGTAAATAAAGCTATGTATACAGCTAAGCAAATGAATAGAATTAGGTAAGAAAAACATGAAATCGTCCCTTCAACAAAATAATATACAAAAACATTTATATGATTGAAATTCGTAATGATATCAGAGCTTATATATTTTTTTGAATTTTCATATTTTGTAGAAATTATTATATTTGCACATTTGCTTTCAAAATATGATGTTAAATTGGCAATCTCATATTTACAAAATCTTAGCGAGTATAATCTGACATATGCAGTAATAACTGTAATTATAAAAATCAAAATGCAATTTGTAAGAATATCTTCTTTTAAGTAAATTCCCGAAGATTTATAAATTATTTGATAAAAAATAGATAGTTGTTTAGTTACATTAAAACCATCAAAAGTTTCAGACTGTATGGATATCAAAAACGAAATAAAACCAGAGAAAGTATTTAAGAATAAAACCTCTATAAAGGCATTAAAAACTGAGATTAGCCCAAAAAAATATATTTTCCTTCTTCGCTTTTTATCTACTTGTTTAAGTATAAAAAGTAATTGATTTATTACCGTTATGCCTTTAGTAAGTTTTTTCATAATATTTATAAAAAATAATCAAAAAAAATTAAATTAATTAGCAATAACCTATTATGCCAAATAATTTATAAATAATAGTTATATAAATTTTAGTCAATATCTATTATGCAAAATTTTTATAATTTTTTTTTATTTATTAACCGCTCTCAATTTCCTTAAAATGAAATAGGATTTAACTTTTAATTGTTTTATCTCTATTTTATAATGGTTTATATCCATGAAAAATCAGCTATAGTAATAGCTAATTATAATTTCATAGAAAATATTTCGAATAAAAAGTTCTTAAAAATTTATTATGTTAAATATGTTTTTTAATAAAAATAATATTATGAAAAACTATAAAAAGAAATTTTACAATATTAAAAAGCTAATAAGAAATCCAGCACCAGTTATTGTTGAGATAGGCGCACATTATGGTGAAGACACATTAAGATTTAAGCATATTTTTCCTGATTCATCTTTACATTGTTTTGAGCCTGATCCAAGAAATATTTCTATTTTCAAGAAATATGTTCGGTTAAATAAAGTATTCCTGTATGAATTAGCTTTGTCAAACAAAATTGGTAAAAAGAATTTTTACCAAAGTTTTAATGAAGATAAAGTTTACAAAGTTCCAGAAAAATATGATTGGATTTCTTTAGAAGAATACAATTTACTCAAATTAAATAATTCAGGATCGTCTTCATTGAAGAAAGGATATCAAAAAATATTATCTGAAACAATTGTTGTAGGAACGGAAAGATTTGATAACTGGGCCAAAAATCATAATATAGGTTTGATTGATCTTGTTTGGATTGATGTACAAGGTGCTGAAGGAGATGTAATTGAAGGTATGGGCGAAAAAATAAAATCTATTAATTATGTTTGGATTGAATATGGAGAAAAATCATATGAAGATGCTTTATCTAGAGAAGAAACTATAAAAATTTTTGAGGATAAAGGTTTTTATTTAGTCAATCATCTTTCAAGCAAACACCAAACAGGCGATTTATTATTTTCTAGAAAAAAAATAAATCTTTTTAAATATTTTTTCCAAATTTTATAATGGTTATTATTAAATTAACTAACGGTTTTGGAAATAATCTATTTCAATATATCGCAGGTAGATTACTAGCTGAATTTCATAACCAAAAGTTTATTTGTGAACCATTAGAAGTTAACTATTATGCAAGTGAAGATCTAAAAAAACTAAATGTACCTATTTTAAAAAGGTCATTTAGGGATAAGTTCTCAACAAAATTTTCATCAATACATATATCTGATAATAATTATTCAAATTTTTTTAAGGAAAAATATCAAAAAAAACACTTTATACTTAAGGGCTATTTTGAAGATAATAATATTTTCAAAAACCATATTGAAAAAATACGAAATTGGTTCCCTAATCAAAAGAAAACTAATATTAATGATTTAGTTCTACATTTTCGTGGGGGAGATCGTTTGTTTTATAAAAATGAATTTGCTTTTAAACCATCTCCAGAATCATTTGTTTCCGCCATTGATAGATTTGAATTTAGAAAACTTTATGTTGTTACTGATATGCCCTTCTGGGATTATATAACTGCTAAAGAATTAGAGAAAAAAGTTTTTCATGTGAAAGTGAAAAAAGAAATATCTGTGCCTATTCAATCTTCTGTTAATTATTTTAATTCAATAGTAAAGGCATTAGACAAATTCGATCCTATTTTATACAAGAAAAATATATCCGATGAATTTAATTTTATTCGTAGTTTTGATAAAATTTTATTTGAACATAGTACAACTGCATGGTGGGCAGCCAGATTAAGTAATGCTTCAAAAGTTGGTGTAAGTAGAGGATGGAGAAATTGGAAATTTAATAATAAAACAAATCTACTTAAAAACGAGAATTGGTTCCAATGGTAAGGTTTAGGAACTTAAAAGAATTATTATTTTCCTATTATTATTGATGCTTTCTGAATATTTTATAAATAATTAAAATAATATTGATTCATTAAGAAACAAAAAATTAATCTAACTGGACTTTAAGTAGCACAAATAACTTACAAAAGATCAAATATAGTCTCAAAGAATAAAGTTGAGGCATTAAAAATATATTTAAGATTTCTACAATTTCTTATTGTTTAAATATGATGTAATAAAATAAGAGATATTTAGATATTCATAAGATCGAAAAATTTTTTGAAAAATGTTTAGCATAGATATCCAAACAAAAAAAAATGAAGAATCACTAAATTTCAAAAAAAATTTTGAGAAACTTATATATACATTTTGTGAAGTAAAAGATATTGAAAAAATTCATGAATATAAAACTTCTAAAGAATTATTTAGTAAAGGAACAGATCAAGAGTCATGGCTGCATAAGCAAATATACAAAGATTTTGATAAATGTGATAAATCAAAATTAATACTCTCTTATTATCAACTTTGTATGAAAATCAAGAAAGAGTTATCTAATTCCACTGGTATCAAAAATTGGGCAATCCAAAGGTTCCCATCAGTCAGAATTCAATACCCTGAAAATATATCTGTTTTTGAGTTCCATAAGGATAGCGACTATAATCATCCTCTGGGTGAAATAAATATTTTCATGGCTATTACTAAGTGCAAAGGTACTGCTACTTTAAATATAGAAAAGAATCTTGGATGGAGCAATTACGAGCCTTTAATTCTTGAGGCTGGTGAATTTGCCAAAATTAACACTTCAATTTTTAAACATGGAGATTACATCAACAAAGAAAAGTACACTAGAATATCTGTTGATTTCAGAATGATACCAACTCATGTATTAAATTTATCTGAAGTTAAAAACAGCCTAAGTAAAAATAGAAAATTTACTGAAAATGATTACTTTAGAAATAGTAGAGATATAGAAAAAACGTTAAAGAATTCTTAAGTATGATTTTTAAAAAATCAAAATTTCTACTAAATTGTAAGTAGTTTAATATTTTTATGAACAAAGTTGGAATTGCTGGCTTAGGAAAACTAGGCCTTAGTTGGTCACTAATACTTGCCAGCAAAGGCTTTGAAGTTCATGGCGTGGATATAAATTCTAAAAATATAAGTTCATTAAAAAATGGTCAATTAACTATTGCAGAGCCAGGTTCGTGGGATTTATTTAATGAATTTAATCATAAAATGAATTTCTACAATAGTTTCGATGAAATAGAAATAGACTTAGATTATATTTTCATAATAGTCCCAACACCATCATTAGAAGATAATTGCTTTGATAGTTCTTATGTAATAAGAGCTTTAAAAAATATAGATTCTTTCCTAATAAAAAGGCAATCTAATACCTATACAAACATAGTAATAACTAGCACAGTCATGCCTGGAGAGTGTGATCGGTTTTTAAATTTGCTAAGTCTTGATTTACAAAGTTCCATTAAAGAAGATAAGTTAGGATTCTGTTACAATCCTGAATTTATAGCACTGGGTTCAGTGATAGAGAATATGTTGAACCCAGATTTCATCTTAATTGGTTCTAATAGTGAAAAAGCGTTAAATAATCTTTCTAATTTATACATGATAGTAAATGGAAAAAATATTGATATTAAGAATATGTCTCTTGTTTCTGCAGAGATAACAAAAATATCATTAAACACTTTCCTGACCTTGAAAATTAGTTTTGCTAATACTATAGGGTTATTATCAGAACAATTCAAAAATGCAGAAAAATTCAAAATTTGTGAAGCGATTGGTACTGATTCAAGAATTGGTAATAAGTTCATGAAACCAGGATTAGGTTTTGGTGGTCCCTGTTTACCCAGAGATACAAGAGCTTTTGGGGAATGTCTTAAAAATAATAATATGCGTTCACCATTATCAGATGGAGCAGCTGAAGTAAATTCAATTGTTGAAAGACATTTTTCAAATATTGTGAATAATGGGATAAAAAAAACTGAAGGAAATGATCCAAGAATTTTATTCTCCGGCATTACTTATAAAAAAAATTCATGGCTTCTTGAAGAATCCCATGCATTCAAGATAGTTTTAAATAATAAAAATATAAGTAACAATATTGATATTTATGATGAGCTTGCTGATGAAATAAAAAAGTTCTCAGTAATTTGGCCAAAATATAAAAGTCTTTTTGATTCATTGGAAAATAATCTAGAAAGACTTATATCTAAGAGACCAAATCATATAGTCTTGTTTACTGAAATGAATGAAAAAGATTATAAATTAATCTATGATTATATCGAAGAAAATTCAACTAAGAATCCAATTAAAATTGTTGATATTTGGAAGAATAAAAACTTAAAATTTTAAGTGAAAGTAATATTAACAAATACCATTAAATTTAAGAAATTATGTTTAAATTTTTCAGAGATAAATCAATATCAAATCTTGCCCCAAAAGTCCTTGTCGTTGATCCCTTAGTCCAATCAAAGTATTCTAAGCAATATGAGCACTACAACTACTTATATGATGAATTATGTAAAGTTTGTAATTGTCTGCTCTATCAGAAGAAAAACTTCGCTGATATATTTGAAATTTTGAATTACGCAAAAAAAAGAAATTTTTTTCCTGACGTTATTTATTTTGGAATGGGATGGTTTGCACTTGATGAAGAAAAATACAAAAGAGATCTTAAAAATGATGGCAATATTCCTTTAGTAGGTTTTTTATATAAGGCTCAGAATTATTTAAACACTAAATTAGATTTCTTAAAAAAAAACAATTTCAATTTGATTGTTACTCCATTGCCAGCTTGTGAAGAATACAGATTACAAACTGGCATAGAATGTAAGCTTTTAGCTAAAGCTGGAGACCACAAGATTTTCTTTGATAGAAAAGAAAAAAAAATTTATGATATTGGATTCAGTGGTGCCTTGCATGATAATCATATTTATGAAAATGGTTCTTTTAAGACCTTTAATATCAGATCAAGGGCGCAAGATTTACTTAATGGTGAAAAAGGTATAAAAGCATTTTTAAATGGTAGTGATGACATAAAAAAAAGAATTCCAAGTTATAAAGAATACGCAAAAAAAATTTCTCAAAGTAAAATGTGGATTGCTACACCTGGACCATATGAAGAAATTGTTGAAAGATATTATGAAATAGGAATGTCAAAAACATTATTATTTTCAAGCGAAATTCATCCAATATATAAGAATATTTTTATTGATGGACATAATTGCATTATTTTTAAAAATGACTTAAGTGATTTTTTAGAAAGGTTTTATTTCTGCATGGAGAATAAAGAATTGATTGAAAATATAATCATAAATGCGTATAAAGAATTTACAAATGATCATTCATTTAAATCAAGAGCTTTTAAACTGAAGCAATTTTTTCAAGAATTAATTTAAACACATAGCTTATCTCTGGAAGAATAATTGGAAAAATTTTTTCTTGATACACAATAAATTTCCTTGAATACACTCATAAAAACTACATTCAATATTTTATAAAATTTCTAATCTTTATATTGATGCAACACTAAGCAATAGAGCATTGAAAATAGTTTAAATAGTTTAAATTGTATAAATAACACAAAGTTTTATAAATTTATAGATAATTACTTTTTGGAATTTTTGACTCCTGGAGCATAGTCTTGCAAACTCCTAAATAAACCTTGATCATGAAAACCATCTTTAACTGTATTTGTACAAATTATTTTTTCTTGGATCATATGACAGAATAATGAATAAATTTCATTGTCACCCCATCTATATTTATATACCCCTCCATTTGAATTTACAGCATTTAACCACTTTACCCATAGATCCATTTTGAAGATTTTTGTGTTTATTATATAACTATCGCACCAATCAATATAATGAAAATTATTTTCTGCATTTGAATCATTCATTAATTTTTTTAATTGTATTGATTTGGGATTTATTTTATTTTTGACTATGAATTCTTTTGTGAAATTCCATAATCCATATCTAGTATCTAGATGTCCTTGATGAGGTTTTCCATACCTTAATCTTGACCCCACAGAATAAGCCCCCATTAATTGCTTTGAATTAGCAATAATGGAAAAAGGATCATTTTTCATATCTTTTACATATCCTGCCTCATCATCATGTGTCATTACAAAATCATAATTTTCTAGATCAGTATTTGGGTAACCATACATATTTATAATGAAATTACACATATGAAGATATCCTTTTCTCTTTTTAGGGAAAGAAGTTCTTACAGTCCAAAAATCTTTTCTGTTATAAAATAATTCTTCTTCCTTGAGAAATTTTGGAGTTTCATAATCTACCCTTTTAAAAAATATATTCTCACTTATTTTTTTACGTACTCTTCTTTTATAAAACCATGAGTCATAAACATTATCAAAATAATATACAAAAACAGGATAATTATATTTATAGTTATAGAATTTCCATAAGGATTGCAAAGATTTAAATAAACATCTTTTTCGGGAAGAGAGTATAACTATACATGCTTTAAACATAAAAATTTTTTTACTATTTTTATAGTAATGTAGCTTTAATCTTTAAATTAGCTTAATGGAGAATTTATCTTTGTAATATTTTATCCCAATAATGAAAAGCTCCGTAAGCTGAACCACAAACATAATCTTTATTATCAAAATTCAACATCGGTGCTCTGCCTAAAGATAACAAATCTGAGTTCTTTTCTATTATTTTAGAACTTGTTGAGAAGGCATATTTTATTCCCTCTTCATGAAGAATTTTTTTTACATTTAAGTTATATGATTGCTTATGCCCAAAAGGATAAGCAAATAAATCATATTTACCTTTCAAATCTTTTATATATTCTGTAGACTTTTTAATCTCCCACTTTAGCCAGTTATCGGGGAGTTCGGCTAGTGAATTATGACTCATAGAGTGGGAAGCAATAGTTACAAGGGGATTTTTTGAAATTTCTTCGATTTCCTTAAAAGAAAGAAGTTCTCTTGAAGCAGTAATGTTATTTTCTTTTTTTGGAGATCCTAGTTTCAATTCGTATTCCTGCAACTGTTGGAAACTAGAATTTATTATTCGATCAAAAATTTTTGATTTTTCGTTTAATGTTAATCTTTCGCTTCTTTGAAATAATTCATGATATCTGCATAAAATTCTGCTTCTTTTACCATCCACTTTATTTTTATCTATGCATAAACCTACAGGAATAAATAAGGTTATTGGTATTTGATATTCGATGAAATACTTTAAGGCAGATTTAATTGATTTATCTGCATCGTCAATAGATATTAAAATACCAGGTTTAGTATTATTTGATTTTTCTTGAACAAAGGTTCTTAAAGCAAAATCAGTTTCTAATGGTTCAAAAAATTCTGAAAGAATTTTGAGTTGTTTATCCAATACAGAATAAGATACCTCTAATCCCAATTTAGGATAAGTTATTGAATTATCTGTAAAATAATGATAATCAAGAGCTACTATATCATTTCCAAACCTTTTCTTTTTGGAAAAAAAAATTTTATATGCAAGACTACTAAAAACATTTCTTAATTTAAGATTGTCAATCATTTATTTTTTTCTCATTGCTATAAGATTACTTGCACCTAAAAACTTTAGTGGGGTTTTTTTAAGAAAATCTAATTTATAATTTAAATCTCCAGGAATTATATTAAATATAAGATCTAAGGGTGACGGTAGCACAGTAAAACCTTGATATTCTGAAAATAATAATTTAAAGCCATTATTTTTTGCTCTTCTAATAAATAGTGCTGGGAAATGTTTTCTTGGGTAAAAATTCAATATATTGACCGTAACTTTTTCCTTGAGATATTCTTTTTTAATAAAATTTGCAATATTAATTATCTTGCTAGATTTCTTCAAGTAATGACCAATTCTATTAAGGCAAGTTGACCAGCCAAAAAGGTTAGTAATATTTAATATTAATATCCCGTCATCTTTCAATAATCTTTTAACTTCTTTTAGAAGTTTTTCATCATTTGGCATATATTCAATTAAACCAGAAGCAATAATGCAATCAAACTCACCTGAATTTAATTTAGTGTTTTCGCAATCTCCAACAATAAATTGCCACTTTTCTGTAAAACTTTTTTCTAATGATCTATTTCTTGCAAGGTTTATCATTGCGGGAGATGAATCTAAGCCTATACCAGAAAACCCAAATAATGATAGATTTTCTTCTAGAAGCCCAGGGCCACATCCTAAGTTTAGAATTTTGCAGG
>MDTE01054768.1_pt1 | contig 16032 bp, 14 predicted proteins | sample 811231 | NCBI WGS metagenome assembly MDTE01 (sample SAMN05326651, study PRJNA326480) | marine metagenome | isolation source: seawater | place: Indian Ocean: Red Sea | collected 2010
AATATCTAGCTTTTTAGATAAAGCCTTTCTAACAAGATGCCTATACTCCGTCAAGATATTTACTGTTTCTTTCATATCTTCGCCGCCAAGTGGAATCACGTAAACTCTTGCTGTTTTTAAATCTGGTGTCATTCTGACCTCTGTTACTGTAATCACCTTTGTATCTATGTTAGGTAATTTTGCTTCATTTCTGATTAGTACTTCACAAATATTTTGTTTTACAAGCTCTCCCACTCTAAGCTGTCTTTGTGAATAAGCGCCATGATTTGAGTTTTTTATCACTGTATCTTTCTCTCTATTTTATCAATAATGTATGACTCGATTATATCTCTTTCCTTAAAATCAATGAAATCTTTTAGACTAATTCCGCATTCCATACCACTTTTTGCATCTTTCACCTCATTTTTTTCTCTAAAAATAGTTGCTATTTCTCCATCGTAAATCATAGCACCATCTCTCAAAATTCTTGCTTTTGATTTATTTCTGATCTCTCCATCAGTAACTTTGCATCCGGCAATCTTACCAGCTGATGATACTTTGAAAATCTTTTTAATTTCAGCTGAGCCTAATATATTTTCCTTTATTTCAGGTTCGAGAAGCCCTGATAAATTATTTTGAACAAACTCTAAAGCTTTATAAATGATGTTAAAAAACTCTACTCTTATACCTTGATCCTCTGCAATTTTTCTTGCTTCTCTATTAGGCTTAACATTGAAGCCAATCAAGATGGCGTCAGATGCTTTTGCTAATGAAACATCAGTTTCGTTAATCATTCCAATATCACAAAGAATTATTTTAGGTTTGACTTCTGGATGTTCAATTTTTTTAATTGCCATCTCTAGAGCTTCGCTTGATCCATGAACATCTGTTTTAATTACAATATTCAGTTCTCTTTTAGTCTCAGCTTTTTCAAATAAATTTGTTTTTTCAACTGAAATAATATTTTTTTGTTCTGTTTTATTTGAGGACCTAAATTTAGAAATTTCTTTAGCTTCATCCTCATTTTCTACTACTAAAAACTCAGCTCCCGCGTAAGCTGAACTGTTCATCCCTAAAATTTCTACTGGCATTGAAGGAGTGGCCTCATCTAAATTTTTTCCCTCGTAATCTATCATTGCTCTTATTTTTCCTGATGTGTTACCACAAACGAAATGGTCTCCCTTTCTTAATTTTCCATTTGTTATCAAAACAGTAGAAACGGGACCTTTTCCTTTGTCAATTTTTGACTCAATAACTACTCCTTTTGCAGGACCTGTAAAAGTTGCTTTTAAATCCAACATATCAGCTTGTAATAACACACTTTCTTTTAATTTATTTAAATTAATTTTTTTTGTTGCAGATACTTCTACAAAAAGAGTATCACCGCTTAAATCTTCAGAAACTAGATTAAATTGCATCATTTCATTTTTTATTTTACTTAAATTTTTATTGGGAAGATCACATTTATTTATAGCAACTATTATTGGAACTTTTGCTGCTTGAGCATGCTTAATAGCTTCGATTGTTTGAGGCTTTATACCATCATCTGCGGCTACAACTAAAATAACAATGTCAGTAATTTTTGATCCACGAGCTCTCATTTCAGTAAAAGCGGCATGACCAGGGGTATCTATAAAAGTAATAATTTTATTTCCATCTGATTTTACTTGGTAAGCTCCTATGTGCTGAGTAATTCCTCCATATTCTCCTGAAACTACATTAGCATTTCTCAATGCATCTAATAATGAAGTTTTTCCATGATCCACATGACCCATAATTGTAACAATTGGCGATCTAGTTTTTAAGTCACCTAATTGATTATTTTTTTCTTTTGAGATTTCTAATGCCGGAGCTTTCTCGATAATAGCTTTATGACCAAATTCCTTGACAATATACTCCGCTGTATCTTTATCTATAGTATGATTAATTGTTGCTATAACCTTCATGTTAAATAAAAATTTAATAATGTCTGAAGATTTTTCAGCCATACGATTTGAAAGTTCTTGAATTGTTATTTTTTCAGGAATATTTACTTCTCTAATAACTTTTTTAAATTCTTTTTTGGGCTCATCTTCTACTGTGGTTTTTTTTTCTTTCAATCTTGCTCTTCTTACAGAAGCTAAACTCCGCTGTTTAATCTCAATTTCCTCTACATTAAGAGCTCTCGAAACGGTCATTTTAAAATCTCTTTTGTCTACCGGAGCTTTTAATTTAAGCTTGCTTTTTCCTGGAGATTTATCATCTTTTTTTATAAAAGCCTTTGTGGCCTGCTGCTCCACAAATCTTCTTGAAAATTTTTTATTTTTTTCAATATTATTTATCGGTTGTCCTTGATTTGTTTTATTTCTACTTAAGAATTTATTATTTCCAAAAGTTTTTTTTTTTAGGAATTGAATAAGTTTTCTTTTTATCTACAGAGGAGGAGTCAAAATTATATTTTTTTTTAAAACCAGTTGAGATTGTAAGTGTTTTTTTTTTATCTTTTTCTACCATAACTATTTATAAACAATATTTCTTGCAGACATTATTAGTTCATCTGCTTCTTCTCTTGAAAGCGAAAACTCTTCCAAGTAGCCTTTGATTCTTATTTTTTTTCCTTTTATCTCATCAAATCCACCGATAAGTTCATCTGAGGAGAGATCTGCAAAATCATTTAATTTTTTTATGTTTTTTTGGCCTAAAATAACCAGCATTCCTTGAGTCATTCCTTTTAAATTTATAAGTTGATCTTCAACGCCGAGTTCTTTTAGTTTTTTACCCACCTCCTCTTTTACTTTAATTAAATTTTCTTTTGATCTATTTATTAATTCTTGAGCTGTTTCAGTGTCTATTGCTTCAATTTTTTCTATATCTTCAGCTTTTGCTTGAGAAATCTCTTCAATACTTTGAAATCCCTCGGATACCAAAAGCTGTCCTAGGGTCTCGTCGACTTCCAAATTTTTAATAAGATTTTCGGTTTTTTCTTTAAATTCTGTTTGGCGTCTATCAGAATCTTCTTTATCTGTTAAAATATCAATCTCGTAATTAGTTAATTTAGACGCTAAACGTACATTCTGACCTCTTCTACCAATCGCTTTACTTAAATTTTCTTCGGTCAAAATTACATCAATTCTTTTATTTGATTGATCAATTAAAACTTTTTGAATTTCAGCTGGTGATAGAGACTCTGAAATTAGAGTTGGTAAATCCTCAGTCCATTTAATGATATCAATTTTTTCACCTTGTAGTTCATTTACTATTGTTTGAACTCTGCTTCCCCTCATGCCTACGCAGGCACCTACTGGGTCAATAGAGGTATCTTTTGAGAAAACACATATTTTTGCTCTGCTGCCAGGATCTCGAGCAACTGATTTAATTTCAATAACACCTTCATAAATTTCAGGTACCTCTTGAAAAAATAATTTCGCCAAGAATTGAGGGTGAGCTCTTGATAAAAATATTTGGTGTCCCTTAAAATCTTGTTTAACCTCATAGCAATATGCTTTCACTCTATCACCTGTTTTAAGAATTTCTCTTGGAATCAATTCATCTTTTTTTATTACACCCTCCGCTCTACCTAAATCTATAATTGCATTACCATATTCTAATCTTTTAATAATCCCACTTAATATTTGACCTTGTTTGTCTTTAAAGTCATCGAACTGTCTATTTCTTTCAGCCTCTCTTACCTTTGAATTAATAACTTGTTTTGCACTTTGTGCAGCTATTCTACTAAAATCAATCTGTGGTAATTCTTCGTATATCTTTGAGCCTACACTTATTTTTTCATCCCCTTTGCTAACTTTATTGGCTTGGTCTATTGATATTTGTCTGCTGGAATCCTCAACACTTTCCACCACCTCTAAAACTTTTTGTATTGAAATTTCTCCGTTTTCACGATTAATTTTTACTAAAATATCATTTTCATTACCAAATTTTGTTAGAGCTGCTTTTTGAATAGCACTTTCCATAGAACTTATAACCAATTCTTTATCTATAGATTTTTCATTAGCCACAGCGTCTACAATTCGTAGCAATTCTAATTTATCTAGTCCTCTATTTAACATTTCGTTTCTCCAAAAAAAAATGGGCAAAAGCCCATTTTGAAATTACTAGCAATAATTAGTCTTTTTAGTAAATTATGAGGATTTTTTCAAGATCACAGTTTAAATATATTTGTTTTGTCGGTTTTTTCCCATGAAAATTCACCTTTTTCATTACTTTTTCTACCAAAATGTCCGTATGCAGCTGTTATCTCATAAATAGGCTTGTTAAGACCAAGAAGCTCCCTAATTCCTCGTGGAGATAAATCAAAATTATTATTTATTATTTTAATAAGTTCATGAGTTTTATCTTCATCTTCTTCAGATAACTTAAGAAATATTGATAGAGGTTTAGAGACCCCTATAGCATAAGATAATTGGATTAAACACTTTTTGGAAACACCAGCTGCAACAATATTTTTTGCTATATATCTTGCAACATACGCTGCTGATCGATCAACCTTGGTTGGGTCTTTTCCGGAAAACGCACCTCCACCATGTGGGGACGCACCACCATAAGTGTCGACTATTATTTTTCGCCCAGTTAAGCCTGTATCACCGTCTGGACCTCCTATTATAAACTGACCTGTAGGATTTATATAAATATTATTTTCTTTTAAACCGCTCAGTAGATTTTTAGGAATAGACTTTTGAATATAAGGAAGTACTAACTCTTTAACTTTTTTTTGATTGACGGCCTCAGAATGCTGCGTGGATATTACTATAGATTTAACATCTTTTGGAATTCCATTCTCATACAACATTGTAACTTGACTTTTTGAGTCCGGTTCGATTCCAATTAGTTTTCCAGTTTTTCTATCTTCGGCCATCAATCTTAAAATTTTATGGGAAAAATGAATAGGCGCTGGCATTAAATCTTCTGTTTCTTTACAAGCATAACCAAACATTATTCCCTGGTCTCCTGCTCCCTCATCCTTTTTGTCATTAGAGTCAACTCCCATTGCTATATCTGCTGATTGCTTGTGAAGGTGCACCTCAATATTAGCAGTTTTATAACTAAATCCTTTTTGATCGTAACCTATTTCCTTTATGCAGTCTCTGACTTTACTTACAATTAACTCTTTATCGATTTCAGGACCTCTTACCTCACCAGCCAAAACTACCCGATTAGTTGTTGTTAAAGTCTCACAGGCAACTCTTGAATAGGGATCTTTAGAAATATAAGTATCTACTATCATATCAGATATTTTATCACAAACTTTGTCCGGATGTCCCTCGGATACAGATTCGCTAGTAAATAAATAAGTGTGTTTACTCATTTCTAAATATTTTAAAGATAGCTAAATTTGTAATTAAAAGTATAAAAAATATCAAATCATTTCTGTTTTTATAATTGTTATTAAGTATGGGAATTTTTAATTCAATATTTCCTGGTTCATTTGGATCCAATATTTTAATTACCTGGCCTTTGTTGTTTATAAATGCACTATAGCCTCTGTTCGCAGATCTTATTAAGAAACTATTATTTTCTATTGCTCTAAACTTAGCTTTAACGAAATGTTGTGAAGGCCCAATGCTATCTCCAAACCATCCGTCTTCAGAAATATTTAAAATTATATTGGTTTTTTTGTTTGATCTCTGGAAGATTTCTGGAAATATTAATTCATAACATATTACAGGTAATATATTATATCTATCATATAAAAAGTTTTGAGAAATTGATCCTCTGGAAAAGGATCCGTAACCCTCTGTAATTTTTTTTAATCCCATTTTTTTTAAAATATTTTCGACAGGCAAAAATTCACCAAATGGGACAAGTCTTATTTTATTGTACTGATAAAGTTTGTTAAAATTCTTATCAATAACTATCAAGCTATTAAAAGTTTTTTCTTGTTTTTCATCAAAAGTATTAGAGCCAAAAACAATGTTATGTTTTGATGAAAAGTTTTTTTGTATCAAACCTTTAAATTTTACAAGATCTTTGTAGTAATAACCTGCAAATACACCTTCCGGCCAAACAAAAATTGTTTTCTCATTCTTGTTTGGTTCGCTAAACTTAATTATTTTTTTAAGTAATTTTTCTACATCCGCATCGGTCAAACCATAATTAATATCGAAGCTTGGAGATATTATCTTAAAATTCACCTCATTATTTTTTGAAACTCTAGGTATCTCTTCTTTGCTTGTGTTGAGTACAAAGTTTCCGTAGATATAAAGTGAGAAAATTAATAGTAAATAAGGAATAGAAAGTTTTAAAATTGAAGATTTCTTTAAAATAATTGTAACAGGAAAAACAAATATAAATATTGATAAAAAATTAAAGGCATATATTCCTGTTATATTGGTAATTTGAATTAACTCTTCAAACCAATGAAAACTATAAGACCATAGATTCCAAGGAAATCCTGTTAAAATTTTTCCTTTTAAATAATCCGCCAAAGAGAAAATTGAGGTAAACATGAAAACAGATGAGATGGTATTATTGATCAAATAGCCTGATATTATAGTTGCAACACCGTAAAAAAGTGCCAAAAAAGCTGGAATAAGAATTAAAGAGAATGGAATTAATATTTTAAAACTATCATCATATGTTAAAGAATTTGATATCCAGTAATTGCCAAATAAAAAAAAGCCGAATCCAAAAAAATATCCTGATGAAAAACAATTTATCAAGAAAGGTTTCTTTCTATATTTACTTTTTGATTTTTTTTTAATGTTAAGTAAAATTAAATAGAATAGAGGAAAAAGTAAAAAATTTATGAATGTATAATTAAAAGGCGCAAAACTTAAAACACTTAACGAACCAATACAGAATGGGAAAAAAAATAAATTTAAAAATCTATTCCTGCCTATACTTTCCATATTTAACTAACAATATTGTAATATATTCTTTCTAGTTTTAACATTTTTTTGTGTTCTTTATCTTTTTTGTGTGTGTAACCTAAAAGATGTAAAAGGCCATGTATCCAAAGCTTATCAAAATTATTTATAAAATATTCTTTTTTTACTTTTTTAATATTAATTATAATGTCACCTAAATAAATTTTTTTATTTCTTGTAAATATTTTCGTTAAGGGCTTATCATTAAATGGGAAAGAGAGAATATCCGTACTTTTGTTTTTGCCTCTAAATTTGTTATTCAATTTTTTAATTTCCTTAGTATTAGATAAAACTAGAGTTACAATAAATTTATTTTTAGAAAGAAATTTAATATTTTTGTTTAAAAGTGTTACTTTTTTTTTAATTATATTTTCAGGTTTTCTTAAATAATATTTCCATGATTTTTCATTAATTTTTACATTAATCTTCATCAGAGGATTTTTTATTATACGCTTGTATGATTTTAGAAACCAATGGATGTCTTACAACATCCGTATGATCAAATTCTATAATTTGAATACCTTTTATATCTTTCAAAATTTTAACTGACTTTTTTAATCCTGAATTTGATTTATTAATTAAATCAATTTGAGATGGATCACCATTAACAACAAGGCGTGAATTTTCACCAATTCTTGTAAGGAACATCTTTATTTGAGTGCTAGTAGCGTTTTGGGCCTCATCTAAAATAGCAAATGAGTTTTTAAGAGTTCTTCCTCTCATAAAGGCGAGAGGAGCAATTTCAATTTCCCCATTTTCAATTTTTTTATTTATTATTTCATAACCAAAGAGATCATAAAGCGCATCATATAAAGGTCTAAGATAAGGATCTACTTTTTCTTTCATGTCGCCAGGCAAAAATCCTAATTTTTCTCCTGCCTCTACTGCTGGTCTTGATAAAATTACTTTTCCTATTTTTTTTTCCATAAGCATCGTAATTGCGACAGAAACTGCTAAAAAACTTTTTCCAGTACCTGCAGGACCTAACGCAAAAATAATATCATTATTCCTTAGGCTCTCTATATATTCAGATTGTCTCTTTGATCTAGAAATTACTGATTTTTTTGGCGTTTTTATTAATTGGTCTATCGAATGAACATTATTTTTATTCTTTAAATTGACCTCAGCTTTTACTGACAAATTAATATCTTCTTGATCAATAGATTTAGTAAGAAAATATTTGTTAGCTAAAAATTTTATTGCTTCAGAAAATTTGTCGATGGAACCTTCTTTTCCCTTTGCTGTAATGGAGTTCCCTCGAGAAAAAATTTCAGTCCTAGTTAGGTTTTCAAGACTTTTAATATTTTGATTAAACTGACCTAAAATAGAAATTAAAAGATCTTTATTATCAATTCTGACATTTACAGTTTTTTTATCAATTTTTTTTATTGAATAGTTTTCTTTAATATTTCCAATATTTGACATTATGCTGCAAATTCTCTTTTTTTTTCTCCACTTATTTTCTCTCCAAATAAAGTTTGATTGTTTATTTTGTTTATTTTAACTTCTGCTATTTTTCCAACTAAGTTGTTTTCACTTTCGACTACAACCGAGTTAAAATATTCATCACGTCCAAAATATTTATTGGGTTCATTCATCTTGTTTTCAAATAAAGTTTTTACTTTACTCCCAATTAAGTTTTTTCTATAAGCAATTTTAATTTCATTAGAAATTTTTTGAAATTTAGCCAGTTTTTTTTTATTATCATCTAAGGTATTTAATTTGAAATTGTACGCAGGTGTGCCTGGTCTTGCGCTATAAATAAATGAATATGTCTGAATAAATTTAACTTCCATTAATAAACCTAAACTTTCATTAAAATCCTTATCAGTTTCGCCAGGGTACCCTATTATAAAATCACTCGAGAATTCAATGTTAGCATTTATTTTTTTTAATTTCGAAACAATATTTAAATAAAAATCCTTATCGTGTTTTCTATTCATCAACTTAAGTAACTTATCTGAACCAGTTTGAACTGGTAAGTGTAAAAAGGGCATTAATTTTTTACTGTGGGAATAAGTCTCAATTAAGTCGTTAGTCATGTCATTAGGATGAGAAGTTGTATACCTGATTCTTTTTAATTCGTCTATTTTTTCAAGTTCAAAAATTAAATCTGATAATTTTTTTTCTTTATAGTTATAAGCATTTACATTCTGTCCTAATAAAATTATTTCCTTAGCACCATTTTTCACAAGAGTTTGAGCCTCGGAAATTATATGATCCAAAGATCTAGAATTTTCAGGTCCCCTAGTATAAGGAACGACACAAAACTTACAAAATTTATCGCAACCCTCCTGGATCGTAATATAGGACGAAACTTTACTGTTCTCATTTTTTACAACATTTAACTTGTCAAATTTTTCTATTACCTCAAAATCTGTCTCTTCAATTCTTTCCTTTTCTTTTATTTGATCTATAATTTTATTAATCTTATGATAAGACTGAGGACCTATGACTGCATCTATATACTTATCTCTTTCTAACAAAACTTCACCTTCGGCTTGAGCAACACAACCTGCAACAATTATTATCGGTTTTTTTTTATTTCTAAAATTTTTTTTAATTCTACCTATCTCATGAAAAACTTTTTCAGTGGCTTTTTCTCGGATATGACAAGTATTTATAATATAACAGTCTGAATTTTTATAATCTGTTGAATTAATAAAACCGTTATTTTTTGTCAAATCTCGTATTCGAGCACTGTCATACTCGTTCATTTGACATCCAAAGGTTTTTATAAAAATTTTCTCAGGCAATTTATTTTTTGATTTTTGAGCCATACAACTCAAGTTTGTGATCGACTAAATTATAGCCATGCTTTTTTGCAATTTTTTTTTGTAGCTCTTCAATGTCTTTGTCAACAAATTCTATTATCTCTCCACTATTGATATCTATTAAATGATTGTGATCATCGTTAATTTCGTACCTTGCTTTTCCAGCTTTAAAATCATGTTTAACCAAAATTCCCGCTTCCTCAAAAAGCTTTACAGTCCTATATACTGTTGCGATACTTATTTTTTCATCTACTTGCGTAACTCTTTTATGAAGCTCATCAACATCAGGGTGATCCTTGGAGCCATACTGTTCTTTAGACTCTGATAGAATTTTTGCTATAACTTTCCTTTGATCAGTAAGTCTAACACCTTTTTCTTTGCATTTATCCTCAATAATACTCATAAAATTTATTTTAACTTAAATATATAGGTTTAATCAATTTATTTTCCAATAATTTTTTACTTAATAATCTGTTTAAATGATGGTCGGAAAACTCCTTCAAATCTTCATTTCTAAAACCATAAATTTTTATACCTTTGGCAATACCTATTCCTTTTGCTATTGAAATACTAATTCTTAGAGAAGAAAAGCTTCCAGGTCCAATATTGACCAAAATTGAAGTATTCCTGTCTAATTTAAGATCATGAGTTTTAATAAATTTAAACAGATCAGTAACTAAGTTGTCATTTTTATCATCTTTTTTTTGTATTTTTTTTGATATAAGCTTATCTTTTTTTTTAATAGCAATGTAATCATCTCTACCAATGATATTTAGTAAAACAAAATTTTTTATCTCATTTTGCATAATATTAATTTTCCTCCCAACAACCATTGTATCAGATAATAAACAGATTGTTGACTATGGCATAATAAGCTTGATGTACCACAGATTTGAAGAAAACAAATACCCATCTACCAATATTAAAATACAAGATTTTAAAACCCACTTAGATCTGATAGAGGAAAATAATCTCAAATTCGTAAATCCAAAAAATTTTTTGGACGAAATTAATAACAATAAAGGTCAGAGAAAAGTTTTATTAACAATTGATGATGGGTTTTCATCTTTTTACGATAATGCTTGGCCAATTCTAAAAGATAAAAAGATTCCTTTTATTTTATTTGTAAGTACAAGAGAAGTTGGAAAAAAAGGATATATGTCCTGGGATCAAATAAGGGAAATAAACGAAAACGAATTTACCGAAATAGGAAATCATAGTCATACACATGAATATTTAATCGACTTTGACAAAAAAGAGATAAAAGAAGATATAGAGAAATCAATTCAAATTTTTAAAAAAGAATTAGGAAAAAATTCTGATTTTTTTTCTTATCCATTTGGTGAATTTAGTATTGAACTTAAAAATATAATAATCGATTTTGGTTTTAAGTACGCCTTAGGACAGCATTCAGGTGTAATAGATGATACTAAAAATTTATTTGAACTTCCAAGATTTCCGATAAACGAAAAATACGGGGAAATAAAAAGATTTTCTACATTGTTAAAAACTTTACCTTTCAAGTATAAAAAATTAGAACCTGAGGAAAAGTACATAACAAATTTAACAAATCCTCCAACGGTAACCATAGAATTTTTCGAAACAAAAAATCTAAAAAATATTAATTGCTTTTCGAACGAAGAAAATAAATGGCGAAACTCTTCAATTAAATTTTTAAACACTAATACTATCAAAATTGATTTAACAGGAAAATTTACAACAGAACGTGGTAGAATTAACTGTTCGCTTAGAGAGGATAATGGTTTTTACCGATGGTTGGGTGTTCAATTTGTAATTGCTGAAAAATAAATTATAAATTTAATTCTTTTTTTACAACTGAATTTGTAAGTTGGACAGTCTCGAAATCTGAAAGATCATTCTGTTTAATAATCTGTTCAAGAATTTTTGTATATTCTTTTCCGGTTTGGGCGTACTTATCCAAAGTGTCGGTTAAATCTGTACCTTTTATTTTTCTATTTCTATTTCTTAACTTGCTTCTTTTTTCTCTAAAAGTTGAATAAACTTTGTGTGTATTAAGATTGTTTTTATAAGCTTTTACAGATGCTCTTAGAATAGGGAACCGGAGTATTTTGTGTGCTTGATTTTTTCCTTTGTTGAGAGGTTCAATACCTTGTCCCGTCCATGTCCATTGACCAAAAATAGCATTTCCTTCCAAAGCAAATCTTGAAGTTCCCCACCCGCTTTCTTTTGCAGCTTGGGCGAGCGCAATAGAAACTGGTATAATATCCATTCTTTTTTCCAACTCCTCTATATTAGAGTTTTTTACTTTATATTCTCGTAATTTTTGCCTTAGCCATGATTTTTCTTTATCAGTCGTCATCTTTTTGGAAGTAATTCTTTTTAATTTTGCCCTATCATTTAATATTTTATCATTTTCAGCTACGACAAGTGGCAATACGATTTTTATAAATGTTTCTTTTTTTAGTTGAACATCCTTAATCTCATCAAGATCTTTTGGAAATTGAGTGAAATATATCGGTTTTACTCTTTTTTGATATCTCACTTCTTTCAAATCATACTCAACATCTTCGAATAAACTGAGTACGGTCTCTGTTTTTAGATTTAGATTTGGCAAAATCAACTCTTTTACTTGACTCGGATCTTTTGACTTTTCTGTTTTAGGAGTCTTTTTTTCAGGAATTTTAGCTATCTCTTTTTTTTTACTCTTATTTTTTTCCTCTTTTTTAACAATAGTTTCTTTTTTTTTAATAATATCTTTCTTCTCTTTAGTTATTTTCTCCTTTTTTTCAACTACAAGATCATTACCTTTTGATTTATAATTTTCGATAACGGTATAGCCTACAGCTCCAATAACCAATATCACTACACCATATCCAATAGTTCCAATTATTTTTCCTGTTCTTCTCTCCTCAAATTTGGTCTCGTACATTGAACTAAAAAGACTTACGAAAATATCTGTTATAAAATTGTAACTAGTAGAAATTAGTTTTGGAATTATATTTAGAAAATTTAGTCCAGCTGCACCGGCACCTTTCCATAAATTTATAAAAAAATTTGATATTCCTGAAGTTGTTCCATCGTAAATTCCTGAAGCACCTTTTCCTGTCTTTGAAACGATACGACCGAAACCTTTTGTTGTGCCGTCATAAAGATCCGTAACCCCTTTACCAGCTTTTGAAAGAGGTTTTGTAAAATTTTTTTCAAAGAAACCTACATTGAATTCTTTAGGAATCGGAACTTTGTTTTTCTTTAAAATGTGTTCTATTTGAGATGTAGTAAGGTTTTTTTTTCTTTTAATATAATTTTGAATTTCAGAAATTTTATAAATATGTGCTAGTTCTAAAAGTTTATCTCTATATGAAGGATTTCGTTTCATAAATTAAGCTGCCTCCACTGACTGAACTTCTTTAACATAATGTTTTAAAAGATTTTGGACACCCTGTTTAAGTGTCATTAATGAACTTGGACACCCTGAACAACTTCCTTGAAGCTCCAGTTTAACGATGCCGTTATCGTAAGATTTAAATTTTATATCTCCCCCGTCTTTGGCTACGGCCGGTCTTATTTTACTATCTAAAACTTCCTTGATTTGTTTAATTACATCATCATCATTTTTATTATTTTCAGCGCTCTTTAATTTTTTGTCTAATATCGGGCCATTATTTTTATTAAAATAATCATTCAAATATGAAATTACTGATGGTTTAAGCGCATCCCAAGATACCTTTTCATCTTTTTTAACAGTTATAAAATTTTGAGATAATAGAATTAATTCTACTCCATTTAAAGAAAGTAACTCTTTTACAAAAGAGTTATTGATTTTTTCTTTATCTTTTCTTTGAAACTCTTCAGCCCCAATAGATGAAATTGTTCTCTCTGTCATGAACTTTAAAGAATTAGGGTTAGGTGTTTTTTCAATTTGTATCATTTCTAAAGTTTATATTATACAAATCCAACTATTTCACGTATTTTTTTTAAGTTTTCCTCAGCTTTTAAATTGGCTTTTTCTTTGCCTTTTTTGATAACATCTCTAAGAAAAGTTTCGTCTTTTAATAGATTTTTAATTTTATTTCCTATTGGACTTACAGTCTCTATTACAGTTTCAGACAATTTAGGTTTAAAATAAGAAAAATCTTTTCCGGCCATCTCTTTAAGAGTTTTCTCTATGTTTTCACCTTTAATATCAGAATAAATATTTAACAAATTTAAAGCTTCTGGTCTTTCTTTTAAATCACCTAAATTGTCCGGTATAGGGTCTGAGTCAGTTTTTGCTTTTTTTATTTTTTTAACAATATCATCTGGATTATCTTTTAAGTTTATTCTCGAAAATTCTGAGTCTTCTGATTTACTCATTTTTTTTGTTCCATCTCTTAAACTCATAACTCTTGAAATATTCTTTGACAATAGTGCCTCTGGCAAAGGAAAAAATTCTTTTACATTAAAATCATTATTAAATTTTTGAGCAATGTCTCTTGCGAGTTCGAGATGTTGTTTTTGATCAGCTCCTACGGGAACATGGGTCGCTTTATATAGTAATATATCAGCTGCCATTAAATTTGGGTAAATATATAATCCTACACTAGCTTTCTCTTTATCTTTTCCAGCTTTATCCTTAAATTGAGTCATTCTATTTAACCAGCCAACTCTCGAAACACAATTTAAAATCCAAGCCAGTTCAGAATGACCTGCTACAGATGATTGGTTGAAAATTATATTTTTATTTTCATTTATTCCGGCCGCTAAAAATACAGCAGTAGTTTCCAGTATATTTTTTTTTAATTTCTTAGGATCCTGAAACGTAGTAATCGCATGTAAGTCAACAACACAAAATATACATTCCATATTATTTTGCAGCGAAACAAAGTTTTTAATTGCTCCTAAATAATTTCCTAGATGTAAGTTTCCAGTTGGTTGCACTCCTGAAAATACTAAATTTTTTTTACTCATATTTAGTTTGTTTTATAATTTTTTATTTTTAAAATCCCAAGAAGATAACATATTATAAAGTATGTAGCAGCAGCTAAGAAAATAACAAGGAGTAAGTATAAAATTTTGATGTATGAATTGTAAACAAAGTTTTCACTTAAAAAATTAAGTAAAAATATTAATAGAATAGTCATTACAAATGTAGCAAAAGTAATTTTGATTAGATTAATATAAGTATTTACCTCTATTACCAAATAATTTTTTGAGTTTAAAATGAATATATATATTAATACACCTGCCCAAGTAGAAATAGATGTAGCTATTGGGATAATTAAAAATCCAACTTCTTTAAAATAAATTAAACTTATCGAAATGTTTATAATAACAACAAAGAATGAAATTTTGAAAGGTGTTGTAGTGTTGTCCCGGGCGAAAAACAAATTAGACATTATTTTGATCAATGAAAATGCAGGAACACCATAACCAAAATATTTTAATGCGCTTGCAGTTAATTTTATATTTTCTTCATTGAAGGAACCGTATCCAAATAATGAGTTTACAATTTCATCAGAAGCGAATATAAGCCCGATTCCTGCTGGTAAAGATAATAAAAGACAAAGTTCAATAGATTTGTTCTGTATCTTCGTAATTAATTTGATGCTCTTATTTTTTATTGCTTTTGCTAACACTGGCAAAGAAACAGTGCTTACAGCTATTCCTGCTATAGCAAGATTAATTTGGTAAACTCTGTCGGCATAGTACAGGTATGATACTGCGCCAACTTGAAATGAGGCAATTATGGTTCCTACAAGAATATTTATTTGATTTATGCCAGATGAAAAAATACTTGGTAATAATTTTTTAAAAAAAAACTTTACTTGTATACTAATTTTTTTTTTTAACCTAAGTTTTGGTTTATAATAATTTTTAACAACAATTATCAAAAACATTAATTGAAGAAAGCCAGCGAAAGTAACTCCATAAGATAAATTTTTTGCAAAGTCTAATTTAAAGTATGAAGAAATTAAAAGAACACAAATTAAAATCAAATTTAAGAAAATAGGTGCTCCAGCAGCAGCTGCAAACTTATTGTTTGAATTTAAAATACCAGAAAAAAAAGAAGCTATACTTACAAATAATAAAAAAGGAAATGTAATTTTTGTTAGCTCTACAGCTAAATTAAATTTGTCTATATCACTTACAAATCCAGGTGCTATTAAACTGACAAAAAAAGGTGTAAAAATTTCAACAATAAGCACTATAAAAAGTAAAATTATTAATAATAGTGTTAAAAGTTCATTAGCAAAATTTTCTCCATTTTTTTTTCCTTTAATTTTTTCATTAGTGTAACTTGGAATAAAAGCTGCATTGAAAGTTCCTTCCGCAAATAATCTCCTGAAAGTATTTGGTAGTCTAAAAGCCACGAAAAACGCATCAGCTATCATTGACGCGCCGAGAAAAAAAGCTATTAGAATATCTCTTATATATCCTAAAATTCTACTGATTAG